>Ga0075160_10001751_pt1 | contig 13186 bp, 11 predicted proteins | sample JI91814C2DNA_FD_70969 | JGI IMG/M metagenome (GOLD analysis project Ga0075160, IMG submission 70969) | Wastewater effluent complex algal communities from Wisconsin, to seasonally profile nutrient transformation and Carbon sequestration -... | ecosystem: Engineered > WWTP > Effluent > Algae...
ACCCACCAGACCGGCAGCCCATAGGCCAGCGGATGCGCGGTTTCGATCTCGCTGGCCACAAAGCGCCAGCTGGCCCAACTCAGCATGCCGCACAACAGGGCAGAGCCGCCTTTGGCGAAGGCCTGAACCCACCGCTGCTGGCGCTCGCTGCCCCGCTGGGCCAGGCTGCTGCCCAGGGTGCTCAGGTGGCCGTGGCGCTCGGCCGCGATCGCACCGAACATGGCCAGAAGCAGGCCCAGATGCTGGACCAGCACGGGTGCGTTCTCGATGCCCCGGCCCATCATGGGGCGCAGCGCCAGCTCGACCAGCGGCAGCAGCACCATCAGCGCCAGAGCCAGAGAAGCCAGGCCTTCATCAAACCGACTCAGGCTTTGAGTGAAAGGGTTGACCGTCGGCGGCGTGCGGGACGGGTCCGGCGCCACTTCCAAACGCATGCTCACAGACCCCTGCTGGCGCGGTAGGCCTTGAGGTGCTGAAAGACCTCATCAAAGGTTTCGGCCGGCACCATGCTGCCGCGAATGCGCGGATAGAGGCGCTCGGCCAGCTCGCTCCACTCGCGCATCTGCTCGGGCGTCGGCTTATTGACCTTGAGGCCGCGCTTCCTCATGGCCTCGACCGCTTCATCCACCTCGCGGCGCGCTTGCTGGCGCATGGCCAGGCCGGCCTTTTCGCCGCCGACCTTGAGCGCCTGCTGGGCCGCCGGGCTCATGGCGTCCCAGGCCTTTTTGGTGACCACCAGGGCACCGACGATGGGCGCCCAGTTGATGTCCAGCATGTTCGATGCCGTGTTGTAGATCTGGCTGGCCAGCGCGAAATACGGCGTTGCGGGCACCACATGGATCATGCCGGTCTGCATGGCCGGCAGGATGTCGGCGGTCTCCAGCGGCACCGGCGTGTAGCCCAGGTTCTTCATGATGGCCTGCTGCTCGGGCTCCGAGCCCCAGGCAAAGAACTTCATGCGCTTGAAGTCTTCGGGCCGCGAAGCTGGCTCTTTGGAAAAGAAGCGCACCCAACCGGCATCGCCCCAGGCCACCACCACAAAGCCCCGCTCCAGAAACCGCTGCTCCATGGCGGGGCGCATCTTCTCGCGCACATGGTCGACCTCCTCCCAGCTGCGGAACAACAAGGGCAGGTTCTGCAAGGCCGCCACCGTGGGTTCGATCTCGCGCAAGCCCACCACCGACATCAGCGCGCCTTGCAGCTGACCGATGCGCATGCGGCGCGCCAGCTCGGCCTCGCCGCCCTGGCTGCCATCGGTGAAAACCGTGAACCGGGCTTGGCTGCCCTGCGCGGCACGCCAGCCCTCGCCCATCTCCATCAGCTGCTGGTGGTACTGCGAGTTCTTGGGCACCAGGCTGCCGATGCGCAGCTGCACCGGTGCTTGCGCCCAGCTCGCACTGGCGGTGCACAGGGCCAGGAGGCAGGCGGCGGCATGGCGACGGTGGATTCGAGTCATGGTGTTGTCGAAGTTAGGTGTTTTCAGCGCAAGCTGGGACGGCGATCCGCCCCAGCCTCAGAACAAATCGTCGGCACTGTCGAGCAGCCACTGCGCGCGCTGGCGCATCAGCTGGTTGCCCAGGCTGTTGCCTGGAACGGCCAGGGCCTGGCGCAGCAAGGCCTCGAAGGCCGCGCGGTCGCCAGCGGGCTGGGCCAGCGACTCGGCCTGGCCGACATACACGCCAGCATTGCGGCCGGCCGCGGCCGTGAGCGCTTGCGCAAAAAAGGCCTCGGCACGGCGGCTGCTGCCGCCGGGGCGCGCAGCCTCCAGCGTGCCCAGCAGCGCAGCCAGCGCGCCCTCGCCGTGCAGGGGCTGGGCGGCCCAGGCCAGTTCAGCCAGGCGCTGGGCCTGCGGCAGATCGGCCACGATGTCGGGGCTGTGCTTGGACAAGGAGATGTAGGCCGCCCAGGAGGCTGCGGCCCAGTAGGCCAGGCCCACCTGCTCGCTCGGCAGGGGCGGCAGCGGCTGTGCCATCTGCAAGGCCTGACGCAAGCCGCCGCCATGCCGGGCTTCCAAGGCCGCCATGGCATGGCGATGTGCGCGCAAGTACAGGCGCGCGGCGCGCTGGCGCAGCTGCAGCGCAGCGCGGGCGTCGCGGCTCTCCAGGCGCTCGGCCTCGAAGGCCACGAAGGCATAGGCGTACTGGGTGAAACCGCCGGCCACCGATTCGGCCAGGGCCAGATGGTCCGGCGTCTGGCGCAGCAGAGATTCCGAGAGCTTCAGGTAGAAGGCGGCGGATTCACGCGCCAGCCCCAGGTCCTCCTCTTCCGCTTGACCCTGGCTGGCCAGCTCGTCCGCCACGCTGCGCACCAGCATCAGCCGTGGCGAACAGGCGCTGAGCAAGCTGGCCAGCAACAACAAGGCAATCAATCGGGCCATCTGGGCTTGGGGCGATGCGGTCGAATGACCCATGGCCGGCGAGTCTAGGCAGGCATGATGAAACCGGCGTGACGCCCTCAAGACAGGAGCAGGTCAGTTCACAGTCCGTGCATGAAGGCATGGCATGGCCGTCACACGGGCAGCCCAAACTACGGGACCCATGACGACTGACCCTTCATCTTCGAACCCCCATGAGGCTTCGCCGCCCGGGGCCTTTCAGCCACCTCACCAGCGCTTGCGGGAAGCCGCAGCACGCTTGAACGCTGAAGCGGTGAGCCTGGCTGAGCTCGCGAGGCTGCAAGGCTCTGCTGGATTGGGCTCGCTGCTGCTGGTGCTGGCCGCACCTTGTGTCTTGCCCGTGCCCGGCGTGGGCAACGTCATGGGCTTGGCGCTGATGATGCTGGCCGTGCCGATCTGGCGCGGCGACCCAGTCGGCGCCCTGCCCGCGCGCGTGGCGGCTTTTCAGATGCCGGCTCGCTGGGCACGCCGCGCATTGCTGATGATGGCTTGGCTCTATGAGCGAGCGGCCCGCTTTGCACGAGGGCAGCACGGACTCGGTTCGCTCACTCAGGCCGGGCCGCGCCCTTGGATGGCCGCACTCGTGGCCTTGATGGGCGCCTTGATTTTCTTGCCCCTGCCGCTGGGCAATGTGCTGCCAGCCTTGTGCATGGCAATGCTGGGCTTGGGGCTGGCCTTGCGAGATGGCTTGCTCTTGCTTTACGCATGGGCTGCCGGCCTGCTGGCCTGCATTTACAGCGCGGCCTTGGGCCTGGCCGCCTGGCACTGGGGCTTGGCCCCCGTGTGGCGCTACCTTGGGGCTGACGCGGGCTGATGCCCGTCTCACCAGCCCAAAGCGCCAGCCAGGCGCCTCGGGTTCACAGGACCGGCTGACGCATCAGGTAGTCAAACGCGCCGAGCGCCGCCTTGGCGCCGTCGCCTGTGGCAATGATGATCTGCTTGAAGGGCACGGTGGTCACATCGCCGGCGGCAAACACGCCGGGCAGCGAGGTCTGGCCTCTGGCATCGACGATGATCTCGCCGTGCTTGCTGAGCTCGACCACGCCCTTGAGCCACTCGGTGTTGGGCACCAGGCCGATCTGCACGAACACGCCTTCCAGCTCGATGCGGTGGGCTTCACCGCTGTTGCGGTCGATGTAGTTCAGGCCGTTGAGCTTGCCGCCTTCGCCGGTGAATTCGGTCGTTTGGGCCGAGGTGTGGATGGTGACGTTGGGCAGGCTCTTGAGCTTGTTGACCAGCACCGCATCGGCACGCAAGGCCTCGCCGAACTCGATCAGGGTGACATGAGCGACGATGCCGGCCAGATCGATGGCCGCTTCCACGCCGGAGTTGCCGCCGCCGATCACCGCCACGCGCTTGCCCTTGAACAAGGGGCCGTCGCAATGCGGGCAATAAGCCACGCCCTTGTTCTTGTACTCCTGCTCGCCGGGCACATTGACATTGCGCCAGCGCGCGCCGGTGGACAGGATGACCGAGCGCGACTTGAGCGTGCCGCCATTGGCCAGCTGCACCTCGATCATGCCGCCGGGCTCGGTCGCCGGGATCAGCTTCTCGGCGCGCTGCAGATTCATGATGTCCACGTCGTAGGCTTTGACATGGCCTTCCAGCGCAGCAGCGAACTTGGGGCCGTCGGTCTCGAGCACGGACACATAGTTCTCAATCGCCAGGGTGTCGTTCACCTGGCCGCCAAAACGCTCGGCCGCCACACCGGTGCGGATGCCTTTGCGGGCGGCGTACACGGCCGCGGCCGCGCCGGCCGGGCCTCCGCCGACGATCAGCATGTCGTAGGGTGCCTTCTCGCTGAGCTTGGCAGCATCGCGGGCGGCGGCGCCGGTGTCCAGCTTGGCCACGATCTCTTCCACCGTCATGCGGCCCGAGCCGAAGAACTGGCCGTTCAGGTAAATGCTGGGCACGGCCATGATCTCACGGGCATTGACCTCGTCCTGAAACAGGCCGCCGTCGATGACCACGGTCTTGACCCGTGGGTTCTGCACCGCCATCAGGCTCAGGGCTTGAACCACATCGGGGCAGTTGTGGCAGCTCAGGGACATGTACACCTCGAAGCTGAAGTCACCGTCGAGACCGCGGATCTGCTCGATCACCTCGGGCTCGACCTTGGGCGGGTGGCCACCCACCCACAGCAGGGCCAGCACCAGGGAGGTGAACTCATGGCCCAGGGGAATGGCGGCGAAGCTGAGCTTCATGTCCGAGCCGATGCGGTTCAGGCTGAAAGACGGGCGGCGCTCGGCCTGGCCGTCGGTCTTGAGCGTGATCTTGTCCGACATCGCCGAGATGTCTTGCAGCAGGCCGAGCAACTCGCTCGAGGCCTCGCGCTCATCCAGGCTGGCGATGATTTCGAAAGGTTGGGTGACGCGCTCGAGGTAGGCCTTGAGCTGGGTCTTCAGTTGTGCGTCCAACATGGTGCTTCTCCGTTTTCGGGGTGTACAGGCGTGGCGCTGCAAAGCCACTCTGAAAACGCCCTGATGTTCAGCCGGAGAGGCCGGGGCGCTTTCAGCGGAGCTTGAACAACAGATCTCGCTGAAGGGGAATCGCAAGCCCTCCCGGGCCTGCGAATTCAATCGTCATTCGATCCAGTCTGACGCAGACTTAGATCTTGCCGACCAGGTCCAGCGAAGGAGCGATGGTCTTGGCGCCTTCCTTCCACTTGGCCGGGCACACTTGGCCGGGGTTGGCGGCGGTGTACTGGGCGGCCTTCAGCTTGCGCAGAGTTTCCGACACGTCGCGGGCGATTTCGTTGGAGTGCACTTCGGCGGTCTTGATGATGCCGTCCGGGTTGATCACGAAGGTGCCGCGCAGCGACAGGCCTTCTTCTTCGATGTGCACGCCGAAAGCGCGGGTCAGCTTGTGGGTCGGGTCGCCAACCAGGGGGAACTTGGCCTTGCCCACGGCCGGCGAGGTTTCGTGCCAGACCTTGTGCGAGAAGTGGGTGTCGGTGGTGACGATGTAGACCTCGGCACCTGCCTTTTGGAATTCAGCGTAGCTGTCGGCCGCGTCTTCGACTTCGGTCGGGCAGTTGAAGGTGAAAGCAGCCGGCATGAAGATCAGCACGGACCACTTGCCCTTCAGGCTTTCGTCGCTGACGGTGACGAACTTGCCGTTGTGGAAGGCTTCGGTCTTGAAAGGCTGGACTTGGGTGTTGATCAAGGACATGACATTTCCTTTGGGTTGGTAGAGAGGGTGGCACAGGCTCGAAAACCTGCGATGGATGAATCATAAAAGCAAGCCCCGGCTTGCAGGTTTGATTAATCAAATCACTGTCATTGCTTGTGCCTATTGAGCTGGACTATCAAGAACCAGGCTCGGTCGCCACACCCTTGTCACACCATCAGGTCAGATCCCCTGCTCCAAGGCGAGCAGTTCCTCCACCGTCTGCCGGCGGCGGATCAGGCGCTGCTGATCGCCATCCACCAGCACCTCGGCCGCGAGCGGGCGGCTGTTGTAGTTGCTGGACATGGAGGCACCGTAGGCGCCGGTGTCGTGAATCACAAGCAGATCACCGACCTGGGCGGCCGGCAGCAGGCGTGGCTCGACCACGCCGCCGTCCACTTGCGTGAACACATCGCCCGATTCGCACAGCGGGCCGGCCACCACCGTGGGCCGCTCGGCGCGGGCCGCTTGGCCATCGGCGGGCAGCAAGCTCATGGCATGGAAGGCACCATACATGGCGGGGCGCATCAGCTCATTGAAGCCAGCGTCGACCAGCACGAAATGGTTGCGACCCACGTCCTTGCTGGCCCGCACCTCGGCCAGCAGCACGCCGCTTTCGGCCACCAGGTAGCGGCCGGGCTCGATCTCCAGCTGCACGGCGTGGCCCAGCAAGGTCTGCGCCTGCTGGCGCGCCTGGTCCCAGAGGCCGAAGTAGTGCGCCGTGTCGATCACCGGCTCACCCGCCCGGTAGGGAATGGACAAGCCGCCGCCGGCCGAGATCGCCTGCAGGTCCATGCCGGCCGCCTGCACCTGGCGCACCAGGTCCACCATGGCGCCGCAGACCTCGGACAGATGGCGGTAGTCCACACCCGAACCGATGTGCATGTGCAGGCCGATCAGGCGCAGGCCGTGCGCCTTCACCGCGGCCAGGGCGGCCGGCAGGTCGGCGTGCCAGATGCCGTGTTTGCTGTGCTCACCGCCGGTGTTGGTCTTGTTGCTGTGGCCGTGGCCAAAGCCGGGGTTGATGCGCAGCCAGACGCCGTGGCCGGGTGAGGCAGCGCCCAGCTGGTGCAGCATGTCGATGGAGCCGGCATTGACTGGCACCTGGTGCTCGATCACGGTGGCCAGGGTCTCGCGATCCAGCAGGTCTGCCGTGAAGACGATGTCCGAATGCACCGAGCCATCGGCGCGGTAACCGGCCGCCAAGGCACGCAGCACCTCGCCGCGCGAGACGGCATCGACCTTGACGCCCTGCTCCCGCATCAGCCGCAGGATGTGGGTGTTGGAACAGGCTTTTTGCGCAAAGCGGATGGCATCGAAAGCCCGCAGCGCAGCGATGCGCTCACGGATGGTGCCTGCGTCGTAGACCCACAAAGGCGTGCCGAAGTTCTGGGCCAGGCTTTGCAGGCGGGCGGGGGTCAGGGTTGCAGCGGGCATGGGGAGTCTCTCGGGCAGGAGTTCAGTGAATGGGCGAAGAATGCCAGCGCCACATCATTCATTCAAATATTGAATTGTCTTTACCCCATTCACTTTAGATATGCTCACCGCATGAACCCCGACATCAGCCTGCGCCACATCGAAGTGTTCCGCGCCGTCATGACGGCCGGCAGCGTCACCGAAGCCGCCCAACTGCTGCGCAGCTCGCAGCCGACGCTGAGCCGTGAGCTGGCACGGCTGGAGCAGTTGTTGGGCTATGCCCTGTTCGAGCGCCAGCGCGGCCGCCTGCGCGCCACCGCGCGGGGCCTGGCCTTGTTCGACGAGGTGCAGCGCAGCTACCAGGGCCTGGACCGCATCCGCAGCCGCGCCGCGCAGCTGGGCCGGGACGAGCAGGTGCAGTTGGCCGTGCTCTGCCTGCCAGCACTCAGCCATGCTCTGCTGCCCGCCGCCTGCGCCGACTTTCTGGCCGCCCACCCGGCGGCGCAGCTGTCCATCACGCCGCAGGAATCACCACTGCTGGAGGAATGGATGGCCGCCCAGCGCTTCGACCTGGGCCTGAGCGAACAGCAGACGCACGGTACAGAGGGCACACAGCGGGTACCGGTGCTGACCTTGGATGAGGTGTGTGTATTGCCTGCGGGCCACCCGCTGCTGGAGCGACGGGTCTTGCAGCCGGCCGACTTTGAAGGCCAGGACTTCATCAGCCTCTCGGCCGAGGACCCCTACCGGCTGCAGTTGGACGCCTTGTTCGCAGAGGCCGGCGTGCAACGCCGCCTGCGCGTGGAAACCCACAGCGCCGTGGCCGTGTGCGCACTGGTCCAGCAAGGCCTGGGTCTGGCCATCGTCAATCCCTTGACGGCGCTGGCCCTGGCAGGCCCGGGGCTGCAGCTGAGGCGCTTCAGCGTGTCCGTGCCTTTTCAGGTCTCGGCCCTGCTGCCGATGTACCGGCCGGCGCAGCCGCTGGCGCAAAGCTTTCTGCAGGCCCTACAGAATCAAGCGAGCCGCATGAGCCAAACGCTGGAACTCGCCCTTCGCTGACTCAGAGCCGCTCGATGCGCGCGTAAGCCGAATGGTTGTGGATGGACTCGAAGTTCTCAACGTCCACCGTGTAGCGGCCGATGCGCGGATCGGCGTTCAGGCGCAGGGCCACATCGCGTACCAGATCCTCGACGAACTTGGGGTTCTCGTAGGCATGCTCGGTGATCCACTTCTCGTCGCTGCGCTTGAGCAAGGGCCAGATTTCGCTGGAGGCGCTTTCTTCGGCGAAGCGCACCAGCTCTTGCCAGCTGACCGGCTGAGCGCCGATTTCGGCGCGCACGGTCACCAGCGAGCGCTGGTTGTGAGCGCCGTAGTCAGAGATCTCTTTGGAGCAGGGGCAGAGGCTCTTGACCGGCACGGCCACCTCGGCCCAGACCGTGGTCTGGCCGGCGCGGGTCTCAGAGATCAGGCGGCCCTGGTAGTCCAACAGGCTCTCGATGCCCGAGACCGGCGCGCGTTTGCGAATGAAGAAGCTGAACGCCACTTCGATGCGCCCTTCGACCGCCTCCAGCTTGGCCAGCATCTGGCCATGCAGTTCACGCAGCGAGGCGGCATCCAGCGGCGCTTGCAAGGCATCGAGCCAGGCGACGAAGCGGGACATGTGCGTGCCCTTCTTCTCGGCGGGCAGGCTGACGTCCAACGTCCAAGTTCCGACCGTGGGCTGCGCCTGCGTGCCGATCTGAATCTGCAGCGGGTAGCGCACATCCTTGACGCCGACGCGCTGGATGACGAGGTGGCGCTCATCGCGCTCGCTCTGGGTGTCGGGAATATGGAGAGCGCTGGTGACTTGGTTCATGCAATCTGGTGCGCAGCCCGGCAATGCGGCCGCTGAAATATCGGGATAACCCTGAGACCCTCAGCTTGCCAGCAAGCGACCGACCTTGCCGAGGCAAGGTCTTCGCAAAACGCTCACTGATTGGCCGCGGGACGCAGCAAGCTGGGCCGAGCGCCGAAGCGCTTGAGGATGGCTTGTTCGATGCCGCTGGCGTCCAGGCCGCAAGCCGCCATCAGCTTGGGCACCTCGCCGTGCTCGATGAATTCATCGGGCAGGCCCAGCACCAGCACCGGCGGATTGAGGCCGGCCGCCTGCAAGGCTTCCATCACCGCCGAACCGGCGCCGCCCATCAGGCAGCCGTCTTCCACAGTGACCAGGGCGTCATGACTGCGCGCCAACTCGGTGACCAGTTCGACATCGAGCGGCTTCACAAACCGCATATTGGCAACTGTCGCGTCGAGCTGCTCGGCCGCTTCCAGGGCCGGATACAGCAAGGTACCGAAAGCCAGGATAGCGATTCGCGGCGCACCGGCTGCCCCCGAAAGCTGCGGCTTGCTCGATTGCCGGCGCAACTCGCCCTTGCCCCAGGGCAAGAAAGTCATGGTCTTCTGGATCTCGGTGCCGACACCGGCGCCGCGCGGGTAGCGCACGGTCACCGGGCCGCTGTGCTGGAAGCCGGTATAGAGCGCCTGACGGCACTCGTTTTCATCCGCCGGAGTCAGCACCGCCATATTCGGGATGCAGCGGGTGAAGGCGATGTCGTAATTGCCGGCATGGGTGGCACCATCGGCACCGACCAGACCTGCACGGTCCAAGGCGAAGAGCACCGGCAAATTCTGCAGGGCCACGTCGTGGATCAATTGGTCATATGCACGCTGCAAGAAGGTGGAATAGATGGCCACCACCGGCTTCATGCCCTCACAAGCCATGCCGCCGGCCACGGTCACCGCATGCTGCTCGGCGATACCGACATCGTGGTAACGGGTCGGGAAGCGCTTGTGGAATTCCACCATGCCCGAGCCCTCGCGCATGGCCGGCGTGATGCCGATCAGGCGGCTGTCGGCCTCGGCCATATCGCAGAGCCAGTCGCCAAACACCTGGGTGAAGCTGGTCTTGGCCGGCGTGGCCGACTTGACGAAGCCGACCGAAGGGTCGAACTTGCCCGGGGCCGCGTGGTACTTGACTGGGTCTGCCTCGGCCAGCTTGTAGCCCTGGCCTTTTTTGGTCACCACATGGAGGAACTGCGGGCCCTTCTTGCTGCGCAGGTTCTCCAGGGTTGGAATCAGGGAATCGAGGTCGTGGCCATCGATCGGGCCAACATAGTTGAAGCCGAACTCCTCAAAGATGGTGCCAGGCACGACCATGCCCTTGGTGTGTTCCTCGAAGCGCTTGGCGAACTCGTACAGCGGCGTGTTCTTCAGCACCGACTTGGCGCCCTCGCGCGCCGAGGTGTAGAAGCTGCCGCTCATCAGCCGGGCCAGGTATTTGTTCAGCGCTCCGACCGGCGGGCTGATCGACATGTCGTTGTCGTTCAGGATGACGAGCACATCGCCAAGCACGCCGCCATGGGCGACGCCGGCGTTGTTCAACGCTTCGAAAGCCATGCCGGCCGTCATCGCGCCGTCGCCGATGATGGCCACGGCCTTGCGGTCCTCGCCCTTGATCTTGGCAGCCATGGCCATGCCGTGGGCGGCCGAAATGGACGTGCTCGAGTGGCCAGTGCCGAAGGTGTCGTACTCACTCTCATCGCGGCGCGGAAAGCCACTGATGCCGCCGAAATGGCGGATGGTGGCGAGCGCGTCGCGACGGCCGGTCAGCACCTTGTGCGGATAGGTCTGGTGACCCACATCCCAGACCAGACGGTCGTGCGGGGTGTTGAACACATAGTGCAGGGCCACGGTCAGCTCGACCGTACCCAGATTGGAGCCCAGGTGACCACCGATGCGCGAATTGGACAGGGTGTCCAGCACATAGGCGCGCAGTTCACCGGCCAGTTTGGGCAGGTCGGTGCGGGGCAGGCGGCGCAGATCGGCCGGGCTGTTGATGTGTTGCAGCAGGGAATGGCTCATTGCGGCAGGGGTTTCAGTTGTCGCGCTCGACGACCATATCGGCCAGCAAGCCCAACCAGGCGGTGTTGCGCAGACCGCTGGTAGCCAAGGCGCGGTGGGCTTCGTCGCGAAGCTGTCGCGCCAAGGCACGAGCCGGCTCCAAGCCCAGCACCGACACGTAGGTCGGTTTGTTGGCATCTTGGTCCTTGCCAGCCGTCTTGCCGAGCACCTCGGAATCCTGGGTGACATCAAGAATGTCATCCACAACCTGGAAGGCCAGGCCCAATGCCGCACCGTAATCGGCCAGGCATTGGCTGGCCGCGGCGCTGATGTCGCCACAAGCGGCACCCATGATCACACTGGCCTGCAAAAGCACACCGGTTTTGCGGCGGTGCATATCGCGAAGCGTGCACTCGTCAAGTTGCTTGCCCACGCTGGCCAGGTCGATGGCTTGGCCGCCGGCCATGCCGTCATGTCCCGCCGAACGAGCGAGCAAGCGGCACAGCCGCGCCTGCAAAGCCGGCGGCATATCGGATTCGGCCGCATCGGGCGTCAGCACCTCAAAGGCCAGAGCCTGCATGGCATCGCCGGCCAGCATGGCCTGAGCTTCGCCAAACTGGACATGAACGGTGGGCTTGCCACGGCGCAGCACATCGTCATCCATGCAGGGCATGTCGTCGTGCACCAGGGAATAGGCATGAATCAACTCAACCGCACAAGCAGCGCGCATGGCCGCTTCCTGGTGCCCAGCCACCGCTTCGCAGGTGGCCAGCACCAGCAAGGGGCGCAAACGCTTGCCGCCATCCAGCACCGCATAGCGCATGGCCTCGCCAAGCCCGGCAGGCGCGTTCGCTGGCACGAAACCGTCCAGCGCCACTTCACAGGCAGCGAGCGAGCGCTGCATCCACTGTTCAAACACTCCGGCATCCACGCTCAGGACTCTCCCCATTGTTTCAATCCCTCGCCCTCCAGCACCTTGACTTGTTGTTCTACGGCCTGCAAGCGCGAACGGCACAGTCCCAACAGATCTGCGCCGCGCCGATAGCTTTCCAGCAATTGATCCAGAGGCAATTGGCCGCCCTCCATATCGGACAGCAAGCGCTCCAACTCGCCGAGCGCCTGCTCGTAGCTGAGATGGGAAACCTCGGCTGCGGCTGCCTCGGTTGAGACAGATTTGGCCGAGGCTTTGGAGGCACTGCTGGATCGGGTCATTGTTCGTTCAAGCAAACCTCGATTGTAGTCAGTCCGTTTGCTCCGCTTTTTTTGATCTGTAACAAGCTTGCCACGACCCAAGCCCCGGCCTTCTTGACTCAAACGCCCGCTTAGGGTCCGCACTGGGTACAATCTCGCCTCTTTGCCTGATCGCGTCGGCTTGCCCGTGCCAGGCCTCGCTTGCAGATGGCGCCCGGATGCGGGCGTTCTGCTGCTGGAAGCCCGACTTCCTCCTTTCTCTATTTCTTGTCAAGCCCGGTTCGGGCTTGAATCGGCACAGGCCGAGCACCTTGGTTTCTAGGAGACCCACTTGGATCATGTCCGACCTGAGCATCGACCTCTCGCTGATTGAAACACCCCAAAGTTCCACCGCCGCCGCCACCATCGCAGCCGCACAGAGCAGCAACACTCAACTTTCGGTTGAAGCCTATTTCGACTCTGCCCTGTTCCAGCGCGAGCAGGAGCTGATCTTCCAGGCCGGCCCGCGCTACATTGGCCATGCCCTGGCCGTGCCGGAGGTGGGCGACTACTACGCCCTGCCGCAGGAAAAAGAAGGCCGCGCCCTGGTGCGCACCCCCAAAGGCCTGGAGCTGATCTCCAACGTCTGCCGCCACCGCCAGGCCGTGATGCTGCGCGGCCGCGGCAACACCCGCAGCAACATCGTCTGCCCCCTGCACCGCTGGACCTACAGCCTGCAGGGCGAGCTGATCGGCGCGCCGCATTTCGACCACGACCCCTGCCTGAACCTGAACAACTACCCGCTGCGCGAGTGGAACGGCCTGCTGTTCGAGGACAACGGCCACGATGTCGCCGCCTCGCTGAAAAATCTAGGGGCAGCTGCCCAACTCGATTTTTCTGGCTATGTGCTGGACAAGGTCCATGTGCACGAGTGCGACTACAACTGGAAGACCTTCATCGAGGTCTACCTCGAGGACTACCACGTCGGCCCCTTCCACCCGGGCCTGGGCCAGTTCGTGGCCTGTGGCGATCTGGCCTGGGAGTTCGGCAAGCACCATTCCGTGCAGACCGTGGGCGTGAACGCCGCGCTCGCGCGCCCGGGTTCGCCCGTGTACCAGCGCTGGCACGACCAGGTGCTCAAGGTGCGCGACGGCC
>Ga0075160_10001752_pt1 | contig 13184 bp, 8 predicted proteins | sample JI91814C2DNA_FD_70969 | JGI IMG/M metagenome (GOLD analysis project Ga0075160, IMG submission 70969) | Wastewater effluent complex algal communities from Wisconsin, to seasonally profile nutrient transformation and Carbon sequestration -... | ecosystem: Engineered > WWTP > Effluent > Algae...
TGCTCATAAACATTGTCATTTTGCCTTCTGTCAATTTTAAAAGCCTTGCCTTTTTTGGTTTTGGACTCGCCTTTTGCCAAGACAACTCTAAAACCCGCTTGCTGAAAGAAGTGAGGACGAAAATGGAAACGAGCATAGACAGTAGCCTCATCGCCAGTGCTGATGAATGAGCCGCCCATAATCATGCAGTGTTTACCGTCAAAACAAGGCGTACTGAAGTCATCATAAAAGCGATGAATTTTAAAATTGGTCAGAGGATTAAAATCATCCTCTAGCCATTGCCAGACATTGCCAAAAAGGTCACATACGGGATAACCGCTCTCAGACTGAGCATCTACTGGCGTTTCTCCACCATGGGTCAAGTGCAGATTGAAGTCGCCACCAATACTACCGGTAGTGCCATCAATACTTTGAGCAGGCAATTGTGTACGCAAAAACTGATGCTCGCACTCACTCATCAGTCGATAATCATCACCGAGCCATTTACAGTAAGCAGCCGCCTCGTGATAGTTGACTACGCAAGGCCAGGACCATTGCATCGGCACAATCTCAAAAGTTGTACGCAGCTGATACTGATGCGATCCAGCCGGACCGGCAGGCAACCAAAAAGTTGGCGCCTTGGTATTACGATAACTGCGCCAGGCCCAGCCTTCTTCGGTCCAGAGCTCACGCCGTTGGTAGCCGCTGTCCTGGACAAAACGATAAAACTCAGCGTTGCTTATCAGAGTTTTTGAGACGCTAAATGGCAATACATCAACACTGCGCTCACCATACTCATTGTCCCAACCAAAGGTGTGTACTGATTCTGGCTTACCATAGGAGACTTTGCCACCCTCCTGGCCCATCATCTCCCGCTCCACCTGTGGTGGCATAGCCACAGCAGCATCTACTAGTGCTAGCTCTGGCCATTGAGGCGGAGCCATCACCAGATGAGCAGGTAGCTCTCGTATAAGCACCGTTGATGTCTCAATGTGGATGCGCTCATGCTCAAAACCCATTACCAGAGCCCAGAGAGGACTATCCAAACCAATTGATTTGACTTTACCGTCAACTGCATCTAAATCAGGATGGTTTAGGATAACGTCTCTGACTGTTTTGTAGACAATTTTGCGGTAATCATGCAAACCATCTATCGACGGCCATGAGATGCTGTTTTTGGACATATCATCCCAGGACATCTCGTCCACACCAGTCTCAAACAGACTCTCGTAATAGTCATCGATTGGTCCAGGAAGTATGCCAGCTACACGCAGTTTGTTGACATAGAGCACAGCTGGGTGCAAGTAATAAAAAACCATTGGGTGTCTTAAACCGTGGTATGGAGGTCTAAAAAAGCCCTCCTCACCAACGAGGGAGGCAAAAACAACCTCTGACAATGTCCAGGAATTATCAAAATAATCGAGCAACTCTTGACGACCAGGATTGGTCAAGTTGGGAATCGGCAGTGAATGAATCACTCCCTGTTCATCCACACCCGGGCATACATTGTGGACCGGAGCCTTACCAGTCCACCATTCCTGCCCTCTTGGCACAGACAGGTCCATTTGTGTGCGACCAAGATTGGAGCGCCAACTAGAGTCTGCCAGGGGCGCAGTCTCGAGCTCATCCTGCACGAGGTATTCCGACTTTTGGGCGCCTGTGATGGGTGTCATTTACTTTTCCAATGTAGAGCAATCAATAGTATAAGAGATATATTTAGGGTACGTCCTTTTTATATTTGACCCCACACTTATGAATTGCCTGTGAACTCAAACTCGACCTTTTGCCCAAAAGCCACTCTGGTTGTTGCGGCCGTGGTCAAAACCCAGAGACTGCAAAGAGTCACAGGAGTTTCCATTTACTTTGTTTGTTTTGTAATAGACTTAGCACATGGCTAGTTCTCACACAGTTTTGCGCTCATTAAAATGGCTCAGTCTCGTTGTAAGCAGCTGTTTGTTGCTTGCAGCGCCACAGGCCACTGCCGACAATTGGGATAACACATTTAACACTGCCGTTGGCAAACTCAATAAGCTCAAGGTAGCTGGCGCCAATGGAGACATATGGGTAATCCTGGAGCGCCTCGATAAAGGCCAGTATCAACTTGCAGGACTGGGCTCCAAGGCTCTACCCATGCCTATGGCCGAAAAGTCTGTCAGAGCCATTGTCATCGACGCACTTAAATCGATACCAGCGCATCCCCGCAATTATCGCTACATCTACTTTGCAGTGAGCTTCCAAAACGGCTTGGAAACAGGCATCAGTGGACCATACTATAAAAATGCTTTTGCCTACAAAAACGACAACGACATGCTCCTGGCTACAGGACTCAAAAAGAAGAACTACGAAGATCATCTGGAAGACAAGCTAAAAGCCACAGACCTAAAAACTTTTGCTGGTTTTACAGCCAATCAACTATTTAAAACACACACTCAGATGCGCTTGTCGGCTGATGGTCACATCATCAGGCTAAACGTCATCGCCCCAGACGATACCGCGAGGCAGACTGTGTACAGGTTACTTGGTAGCAAACAACCGTTTGGCAAAATGCCTGTTCACTACCTGACCAAACCAGATTTTTTGGTGGAGTGGTGTTGGCAAAAAGAGGATGTGAGCGCGTCTAGCCCAGGTTTTCAAAAAGTATCAGTACGGCATCTGGATTACTAGTTTTTACCATTGCGGCGCTTGCCTCGTGATTTTGCTTTGCTTGATTTTGACTTTTTAGTGGTCTCTTTTGTGTTAGCTACAGACTGAGGACTGACAGGCTGCGGCGACTGAACTTCAACGGCAGCCTCCACTGGTACGCAATTTGAAGGCACAGACGAGGTGGCAGCGACACTGTCGGGGCAAGCCACAGGAGTGGCAACACTGCTAACAGCTGGCTTGACTGGCTCAGGGCGCATGAGGTCTGGACTCTTGGAGCAAGCAGCAATCATTGCTTGAGTGACACAGGGCAGGTCGTACATACTCTTGCTGCCGACGTCATAACTTTGTCCAGCAAAGCCGTATTGATATGTCGCTGACTCCGCTTTGGGAAATCCCTCGCTATAATCCTGGAAATAATGTGGATGGGTCTCTGGAAACTGCTCAGGTACAACCACGATGGCGGGTTCTTCTTTGACGGGAACATCAAGCTCGGGATAGATAGCATCTTGTAGTTGATCAGATACACCTCCGGTGTGTACCGGAGCGCTGCTGCCACTGGCGGACGAAGTGGACAAACTAGAAGCACTAACTGAAGCTGAGCCAGACGAACTTTCCACTGAGGAGCGACTGGCGATTTCGACTTCCCAGGGAGCGGGTGCACTCATCTCAAAGAAAAACTCATCAGCGCTTTCTTTTTGCTCAGCGGGAGCAAGACGCTCTTGTGTAGCAGCAATCAGATAGCGTAACAGCTCAGCACAGATGACTTCGGCGACATCTCTTGTGACTACGCCTTCATCATTGTGCCAAGTCACGGCATTATTGCTCTCAATGGTGCTGCGCCATCTCTCTAAAGGCTCATAATGTCTGGCGATTTCGTTGAGAGTGAGCATTGTGTCGGCAGGCACTAAATAAAAGTTGATTACCTCAAGTCGACCCTCAATAGCCAGTCTAAACGTGTGGGTACTAAAACTCGATTGGACCACATGAGTGATACCACCATCGGTGCCAGCACCAAGCTTTTTGGACTCGGGCTCGGCGGCAGTAATAAATAACTCACTGAGACCCATCAAGCTATTGAGCTCGGTACTAAAGCCAAGCAATATATTGGAAGCAAAGTCGACCATGCTGGTAGTAGCCTGGCTCAGCATCAACTCTGTTTGTTCGGCGCGTTTCTTTTCGGTGCGACGCTTTTCGAGGAAGCTCATGGCCTCTTGAGCGAGGTCAACAATCAAATCTTTGCGTGATGTGCCAAAGCTTGATTTATAAAGCTGCATGATGCGGTCATTCATCAATGACTTATCGTTATTGGCACCCAGACTATTAAGGTGAAACTGCTGTCTGTCTATGGAGCGATTAAAGTGGTCTTTGATGCGCCACTTGTAGCAAAAATAATTGTTCTTAGGAAAGGTCTGACGATTCTTGAGTTCATCGAGATCTACAGAATTTCTCAGCATAGCGCACTCCACAGCAAGGCACCCCCGGAAGCAGTCCGGGGCTTTTAGTAATCGGGCAATTCAAAGCTCACACTTTTATCTAATCACGAGCCCTGATGCCCGTAAATTCACAGTCTCGTATTAACGAAAGCGTGTATACCGCTTTGAACTGAGTCTTTTTGCCATATGGTACAGCTCGACGACAATTGCCCGGCGCGGCAGTGCACAGTTAATTTAAGCCTCGTGAGCAGGCGATATTAATTCTACTTGACAGCGGCGCCTCTCGAGAGTATCTTCGGCATTGAGGCATTTGCCTCCTAGGTCCGCTTTTACTAAGTGCTCATTGAGCCAAAACACTGCTGCCTTCATTTTGTGAGCAATTTTTTTGCCCACATTTTAAAGTCAGCTATCTCCCTCACACTACGAGTCCCGACCCTTTGCACCTTCTCAAGAGGTGCTCTGACCGATAATTTCGGCTTAATTGCCTGCCTAAAATTGAGGCGACAGGGCATAAGAGGTAAGTGGACCAAGGAGCTTGTCATGAACCTCATTAAGAAGCAGCGTGAGAATCGCTACCGTTTAGGAGAACTCTTCCTGGAGACCGGTATTGTTGATGTTTCAGCCGTTTCCGAAGGACTCTCAATTGCTAAGAGAACTTCCTTCCCCATTGGACGCGTACTCGTTATGACCGGCTGGGTCGACGATCACGACATCAAATGTGCCCTTGAAGTGCAAAACCTTATTAGAGAAGGCACTATCGACAATTCACTGGCCAAAGATTTACTACGCTTTTCACATACCAACAAAGTCGACATCAGCGAATCATTCCGTCTCAATGGTCTGAGCCGCAGTGGTGAGAGCCAGACAAAACTGGGACGCCTGCTTATGGCATCTGGTGTAGTCGAAGAACATCAATTAGCACAGGGCAAACGCGAAGCTGAACGTCATAGCACCACGCTTGGTGGCGCCCTCTTACTACTCCGTTTTATTACTCCCAAAACTCTCGAAGGCGCGCTAAACCTGCAAGTGATGCTGCGCGACAACAAAGTAACTTTTCCAGAGGCAATCAGTTTTTGCAAAGAAATGCATGAACGCCAGGTCAGTTTGCGTGAAGTACTTGGCGATAACGGCAAGTTCTTCAGAGTTCAATCAGCCGCTCCCAGACTGGGTGAATTCCTCATCTCAGCCGAGCTTGTCCATCCCAAAGAAATTACTATCGCCGCCGAAATCAGCACCGAAGAAGATAACAACATTGGTCGTGTCTTGCTAGATCGCGGACAGGTCTCCGAGCAGGTCCTGGACGCAGCTCTCAAGCTGCAACGCATGATCCAAAACCGCGTCATTACTTATCGCCGCGCTGTCAAACTGATTCGCCTGGTACGCCGCCTCGATGTGCCAGTTGAGCAAGTAATTGCTGAGTCCGAGGCTCTCGACGAAGTATTCAAACTCTTGCGCCGTGCTCAAATCGTACCAGAGCGCCTGCTCAGAGACGTAGCAGCCGAGATTGTGGACTACGAGGACACTGTTGCCGAAGCCATGCTCTCACGCGGTTATATCAACCCTGTGCACGCCCGTATCGGTCTTGCCTGTGTAGACAAACTACAAAGAGGCGAGCTGTGCGAGACCAAAGCAGCCTTTATCGTACATCACTGCTGCCGCACCCCCGGTCAAGAGCTGGAGATGTTTGCCCGTATCAACTGGCAAGAGCTAAAGCGTGTTGAAATCCGCACAGACTTGATGGGTTAATTCATTTTTTGCCGCCCATGGAAATCCAGGGTCTGGCCAAGTCTTAGCGCTGGCTAGCCCTTGGAGACGAAGCCAGCCTTGGTTGCCCGTACCTGCCCAAACGCAATATTTTCAATTGGCTTTCCAAGCCGTTTAGAGGCGTCTTCCAGAAGCCACACAGAGTGTGACTTTACGCCAACCCAGAACAAACGAGAAAATCCCGACGAAGCAAAAGCACGACTAAGTGCTATTGCTCATGCTTGAGCACGTGCCAGCTGCTGTGCCACAAAAACGCCCCAAAGCCTGGATAGAGTAAGTATCACCCCAGACCTTTTGATACTTTACTTACTAAAGAATTTTCTACCATGGCAAACGTAAGACAGGACGCTCCAGAACAGCTTAGCGAAAGACATCTCAACGCAAGCGATGGACTGAATGTGCGCAATATTTTTGTGGCTGAGGCACAGGAGCGCAACGTCAACAATCAACTGAGCGGCAGAGCATCAGGTGGTGAATTTAGTCTGGGCGTGCCAAAAGACAAACAACCAGACATGGCTGCAATATTTAAAAAAGACCCCGAATTCGAAAGACGATTCTTTGACATGACCGGCGAAAACGGCAAGGTAGTGGAAGCACCACTGGGAGGATTAGTCGCGCCAGACAGTTATCGCAATCACGCATTTAGAGAAATGATCGGCAAGTATGGCGCCGATAGAGTTAAGGAGACCTTTGCAGCAATGGAACAAATGGGACGTAAAGCAGAGTGGACTGGACATGACCTCAGACCCGACGAGCCCACCTTTGCTGCTCAAAACAAAAAGCTAGAGCTTTTATCAAACATCATGAAGCCAGGCAAACTGGAAGAAATCCAGCGCGTTGAAAAAGCATTCAAAGCAGAAGGCTCCACAAAACCACTATCACTTGAGCAAATGAACGACGCCAAACTACTCAAGGATCTGCAAGATCCCGCTCAGCGTAAAGCGCACATAGAATTTCAGGAAAATCCCACCAATCTGCCTGGACTCTATCTCAAAGAGACCCCCAATCATAAGGATTTGAGCCCGGTGCAAAATCTGGAAGGATTTAAACGCTTCCAGGAAAAATTTGCCGAGCGCGAAAGAGAGAGAGCTAAGCCCTACCTGGACGAGATCAACAAAGCTGGCGAAGATCCAACCAAACACATCAGCGACGCCATGCGCCGCACTCGCGTGCTGATGATAGGTGAGCAGCACTCAGCCGATGGTCCGATGCATAAATTTGGCGCCGATGCCATCAAAGACCTGAGGGCAGCAGGCGCAACCCATCTGGCCCTGGAGATGACTCAGAGCCAGTTAGACAAATACAGCAAATCACGCGACCTCAAAGATTTACCCGAGGCATTTCGCACTCAAGACTTTGCCAAAATGATTGATAATGCGCGCGCAAGCGGCATCAAAGTAGTCGGCGTGGACAATGGCACCGGTGATGTAAATGCTAAAGCTGCTCAAGAACGAGACAACTTTATGGCAGGCAAAATCAAGCAGATCGTAGACTCTGACAAAAACAACAAAGTAGTATTTTGGTCAGGCATGATGCACGGCGCCGACACCACTGCCGGTGCCACTCGCTCGACAGCCGACATCTTGCGCAGCCACAAAGTACCGATTGTGACGGCGATGGAGCAGTCATCTGGCACGCCCGCAGATGATCTGTCGTACTACTCCAAATACCTCGCCAAACCAGTAGCCATCGATACTCGCAAGACACCACTGATTGCCCAAAAGGATCTGTGGCGTGCTGGCAACGACATCGAAGAGCGCTACGGACTCTGGAATAGCGTACTTATTTTCCCCAAGGGCAAATAATAGGACGGCAGCATCTTACTGCCGCTCTAGCAAAGTCTTGCCACCCATGTAGGGGCGCAGCACCTCAGGTATGGTCACCGTGCCATCGGCATTTTGATAATGCTCCAGTATCGGTATGAGCAGCCTTGGAGTAGCCGCCGCAGTATTATTGAGGGTATAAGCCAGATGCTTTTTACCGTCTCTGTCCTTGTACCGTATTCGCAATCTACGCGCCTGGAAGTCCCCCATAAGCGAACACGAATGGGTCTCTCCATAGCCCGCTCGTCCAGGCATATAGGTCTCAATATCGTGTTTGAAAATCTGGCCCTGACCAATATCACCGGTGCAAACAGCAACGACACGGTAGGGTAACCCCAGCATCGTCAATATCGCTTCGGCATTGCCCAGGATCTCATAGTGCAGCTCCTTTGCGATATCAAGATCAGCGGGTGCAATCACTACTTGCTCCACCTTTTGAAATTGATGCACACGGTATAACCCACGCGTATCGCGACCGGCAGCACCCGCCTCCCGTCTAAAACAAGGCGAAATGCCAGCGATCTTTAGAGGCAATTGCTCAAGGTCAAAAACAGTATCAGCTTGCATCCCCACCAGCCCGACTTCTGCCGTACCAGTCAAATACTCTGCGTCTTTAGCCAGACCGTAAGCGTTTTCGCGCCCAAGAGGAAAATACCCAGTACCTTCCATAATCTCAGGACGCACCATTATTGGTGGCGCATAAAGACCAAATCCACGAGTGATGAGATAGTCTAAAGCCAGCCTCAGGACAGCCATCTCAAGCAAAATTCCCTGACCTTTGAGAGCGTAGGCACGGCTGCCGCCAACCAGCCGAGCCCTTTCAAAGTCGACCAGACCGAGGTCACAAGCTAGCTCATAATGGTCTTTTGGCTTAAAATCAAACTGACGCAGCTCGCCGCATTTATAAAGCTCGACGTTGTCGCTATCGTCTTTACCTACTGGCACATCAGCCAGTACAGGATTGGGGACAAGCAACATCAATTGATCATAGTGTATTTGCAAATCACGCAATTCAGCCTCTTTAGCTTTGATCTCAGCATTTAGCTCACGGGCTAGTTCACGCCGCAGACCCTCATCTCCTTGCCCCTCATTGTCTTTTGCCTTGCTCAATTTATTGCGCTTCTGGCGTAGCAAATCCACTTGTTGATCAAGTTTTTCGAAGTGCTCACGCACCTGCAAAAGCTCAGCCAAATCAAGCTCTATGCCCTTGTCTCGGATAGCCTGGCGCACAAGCGCCTGGTGCTCTTTTATGTATTTGATATCTAACATCTCTCAGTCCTTTGTATAAATAATAGCGGATTGGTTGTTCATCACATGCCAGTCATGGCCAAGGGCTGCGTCAATTAGAAATCTGTAGAGAAATCTGGAAACAAAAAAGCGAGCCCCGGGGCTCGCTCGACTGTCTATGTACTGCCTTGATACTTAAATCAAATCGGACACAAAACCATGAGTAAGCCCCACCCCTGACCATGATGATGATGAGGAAGAGCTAACTATGAAGCGCTGTGTTTGTTTGTACATAACTCCAGTTTTGAGCCAAATGCCAACTTTGTCAACCTAAGTTTTAGCAATATTCAAATTGTTCTTGCAGTATTTGACTATCAAAAACGGCGCAAATTTACCCCTAAGTCGAGAACAAATTCGCCCTTGTGGGAGGTCTTTTTATTTTGACCGCAAATGTAACGAAAGTATTGTAAAGCAATATTGCGTGGGCGTTTCAGCCATTTTGCATTTTTGAAACCATGCCACCATGGGCGATTGCGCTGTCAAACAGATTTAATTTAGCGCTTGACACAGCTGGCGTGTTTTTTGGCAAGTCAAAAAAGAGAGATAGGCATGGCAGGCTGCCAGTCAGATAGGAAGTCAGTCGGGAAGTATGTTGGGCAGTAAGTCAGTCAGAGAAAGAGATTAGCGGAAACGCAAGTTATCGATAACTGCGGATCACAAGCTCATTAACAACACCGCGTCCAGTGCCTTTGCAATTGATCGCGCGGGCAGCTTTGACCACCTGTATATCAAAGTCTTTATAGAGTTTGCGAATTTCTGGAGTATCAGAGTTACTGAGCATGACTTGCACGCCTTTGGCCTTGAGCTTGCGGGCAAACTCCGCCAGCATAGCCTGATCATCCATGGTAAAGCTGTCTTTGGTGTAGCTCGTAAAGTTGGCAGTCTTGCTGACTGGCTGATAGGGCGGGTCAAAGTAGACAAAGTCGCCTTTGACAGCGCGCCTGGGTAACACATTAAAGGGGCTAGTGACAATTGATGCCCGCTGCAGAGCCTCACTGGCAGCCATGATTGTGGCATGATCGGCAATGCGTGGATTTTTGTATTTACCAAAGGGCACGTTAAATTGACCCTTGCTATTGACTCTATAAAGTCCATTAAAACAAGTGCGGTTTAAAAATATCAGACGCGCGGCCCGCTCAAGATTGTCCAGACTGGCGGTATCTCGCGCTCTCTCCTGATAAAACAGATCCTCGTCGTTAGACTTAAGAGCCAAAAGCTCGATAATTTGTTCGGGATTGTCGCGCACCATCTGATAACAATTGACCAACTCTGTATTGCTGTCAGAGAGCTTGGATACAAGACCAGGATATTGATTACTGAGATAAAAAAATACTGCGCCACCACCAACAAACGGCTCATAATAAGCATTAAACTTAGTCGGAAAAAGCGGCGCAAACTGGGCCAGGAGGCGTCCCTTACCGCCAGCCCATTTGAGAAAAGGGCTGTAATTTGTTGTAAGGAGTTTGCTAGAGAGTTGCGGGCGAGGCACCACAGGCTATACCACTCTTTATTAGTAATTGTCTGACAGTAGCATAATGCACTTGCCACACATCTGGGCCATAACCACCGGCAAAAACGAGGCTCAAAGGCACTTTTAATGCAAAAAACTTGTTTATCAGATACTCGCTACGCTCCTGCATTACAGATAGCGGCAGTCGCAAAAACTTTGTACCAGGGAGGATGTCTTTTTCGTAGGCGTCACTACCGTCGACCAGCATTACAAAATCCGGCTTAAAGTCTTCAAGTGCGCTATCAAGACCGGTTTGCAAGCGCGTCAGATAATTATTTTTGTCACTCTCCGTGATACCAATATCAAGAGTGCTTTGTTGTTTACTCTCGGGCCAGCCCTCCTGGGAGTGAATGGAAAAAGTAAAAACACGAGGATCACAAGCAAAGCAAAGAGCTGTGCCATCACCCTGGTGAAAATCTACATCGACTACCATGGCTCGCTCAATGAGACCGTCCTTGAGCAAGCTAGCAACAGCAATGGCAACGTCGTTGATGGCGCAGTATCCCCTACCACGATTAGGAAAGGCGTGGTGATAACCAGCGCCAAGGTTGGCACACATGCCATTTTTTAGTGCCATCTGAGCAGCCAGTAGAGTGCCACCGGCTTTAAGCAAAAAGTCATCAAATATCTCGTAAAAAGGCTTTGTGGCGCCAGGTAACCGGCCTGAGCTATCAAACACGGGATCTTTGATCTCAAAAATCTCAGCCCAGGTACTTGAGTGTTTTAGACTCTCCAGATAATCCGGTGTATGAACAAGTCCCACTTGCTCAAGAGTCAAAGGCACAGGTCTGATAAATGTGGAAGGCTTACCGATTTCTTCCGAGATCTTAGCCAGGACCATTTCTCCGCGGTCCAGAGCAAATGGATTATTGAGACCAAAAGCGGCCAGGTCGGTCTTATAAGCAGGGTCAAAAACCAGATGGTCAGACGTATTTGCTATATTTGAGGACAAACATGGGCTCTTTCTAGTGCCGCCACCGGTAGTGCCATTATAGCAATTTCACCAGCTTACCCCAGGCTCAAGTCAATCTTTTAACCGAAGCTCCCATCAAGCCTTACTGGCTGGTTTAAAACCCACTATTGTCAAGATGTACTAGCCAGGCCAGCCTTGTAATAGGGCAGATTTGCGGATTGTCATGTGGACAAGCGCCTCACCAGCTATAGCTTACAGAATCCTAAGTCTCATAAGTACCAGATAGTATTGAGTAGATATCAAAAAGACATTAGGGTCTAAGCCTCATTTCATTTCACCAACCCAAAGGAACAAATCAAGAGCACTAATCGAAGCTTCTTCTCACTGCTTCCGCCTGGAAAAACTCTCCTGAGTATTTCCCGATTTATTCCACTGTCAATTACGCCCAAGACTTGCCTTGCTGTTACTGCGAGTACTGGCGTAATTTTAACTGGAGACTTATATGTCAACTGTATCAACCTGGCTCTGGTTGGGTTTACTTGTGCTGTTCGTCGTCGTAAATGGTCTCTTTGTCGCTGCTGAGTACTCACTCATCAGACTGCGCAAGAGCCGTGTCGAAGAGATGATGCAGCAAAAAGTACGCGGTGCGCGCACCATCCATCAGCTGCAGACAAACATGGACCGAACAGTGGCCGGTGCCCAATTGGGTATCACCATCATGGGTCTTGTGGTCGGCGGCGTTGGTGGTGAACCCATCAAAGCTCTACTCGAATCTGGCATCGCCCTTTTAGCCGAATTGGTACCGCCTTTGCAGGATGTGCAAGTACCGGCAATTGTGGCTGTAATCTTCTCTTTTGTTCTGCTCACAATCCTCCACGTCATCGTCGGTGAGCAGGTGCCCAAGATGTTTTCGTTGCGCGCTCCCGAGCGTGTGGCGCTGACACTGAGCATGCCTTTTGCCATGTTTTGCAAGCTGACCGCGCCCTTCCTCTGGCTAATCGGCGGCATCACCGCACTGGTGATGAAGCTGCCCGGTATGCCTGGAGACAAGAACAGCGGTGACTCGCCACCCTCGGTGGATGAGCTGCTCATCCTGGTGGAGACCAGCGCACGCGCAGGCACGCTCGGCACTGCTGAGTCAGGACTTGTGCAGAGGGCACTGGAATACCGGGGTCTCAAGGTGCAAGACGTGATGGTGCCCATCAGCCACATGGACTGCCTCTCCGAGGACGTCACCATCCTGGAGGCTCTGGACTTCATCACCAGGACCAAGCACAGCCGGCTACCGCTCTACCGCGGCTCGCGCCATAACGTCACCAGCATCCTGCGTACCCGCGAGTTGCTCGACGTGTTGCGTAAGCGCCTCAAAGCCGAAGCTCGCGTACTCCAGGGTGGACCCAAATCGTCTACACCGGCAGTAGGTGCACTGGAGACCATCGGCAGCTTGAGTGCCTATCTGCGCAAGCCCTTCTACGTACCGGCTGACACCACAGCCGCTGCACTTCTGGAGGAGCTTAAAAAGCGCCACTTGCAACTGGCTATCATCACTGGCTCCGAAGGCGAAGCCGTCGGTCTGGTGACCCAAGAAGACCTTGTGGAACAGCTGGTGGGCGAAATCCACGATGAGGACGATGGTCCCATCGATGGTGTCGAGCTCCTTGCTGATGGTGTCTACAAAGTCGAAGGACCACTCACCCTCTACGAATTCCGCCGCGTCTTTGATGCACGGCTGACTTCGACAAGAGGTGGCACTACGGTGCAGGAGGTCTTTGTGGAAAACCACAGCGGCACAGTGGAAGTCGGGTCTCAAATCGAGATCAACGGCTTTAGCT
>Ga0075160_10001753_pt1 | contig 13179 bp, 7 predicted proteins | sample JI91814C2DNA_FD_70969 | JGI IMG/M metagenome (GOLD analysis project Ga0075160, IMG submission 70969) | Wastewater effluent complex algal communities from Wisconsin, to seasonally profile nutrient transformation and Carbon sequestration -... | ecosystem: Engineered > WWTP > Effluent > Algae...
GGGGGTTTTGTTCTGTCTGCGCGCCGAAGGCACCGCAGCTGCAAAAGTGATTGACCCCAGCTACCCGTTGTCCCCTCACTACTTGGTGCATGTAGGTGACGACGGAACGGTGCTGCTGCCCTACACCCAGGCTAAACAATTCTTGGATCGACTCAAGCGCCTGTGTGTTGGGCGCGACTTCCCCGACGCCACTGCGTGCGCCCGCTTCGACAAAATCACTCGGCATGGCGAAGACATGCGGCACGCACAAAAGCTCTTAGCTGCTGCAGTTGCATCCATCGCCGGCAAGTCCGAAGAACGCGCCGTAGCAAGCTTGTTTTCACCTGGCGGGACTCATGCGATGAAAGGTGAGTTTGCTGGTACCAACGACTTCGAGGTCGTGGCATTCCTCATTGTGTTGCCGAACGGCTCGGAGACATCGGTGGCATGAACATCGCACCGCTGACCGCCAACGAACTCCTGGCTGCGCTCGCACTGCCGTCGTCCGCCCTCGTTCAGCAACGCATCCCCAAGAAAATGCTAGCCGAGAACGGAGCAGTCACCTCAGCGGACAGAAAACTCGTGCAAGACCGGATTGACGAGCTAACTTGGCATGCAGCACTCAAGCCCTCAAATGTTGGCATTCCAGCTTACGAAGACGAGTTTCGCAGCTATCTGGAAGTGACTGTTTTGGTCGCAAAACTCCGGACTGAGGAGGCTGCGACAGCCCACCATAGAAGCGCGCAAGCACCAACAGCGATCAGCACGAGCGTTCGACGCGTGGCTGAACTGATTCACCGTGCTGTCCCGTACCCCACGGTACTTCTGTTAGCGAACGGCCAACAGTTGGTAGCATCCGCCGCTCACGTCCGTTGGGCACAGCGTGAGGCGGGAAAGACGGTACTGGATGGCGACTCCATCAGCGTGCCGATCAAGCCTAGTACAGAGTGTCGGGCCTTTCTGGAAGCCATGGCGCTGAGTAGGCAACCGCGCTCAGATCTGAAAGCTCTGTATCAAGGCTGGTTCGACACATTGTCTGCGTGGCAGGCAGTGGAACTAACCGGGACGTTCAGGACCAGCGAGAGTCCTGTCCGAGCTGCAGAACGTCGAGCAGCTCTACGCACATGCACAGAACTGGATGTACGCATTGCCACTGCACGTAGCACCGCAGCCAAGGAAAAGCAGATTGCCCGCCAGGTCGCCGTCAACCTGGAAATCAAGGCTCTACTGGCCGAGCGCCAGCGAATCGCTCAAGACCTCTAAGGGATAGAAGTGAAAGCAACCGAAGCCAATTTGCTCAAATTCTTGCGCAAGTCCCCGCAGTTCGTCATCCCCATCTACCAACGCAACTATTCCTGGACGGCCTCCCAGTGCCGTCAGCTATGGTCGGATCTGATGCGCGCAGGTCGCGATGAAAAGGTCAATGCACACTTCATCGGCTCCATCGTCTACGTGGAGCGGGGGTTATCGTCCGTCACGAGCCAGGAGGCATTGCTGGTCATTGACGGACAACAGCGACTGACGACCAGCACCTTACTCATCGCGGCGCTTGCCAAGCACTTTGAGACCAAGGGACTTAGCGAACTGCTCGACACCTTCTCACACAAGAAGCTGCGCAACTATTACTTGCTGAACCCCGACGAAGAGGGTGAGCGTCATTTCAAGCTCATCCTGTCAGAGACCGACAAAGACACTTTGCTCGCCCTTCTGCAAGGCGCGCCTATGCCCGCAGAGACCAGCACCCGCATTACTGAAAACTATGCACTGTTCCAAGAACTGATTGCCACCCATCAAGGGGAGCTAGAGGCGATCTGCCAGGGCCTAGCTAAGCTTGTGATCGTTGATGTGTCTTTGGATCGATCTCAAGACAACCCACAGTTGATCTTTGAAAGCATGAACTCCACCGGGCTGGAGCTCAGCCAGGCGGACCTCATTCGCAACTACATTTTGATGGGGCTAGAACCGAAGCTACAAACGGAGCTTTACAAAACGTACTGGCGCCCCATGGAAAAGGCATTTGGTCAAGCCGCCTACGTAGTCCACTTTGACGCCTTCATGCGTCACTACCTCACAACCAAGACGGGTGAGATCCCCAACGTGCGCGAGGTGTACGTAGCGTTCAAAGCCTTTGCCCGAAGCCTCACTGGCGACACCCGTGACTTGGTGGCGGACATCCATGCGTATGCCTCTTACTACTGCGCCATGGCTTTGGGTTCAGAGCCGGACGCAGGTCTAAAGCAGGCTTTCCATGACTTGCGCGAGCTTAAGGTTGATGTCGCGTATCCGTTCCTGCTGGACGTCTATCACGACTACAAACAGGGCCGTGTGGCCAGTGACGAGGTTGTTCAGATTGTTCGCTTGGTGGAAAGTTATGTGTTCCGCCGCGCCATATGCGCCATTCCCACTAACTCGCTGAACAAGACGTTTGCAGGTCTGAGCAGAACACTCAAGAAGGATCGTTATATTGAGAGCGTGCAAGCAGCGTTCTTGATACTTCCCTCGTATCGCCGCTTTCCGAGCAATGAGGAGTTTCAACGCGAAATCAAAATCCGAGACCTGTACAACTTCCGAAGCCGTAGCTATTGGCTACGGCGACTGGAAAACCATGGACGCAAAGAGCGCGTGCTTGTCGAGGACTACACCGTCGAGCACATTCTCCCTCAAAATGAAAAATTGTCCGAGGAGTGGAAGGCAGAACTCGGCCCTGAGTGGAAGCGCGTGCAGCAAACGTGGCTACACACTCTGGGAAACCTAACATTAACGGGCTACAACAGCGAGTACAGCGACAGTTCGTTCAAATACAAACAAGAACAAGTTGAATCAAAAGGTGGCAACAAAATTGGCTTCAAGTATAGCCCGCTGAATTTAAACTTCGGACTAGGTGAAGCAAACCGATGGGATGAGACTGCAATTCAAGCACGCGCAGAGCGACTTGCCCTCAAGGCTAGCCAAACATGGGCAATGCCAGCACTGGATGACGAAGTCCTGAGGCAATACGATCCAATTTGGCGAGGCCTCGAAGCGGACACCCAGTACAGCATTGACGATCACCCTCACCTTGCAGCAGGTGCAATGCGGGCACTGTTCGAGGAGTTTCGGCAAGCAGTTTTGGCACTAGATCCTTGCATTCGCGAAGAGTTCTTGAAACTCTATGTGGCGTACAAGGCTGAGACAAACTTCGTGGATGTGGTGCCGCAAGTAAGGCGCCTGCGTCTGTCGCTGAACATGCCATTTCACGAACTAGACGATCCGAAGGGCTTGTGCAAAGACGTCTCGAACGTGGGCCGTTGGGGAAATGGCGACGTGGAAGTAGGCTTGAGCAATCTTGATGAGCTGCCTTATGTGATGGGACTGATCCGCCAATCGTTCGACCGTCAAATGGGCGGTCCGCAAGACGACTAACTCCCGCTGATCTAAATGAATACCTAAAAATAAAATGACGATCCAACAAATTCAAGCACACTCACCCGAGGCGCAAAGCGCCGACCTCGTGTCGGACAACATCAGCAAACTCAAAGCTCTTTTCCCCGAACTGGTAACCGAAACCACGGCCAATGGTAAGACTACTGCGACACTGAACATCGACGTTTTGAAGAGTTTGATTGGTGACGCCACAGCGACAGACGCCGAAGAAAAGTACGGCCTGAACTGGCATGGCAAGCGTAAAGCGCGGCAGATCGCGCTGACCCCCAGCACAGGTACTTTGCGCCCAGCCCCGACAGAGAGCGTGGACTGGGACACCACGCAGAATCTGATGATTGAAGGCGACAATCTGGAAGTGCTTAAGCTCTTGCAAAAGAGTTACGCGGGAAAGGTTAAGCTCATCTACATCGATCCGCCGTACAACACGGGCAAGGACTTTGTTTACCCCGACAACTTCCAAGATAACATCAAGAATTATCTAGAATTGACCGGCCAGACTGAGGGCGGAGCGAAGATCACCAGCAATACGGATGCCAGCGGTAGATTCCATACTGACTGGTTGAACATGATTTACCCACGCCTAAAACTGGCTCGCAACTTACTGAAGGAAGATGGCGTTGTCTTCGTCAGTATTGCGGACCACGAAATTCAGAACCTTCGGGCAGCGATGAACGAGGTGTTCGGGGAAGAGAATTTCATCGCGACCATCATTTGGCAAAAGGTCTACTCTCCAAAAAATTCTGCACGGCACTTTTCCGAGGATCACGACTATATCGTTGTCTACGCAAAAAATGCGGAGGAATGGACCCCTCGCTTACTTCCCCGAACCGAGGCAATGGAGGCTCGCTATCAGAATCCAGACAATGATCCTCGAGGCCCTTGGAAGCCTGGAGATTTGTCCGCACGAAACTACTATGGTGAAGGGACTTATTCCGTAGCATGCCCGTCAGGACGCGTTATTGACGCCCCCCCCTCCGGCCGGTACTGGGTTATTTCAAAAAGTAAGTTCCGCGAGTTAAATGCAGACAATCGGATCTGGTGGGGTAGTGACGGGAACAACGTCCCCTCAGTTAAACGCTTCTTGTCTGAAGTTAAAGATGGGCGAGTGCCTCAGACCTTATGGATTTACGATGAAGTCGGCCATACGCAAGAGGCCAAGAAGGAACTGATCGCCACGGTCGATTTTCCGAACTCCGACGTAGTGTTCGATACACCCAAACCCACGCGGTTGCTTCGGCGCATCCTGCAGATCGCGACGTCACCGGAATCGAATGACCTGGTCATCGACTTCTTCGCGGGCACTGGTAGCACGATGGATGCGGTCTTCCAACAAAACGCGGAAGACGGAGGCAGCCGCCGCTGCATCCTGGTTCAGTTGCCAGAACCTCTAACTGGTGGAGAGTCAGTCGGCTGGTCATCCATTGCCGACATCACTAGAGCACGACTAGTTGGGGCCGGGAAACGTCAGCGAGCTGCATTTGCAGCAAAGGCCGGCGATGTGGGCTTCCGCGTCTTCAAACTCGACACTTCCAACATTCGAGCTTGGAACCCGAATCCAGCAGACTTGAAGGGATCACTGTTCGCCAATCTTGAACATATCGAGCCCGGGCGTAGCAACGATGACCTGCTGTATGAGGTTCTGCTGAAGCTTGGCCTGGACCTGTGCGTACCCATGGAGCAGAAGCAAATCGCCGGCAAGACGGTGCATAGCATTGGCGGCGGCACCCTTCTGGCATGCTTAGATGAGCGCGTCAACGTGGCAGACGCCGAGGGCCTAGCCCTGGGTATGGCCCAATGGCGTGAGCAGCAAGGAACAGCCACGGAGACCACAGCGGTCTTCCGCGACAGCGCCTTTGAGAATGACGTAGCAAAGAGCAATCTGGCCGCTATCCTGGAGCAGCACGGCGTAAAGCATGTGCGCAGTCTGTAACCATGAGCAACACACTCCAACCGCCCTCTGGCGAGTTCCTGCTCTACCAGACCGAAGATGGGCACACCCGCGTGGAATGCCGGTTTGCCAATGAAACACTATGGCTATCACAAGGAGCCATGGCGGAGCTGTTTCAAACCAGCAAACAGAATATCGCGAAGCACCTGAAGGCCATCTTTGCCGACGGCGAGCTGGCAGCCGACTCAGTTGTCAACCAATGGTTGACAACTGCCGCTGACGGCAAGAACTACCGGGTCAGCCACTACAACCTAGAGGCCATTCTGGCCGTGGGCTACCGCGTGCGGTCGGTACGTGGCACGCAGTTCCGACGTTGGGCAACGGAGCGCCTGGGTGAATACCTGCTCAAGGGCTTCACCATGGACGACGAGCGACTGAAGAACCCGCCCGTGGCTGGCTCCATGGTGCCCGACTATTTCGCGCAGATGCTGGAGCGAGTGCGCGACATCCGAGCCAGCGAGAGACGCATGTACCTGCGTGTGCGCGAGATCTTTGCCATGGCCGCAGACTATGAGCCATCTTTGCCCGAGACCACGGCGTTCTTCAAGGTCATCCAGAACAAGCTGCACTTTGCAGTAACCGGTAAGACGGCCGCTGAAATCATTCGCGACCGAGTCGATGCCACGCAACCCAATATGGGCCTAGCTACATGGAAAGGCCAATGGCTAACCAAGGCCGATGTGACGGTGGCGAAGAATTATCTAAACGAATCGGAAATCAACGAGCTCAACCGCATCGTGGTGATGTGGCTAGACTTTGCCGAAGACCAGGCATTGCGCCGCAAGCAGGTGTTTCTGTCTGACTGGACAACCAAGCTTGACGCATTCCTTCAGTTCAATGACCGCCAGGTATTGCCTGACTCCGGAAAGGTCAGCAAGAAAGTCGCAGATGCTAAGGCACTCGCCGAGTACGAAAAATATGCCGAGCAGCGGCGAGCCATGTTGGAGCACGAAGGCGAAGCCGGCCAGCTCGATGCCCTGGTCAACGTGAGCAAAGCTCGCCAGAAACCAAATAACGTTGCCAGCCCCGTACTGAACAAGAAGAAAAAATGAAACTTCACTTTGAATCCGACCTTCCCTATCAAGCAGCAGCGATTGAGGCTGTTTGCGATCTGTTCCGTGGGCAGGAAGTGTGCCGATCTGTCTTTACCGTGACCGCACAGGCGCTGACGGACGCGGGGCAACAGAGTTTTGAGGGAAAGCAGTTCACTGCCGAAGGCGGCATTGGCAATGCCTTGCAATTGCTGGTGGACGAGGAGCTGAGCGAGAACCTCCAGAAGGTGCAGTTGCGCAATGGGCTTCCCCCGTCCGAACCGTTGAAAGCAAAGCAAGCACTGGACTTCACGGTAGAGATGGAAACCGGCACGGGCAAGACCTACGTCTATCTGCGCACAGCGTTCGAGCTGAACCAACGCTACGGCTTTACCAAGTTCGTGGTGGTGGTCCCTTCCGTAGCCATCAAGGAAGGCGTGAACAAGACCCTGCAGATCACCCGCGAGCACTTCGAGAGCCTATACCCAGGGGCGAAGGGCTATGAGTTCTTCCAGTACGACTCTGACCGTCTGGGCGAGGTGCGCAACTTCGCGACCAGCCCCAACATTCAGATCATGGTCATCACGGTAGGCGCTATCAACAAATTTGGCGATGAAGCTGCTGCGGCGGCGGAAGAGTCCGACGAGGCGAAGCGGCGAGAGAAGTCCAAGAACAAGATGTACCGAGCTAGCGAGAAGACAGGGGGCGAGCGTCCTATTGATCTGATTCGTAACACACACCCTATCTTGATCGTCGATGAACCTCAAAGCGTTGATGGGGGCATTGACGGCAAAGGTAAGAAGGCCTTGGCACACATGAACCCCCTGTGCGCCCTACGCTACTCAGCCACGCACGTGGACAAGCACAACATGGTGTACCGGTTGGACGCTGTAGACGCGTATGAGCAAAAGCTGGTCAAGCAGATTGAGGTAGCGGCAGCCACAGTGCAAGGTGGCAACAACAAACCCTACGTCAAGTTGCTGGGGGTTACAAACAAGAAGGGCGTGATATCGGCGAGCATTGAGGTCGATCGCCAAAACGCTTCTGGCGCGGTGCGTCGGGAGCCGATCACGGTTCAAGACGGCTTCGACCTGGAGCAGGAAACCGGCCGCCCCCTGTACGCCAACGTCCGCATCGGCGAGATTCGTTCAGCCAAGGCTGATCAGTTCATCGAGTTGAAGGTACCCGGCAGCGAGGTGTTCTTACGTGTGGGCGAGGCTTGGGGCGATGTGGACGCTGGTGCCGTTCAGCGGGCCATGATCGCCCGCACGATCAAGGAGCACTTGGACAAGGAGAAACGCCTGCGTCCGCTGGGCGTGAAAGTGCTGAGTCTGTTCTTCATTGATGAGGTTGCCAAGTACCGCCAATACGACGAGCAAGGCAACCCGGTCAAAGGCGAGTACGCCTTGATGTTCGAGGAGGAATACAAGCGCCTTGCACGGCACCCGGACTATCAGAGCCTGTTCGCAGAGGTCGATCTTTCCGCAGCGGCGAGCGAGGTGCATAACGGCTACTTCTCTATCGACAAGAAGAAGATCGGCGGAAAGACGGTGGAGGTATTGAAGGACACCAGCGGCAGCACAGCCGCGGATGATGACACATACAACCTCATCATGCGCGACAAGGAAAAGCTGCTGGGCTTCTCATCACCCCTGAAGTTCATCTTCTCCCACTCGGCACTAAAAGAAGGCTGGGACAACCCGAATGTCTTCCAGATCTGCAATTTCTCGACCCGCGAGACGGAGCGGTGGCGTCGTCAGACAATTGGTCGCGGCTTACGCCTTTGTGTGAACCAGAAAGGCGAGCGCCTGCGTGGCTTCGAGGTGAACACCTTGACGGTGATCGCGACCGAGAGCTATGAACAGTTCGCCGAGAACCTGCAACGCGACATCGAGAACGACACAGGTATTCAGTTTGGCGTGGTGCAAAACCACGAATTCGCTGGTATCGCCGTGATCCTAGCGAATGGCGAAGCCACATCTCTGGGCTTCGAGGCATCCAAGACTCTTTGGACGCACCTCAAATCGCAGGGCTACATCGACAGCAAAGGCAAAGTGCAGGACACGCTTCGCGCAGCGTTGAAGGACGGTACATTGTCACTGCCTGACCAGTTCAATGCCCAAAAGGATCAGATTTCAGCGGTTTTGAAGAAGCTGACGGGCAAGCTGGAAATCAAGAATGCTGATGAGCGCCGGCACATTCCGGTACGCAAGTCAGTGTTGGTGAGCCCGGAGTTTAAGGAGCTTTGGGATCGCATCAAACACAAGACAAGCTACAGAGTTCATTTCGACAACGACAAGTTGATCGAAAAGTGCGTTGATGCTTTGAACAGCATGCCACCAGTGGCAAAGACCCGTCTTCAATGGAAGAAGGCGGGGATGTCAATCACCAAGGCCGGAGTGGATGCGTCGGTGCTGGCCATCTCCGAGCCCGTGGCGCTCTACGAGAGCGACATCGAACTGCCTGACCTGCTTACTGAACTGCAGGACAGGACTCAACTCACGCGCAAGACAATTGCGCACATTCTGAGCGAAAGCACCCGACTTAATGAGTTCAAACGCAATCCGCAGCAGTTCATCGAGCTGACTGCAGAGGCGATCAACCGCTGCAAGCGGATGGCGTTGGTAGACGGCATCAAATACCAACGACTCGGCGATGAAGAGTATTACGCCCAGGAGTTGTTTGAAACCCAAGAACTAACGGGCTATCTAAAGAATCTCGTGGAAGACACCCATAAGTCTGTCTATCAACACGTGGTCTACGACTCAAGCATCGAGCGCGACTTTGCTGAAGCTTTGGAGAAAAACGAGGCAATTAAAGTTTACGCCAAACTCCCAGGGTGGTTCAAAGTACCTACACCGCTAGGCTCCTACAATCCAGACTGGGCGGTACTTATAGAACTCGACGGTCAGGAACGCTTGTACTTTGTGGTCGAAACAAAGAGCAGCCTGTTCGAGGAAGACCTGAGGGACCGTGAAAGCGGGAAGATCAAATGCGCAACGGAACACTTCATGGCCCTGGCTATAAATGAGAAACCGGCTTTTTATGGCAAGTTCTCAAGCGTGGATGGATTGCTGGCGTACGAACCTACGTGCCGATGACACAGATACAGCACGCTCGCAAATTCAATGAAACAAGTGAGCACAAGGCTCACCAAACCAATTGAAACACTCAGGAGCACGCTTCCGGCGTGATTATTGATAAATGTATCCAGCACCGCCCGCTGCTTTTTTATCGCCAATCATTCACGATTTATCTGCAAATCCACCAATAGATGCCCTATGCGCTGGATATGAGTCCGGAGAATGGCGCGGAAAGGCATTAGCAGAGCACGTCATGGAGTGGCTTCCTGAGTTCTCGCTATCGGCCGAGGAGCTACGGACATTTACGCCGGGAACCGCCGTTCGACTAATAAAAAAAGCGGCACGCCTTGTATATCAAACCCCAAAATATGGAAAAAGAGGCGAGTTCGGCGAGATCTTTCTTCACATCGCCCTGAGGCAAATTTACGGCTCCATTCCAGCCATTTCAAAAATTTTCTGGAAAGATGCAGTTAACTCAACAGTTAAAGGTTTTGACGCGGTTCATGTCATCGCAAATAACGCATCTTTAGAGCTGTGGCTCGGCGAGGTGAAATTCTACGAAGACGGTAGCAGAGCGATTTCCGATGTAGCAACGGAGTTAGTTGCACACACCAAGACAGACTACCTGCGTAACGAGTTCATGCTGATAACGAACAAGCTGGACCCAGCATCGCCCCATTTTGAAAAGCTCTCACGACTGCTCGACCAAAATACATCTTTAGATACAGTATTTGATGCAGCATGCATTCCAATTTTTATCACTTACGAGAGCGATGCTGTTCGCGGCAGTACGAAATCTGACGATGCATACCGAGCAAGACTGACCGCAGAGATCACTGCACTTCAAGAAAAATTGGCAAACAAAGTTCCAGCAGGCTCACTTCCCATACGCATTCATCTCTTTATCCTCCCCCTTCATACTAAAACAACATTAATTCAGATTCTTGATGAAATGCTGAAGGAGTGGCAATGAAAGCACTAGACATCAAAAGCATTTCATCCTTACTAAAAGAGGATGTACTAAACAGTAACGAGATCCTTTCGATTCTGAAAACCCTTTGCTTGATGGTCAGTCGCGCCCAAGAGCAATATGACCCTAAGACTCAAGAGTTGGTGCTACGCACACTGGATCGACGAGACTTATTTCAGGAATACCCTGAGATTTTGAACTCTCTAGTGCGACAAGTGGGTCTTTACCCTTATCTGGACCTGGAAAGCATTTCAGAAAAGGACGCGCTGGCATTAGAGATGCATCGACCTGAAAATTTTTACCACACAGACAACGAAGATAGTGCCCCCGAAAAAAAAGTCCAACGCGGTTACATTTTTCACAAAGTCCAAGCCGAAGTATTTGGGCGCATTCTTGATGGCGAAAGCGTAATTCTAAGCGCCCCGACAAGCTTCGGAAAAAGCGCAATCATTGACGCTTTGATTGAGTCAGGAAAATTCCAGAATATAGTAATTGTCGTACCAACAATTGCTCTTATAGACGAAACAAGAAGACGGCTATCTCGATATCGAGATACGCACAAAGTAATAACACATGCATCACAGGCGCTCTCTGCCCAAAATATCTTTATCTTTACGCAAGAGCGAGTCGTCGATTACCCAGAATTGCCTCCACTAGACATATTTGTAATCGATGAATTTTACAAATTAAACCCAACAGCCGACAAAGAGCGAGCAGCGACACTCAATCACGCATTTTACAAGCTATCGAAAAAAGCAAAGCAATTCTATCTGCTCGGACCAAATATTCAAGCAATCCCCCCGGGCTTTCCAGAAAGATTCCGATGTTTATTCTACAGAACAGATTATTCTACGGTCGTGACCGAGCTAACGAGGATCACCCCGGTAAAAGGTAATGAACTTGTCGAACTCGTTGCCCTCTGCAGACGTCTTATTGGGCCAACACTCATTTTCTGTGCATCTCCTGCAAAGGCGAGGAAAATCGCCAATGCGCTACTCGACGGAGAAGTAGGCAAGGCAAGTCACGGAATGGCAGAAGCCGCCGATTGGGTAGCAACAAATTACGATCCTGAGTGGACTCTTTCTCGCGCACTCAGGATGGGCATTGGCATGCATCACGGACGCATGCCAAGAGCACTAGCACAAGTAGTGGTCAAAGGATTTAATTCAGAGGCGATTGACTTTCTAGTATGCACATCAACCTTGATTGAAGGTGTGAATACAAAAGCAAAGAATGTCATTATTTTCGACAACAAGATTGCGACCCAAAAGTACGACTACTTTACCTTCAATAATATACGCGGTCGCTCTGGTCGAATGTTCGAGCACTTTGTCGGGAACGTATATCTCTTCCACCCAGAGCCTCAAGAAGACCTACCATTTGTTGACATTCCAGTATTCACTCAAGACATCAACAACACACCTGAAAGCTTGCTCATTCAGCTTGACACAAACGATCTTGAGGGCAAATCTCGCGAGCGCATGGAACCATATCGTGCGCAGAGCATATTATCACTAGAGACATTGCGCTCCAATGTGGGCATCGACCCCCAAGAGCAATTGAACCTTGCAGTGAATATGACTCGTCACAAGGAGAGCGTTGAGGCGTTATCGTGGACTGGGCTACCCACATATGAACAACTTGAATCTCTGTGCATAGCGATCTGGGACTATTTTGTTCTAGGGGGCAAGATTGGCGGAGTAACCTCGGGAAGACAACTTGCATTCAAGGTGAATCAGCTTAGATCGCACACTTTGCGGCAATTGATACAAGCGGAGATCGCGAATTCCGCAACTCCCGATGACGCAGTTGAAGATGTACTTGATTTCGTTCGGCAGTGGCCACAATACAGATTTGGCCGTTTGGCAATGGCCATAAATAGAATTCAAAACGAAATCGCACCTCAACTTGGAATCAAACCTGCAGACTACACATATTTTGTTGGACAAGTCGAAAATCTCTTTTCAGATCCTGCACTAAGCGCCCTCGACGAATACGGCATACCATTCCCACTTGCAAAACGTCTCGAGAGATATCTATCCACAGGGGGAGACCTGGATGCAGCACTTGACAGACTACGCAACCTGGACACTTCAAATCTAAAGCTAACCGATTTCGAGAAGGCTCTTATAGCTGACGCCAAAGAATATTCATAATCAGATCTCTCAGGCTGATTGAATCATGAACACGCTTTGTACGCACTTTGAAAATTAAATATCTCAAAGCAAGCGACCCATTAAAAGCCATTAATTGAAAAGAATGATTGGAACGCACTCTACGTACTTTCACTATCGATAAAGTTCGTTATCCAAACCTTCTGAAGGCGGACCTCTCAGAGTGTTCAGCCGAAAATGCTGGCGATCACACAACACGCGCTATCGATGCTGAATCGCCGGTTTAGTTGAATTAATTGCGCCAAGTTCTGGAACACAGCACATGACTGAAAAGCCACTACGCATTCATCTACAGCAGTCTTTCAGAGGTGCAGAAATCGCTAACAAGACGGAAGGTAGATGCACATAAAAAAAACCTCCGAAGAGCGGAGGCTTTTTTACTCATGCTGCCATGGCTGGCGAGTGTCGCAACTCCATCAGCAAGTCCACGGCAATGGGTGTAAGCGCATAAGTCACACCGTCCAGGTTAGCGAACTCAACAAGAACGTGAAGATCATCGAGTTCTTCAACGATGGTGCCGACCTGCCCTTTAAGCAAATTTTGCTCAGGCATGTCTTCTAGCGTGGCGACA
>Ga0075160_10001758_pt1 | contig 13162 bp, 13 predicted proteins | sample JI91814C2DNA_FD_70969 | JGI IMG/M metagenome (GOLD analysis project Ga0075160, IMG submission 70969) | Wastewater effluent complex algal communities from Wisconsin, to seasonally profile nutrient transformation and Carbon sequestration -... | ecosystem: Engineered > WWTP > Effluent > Algae...
GCACCATGATCGTCGTCGAGGATGGTGGGCACAGCATCGGGCAGATCGTGACGATTACCGTGGGGAGCGTGCTCCAGACGTCGGCGGGACGGCTGATCTTCGGACGCGTGGGGCCGATCGTGCGGGCGGGGGAGACGCCGAGCGCCAGCCCGGCACCTGCGCCTCTGGCGGGCGCGAGCCACGAGCCGATACCTTCACAGGGCGGAGTGCAAGGTGCCGCAGGGGAAGAACCGGGTGACGAGGTCGATGACGACCGCGGACAGTTGCCCGGACAAGGCGACGGCGTGCAACCTCGCACGCCTTTCCCGCCGAAGCCACGAGGGTTCCGTGGTGGGACGCCGAGGAACCCGAGGCGGTGAGGGAGGCCTGCGAGTGGGAGTATTGATGATGAAACAACTGGCAATGTGTGGCGGGCTCGTGGCGATGGCGTTGATCTGTGGCTGCGCCCCGCGCACGCCGATCGATCCCGATCGCAACGAGATGACCGTCGGCGCGCGCGAGCGGCATGGTGAACACCAGATCCATCGCCTCTTGCGCGAGCGGACGCGGATCTATCGCGAGCCCGAGTTGGTCGTGAAGTACTTCGAGCGGATGGAAGAACGCCTCGCGCCCGGGCCGATCGAGGGGGAACTGGTCCTGGGGCAGATCCGTGAATCGACGGATGCGTGGGAACGGTTCTTTGAAGGGACGAGGTAGGTCCTTCAGAGGCCTGGGCGCGAGCCCAGGCGTTGGCGGGGTGGTGGTGATTCACGACAGGGCAGTGTTGCAGGACGGACCAGCGAGTGTGTGTTCGGGGAGTATCAGCCGAAAGGGAATCAGGAAGCCTCTTCCGACGCCCGGGCTTGCACCCGGGCCTCTGATGGAGCATCGAGCACGAGCGTGATCGGGCCGTCGTTGATGAGAGCGACCTTCATGTCGGCCCGGAAGACGCCGGACTGGACTCGGGCGACGAGTGGATTGCCTTGTGGTGTTGCGGCGTCGGAGAATGACTTCGACACCATCGAGACAAACTTCGCGAACATCGGTTCGGAGAGTTCGGGACGCATCGCGCGGTCGAACGACGGCCGTCGGCCTTCGCACAATCGCCCGCGAGCGTGAAGTTAGGGACGAGGAGGATTGAGCCGCCCACATCGAGGACGCCGCGATTCATCTTGCCCTGATCGTCCTCAAAGATGCGGAGGTTGGGGACCTTCTCGGCCATCCATGTGAGTTGCGCGTCGGTGTCGGTCGCTTCGAGGCCGACGAGCGCGAGAAGGCCATGGTTGATGGAGGCACGCACGACGCCGTCGACGGTGACGGAGGCGGCGAGGACGCGTTGGAGGACGGTGCGCATTAGCGTAACTCCGCGCGAGCACTCACAGTCTCTTCAACGCCCCCACCAGCGTGTCGATGTGCTTCAACTCATGAGCCGCGGAGATCTGCACGCGCAACCTCGCGTGCCCCTCGGCCACCACCGGGTATCCAAAGCCGATCACAAAGACGCCCAGTTCCAGCAAGCGCTTGCTCATCGCGATCGCTTTCGCGGTGTCGTGGACGATGATGGGGCAGATAGCGGTGGGCGATTCGAGGACGTCGAAGCCTGCTTCCTTGATCTTCTTGCGTGCGTAGGCGACGTTGTCCTTGAGTTTCTGGACGCGCTGTGGCTCGCGCATCAGGATCTCGATCGCCTTGTTCGCACTGCACGCGACGGTGACGGGAAGGGCGTTGCTGAACAGCGTCGGGCGGCCACGCTGGATGAGCAGATCGATCGTGCGCTTGCTCGCGGCCACAAACCCGCCCGCGCCGCCGCCCAGGGCCTTGCCAAGCGTGCCGGTGAACACTTCGATCGAGCCGTTCTTGGGGCGAGCGCCGCCGCTCGCGAGCATGTCCCAGTGTTCGTGCGTTCCCCGGCCTGTTTTGCCCATCACACCATGGCCATGCGAGTCATCCACGACCATGATCGCGCCGTACTCATCGCACATCTTCCGCATCTTCGGCAGGTCGGCGATCGAGCCTTCCATGCTGAAGACCCCATCGGTCACGACCCAGATCTGGCCTTTCACTTCAGGGTTGGCCTTCGCACGCTCCAGTGCGGCTCGCAAACTCTTCTCCCCCTCAAGCAGGTTGTTCTTGTAGATGTCCTTGAGCAGGCCCTTCTTGATGACGGTCGCGAGGCGGATGGAATCGATCAAACTCGCGTGATTGAGTTCGTCGGAGATGATGATGTCGCCGGGCTCGCAGAGCGTGGGGAAGACGGCCTCGTTCGCGTTCCAGCAGGAGACAAACGTGTACGACGATTCGGTGCCCATGTACTTCGCGATGGTGTGTTCGAGCGTTTCGTGGGGCGTGAAGGTGCCGCAGATGAAGCGGACGGAGGCCGTGCCCGCGCCGAAGTCCTTCAAACCCTTCAACCCTGCCTCGACAACCTCGGGATGGTTCGCCAGACCTAGGTAGTTGTTCGAGCAGAAACAGAGCGCGTCGAAGAACGAGCCGTTGTCCTTGCGCATGCGGATGGTGGCGTCCATCGGGCCGTCGATCATCTGGAGGTGCTTGAGTTGCCCGCTGGCTTTGAGGCTTGCGAGGGTGTCGTCGGTGCGGCGGTCGAAGATGGTGGGCATGGTCGGTTCCTGGAGTTGCGTGGGCGGATGGTATGAAGGATGGATCGCCGTGGGACGACAGGCTACTCCGGAAGCGGTCGGCAGGGCGAGTGAGCGCGTGATCTGGTACACTGCGCATCAGTCATTGTGAACCGATCTGGAGATTCCCATGCGATCGATCATGCTCTCGTTGGCAGCCGCCGCAGTTTCAACGCCCTTTGTCGCCTTCGCCCAGCCCGCGCCCTCGCCGATCGCAGGATTGGCATATGACGTGCCGTTCTTCCCCAACGCGACGTACGACGCGAACATTCCCACGCCCGACTCGGTGCTTGGGTATCGCCTGGGTGACAAGGCCGCGAGCCCGGCCGAGATCGAAGCGTTCATCAAGGCGATCGCCGCCAAGAGCAATCGCGTGAAGTTGTTCGAGTATGCCCGTTCGCACGAAGGTCGGCCCCTCCACTACCTCGTGATCTCGAGCCCCGAGACGATCGCCAATTTGGACAAGGTGAAGGGTGATATCGCGAAGTTCGCCGATCCACGCAAGGTGTCGGCAAGCGAGGGTGATGCGCTCGCGGAGAAACTGCCCCTCGTCGCGTGGATGGCGTACTGCATCCATGGCGATGAGATGTCTGCGTCGGACGGCGCGCTGAGCGTGATCTATCACCTCGCCGCGAGCAAGGACGCCGACGTTCTCGAGATGCTCAAGAACCTCGTCATCATCGTCGATCCGCTGATGAACCCGGACGGACGCGATCGCTCGGTGACGCTGATCCGCCAGCGCCGCACCAGCCAGCCGGACGTGGACGACCAGTCGATCCTGCACACGCAGTTGTGGCCCAGCGGGCGCATGAACCACTACCTGTTCGACATGAATCGCGATTGGATCTTTGGCACGCAGCCCGAAACACGCGGCCGTGTGATCGCTGCGGGCGAGTGGAACCCGCAGTATTTCATGGAAGGACACGAGATGGGCTCGCAGGACACGTTCCTGTTCATGCCCGCTCGCGAGCCGATCAACTACAACTACCCAGAGCATGCGCACAAATGGGGCGTCGCGATCCAGAAGGACCACGCCGCCGCGTTCGATGCGCTGGGCTGGCGCTACTACTCGGGCGAGTGGAACGAGAGTTGGTACCCGGGTTATTCCAGCACGTGGGGCGCACTTCGTGGCAGCATCGAGCAGTTGTACGAAATGGCGAACATCCACACCGACGCGGTGCGCCGGCCTGAAGGAACGCTCGTCTCATACCGCGAGTCGGTGCATCACCAGAGCGTGAGTTCGTGGGCGAATCTCTCGAGCCTGTCCAAGAACCGCGTCGAGATCATGAAGGACTACCTCGCCGCGAAACGCAAGAACGTCGCGGCGGACGGGCGCTTTGCCAAGCGTGTCTTTGCGTTCCCGCCGTCCAGCAACACGGGACGCATGCGTCGGTTCCTTGACCTCGCACTCCTTCAAGGGTTTGAGATCTTTGAGAGCACCGGCTCGTTCAAGGGCTCGGGCGTCGACAGGCTTGGCTCGAGCGTCAAGGATCGCGAGTTTCCCGCGGGCACGCTGCTCATTTCCACGCGCCAGCCCCTGGGCAACCTCGTTGCGGCGATGCTCGAGTTTGACCCGCGATTCAAGGACGAGTTCCTTCAGGAAGAACGCCGCGAGTTGCTGCGCTTCGGACAGTCACGCCTCTATGACACGACGGCGTGGAACATTCCCATGCTCTTTGACATCGACGCGTACGAACTATCCATGGACATGCCGAGTGGTGTGAAGAAGATCGACAAGTTGCCCACGCTTGCAACGCCTGAGGTCAAGAGTGCGGCAACCAAAGGCATCGCGTGGATCGCCAACGGCGATGACGATCGAACGGTTGCGCTCGCCGCACGGCTGATGGAGCGGGGCGTCTGGGTGCGCGCCGCCGAGAAGCCCTTTTCTTTCGACGGCGTTGCCCACTCGCGTGGGTCAATCGTCATCGTCGCCAAGGACAACACGCTGCCTCGCACAGAACTCGAAGCCGCAGTGACCAAAGCCGCGAGTGAACTGGCTGTTCCGGTCACGGCTGTCTCCAGCGGCCTGGGTGCGGGCGACCTGCCCGACTTGGGCGGCAATCACTTCCAACTCCTCCACCAGCCCCGCGTCGCGGTGCTGGCGCAGTCGCCTATCAGTTCCTACGCCTACGGCGAGACGTGGTACCTGCTCGATCACACGCTCGGGATGCGGGCATCATCGATCGACTTTGGATCGCTCGGCGGGCTCGATCTGCGTCGCTACAACACCCTCATCATTCCCGACGGTGCGGGAAGCGACGACCTCAAGCCACACGTCGAAGCGATTCGCGCGTGGGTCGAGCAGGGTGGCACGCTCATCGCGGTCGAGTCTTCCGCGCACGCCTTTGCGACCGAAGGCGGCATCGGCACGACGCGGCTGCTTCCCGATGTGCTCGGCAAACTCGATGAGTATCGCCTCGCGGTAATCCGCGATTGGGAAGCGTTGTCTTCGTCACCCAAGGGCGAGAGCGTCTACGCACGCACGCCGCCGGAGAAAGTCGAGTATCCGTGGACGATGGATGACGGGGACAAGGCTTCGGACGAGGAACTCAAGCGTCGGGATCAGTGGCGGCGGATCTTCGCGCCGCAAGGGGCCGTCGTCGCCGGGCGCGTGGACGATCGGCATTGGCTGACGTTCGGGTGTAGCGGCGTGCTGCCCGTGCTGTATGGCGGACGCACGGTGCTGATGGCGCCAACGGGCGTGCAGTCACCGATTCGGATCGGCGCGTTTGTCGTGGCGCCGGAGAAGGCGGTCGAAACAAAGAACGCCGAAGCAAAGGCACCCACGGAAACGGCCAGCGATACGTCCAAAGACACCGCAAAGGACCACGAGAAGAAGCAAGAGCCCAAAACCCCGCCACCGGGATGGCGCATCGCACCCAAGGGTCACGACATGGTGCTGCGCATGAGTGGCCTGCTCTGGCCCGAGGCCGCCGACCGCATCGCGAACTCGTCGTACGTCACACGCGAGAGCGTGGGCAACGGGCAGATCATCCTCTTCGCCAGCAGCCCCACGACGCGAGCCGCAACGCTCGGCTCGCAGCGCGTGTTCGCCAACGCGATTGTCTTTGGCCCGGGGCTGGGAGCGCGCGCGACGATCAAGCCCTGATCGCGCGAATCACCCGGCAAGGATCGAGGACGATCAGCACCCGCCCTCAAACCGCAGGAGGAAGTAGAGCAGGTCGTTAATGTCGACGCCGCCGTCAGGGGTGCCGGTGCCGGTGCCATTGTCAAGATCGGCGGCGACGACGCCCGCTTCGAACTTCACGAGGAAGTAGAGCAGGTCATTGATGTCCACGCCGCCGTCGGGAGTGCCGTTACCGCTCCCGTTATCCAGGTCGGCGGGACACGCGACCGGGGGGGTGTAGTTCACGGTCAGCATGGGAACTTGGAACGTGTTGAGGCTATCGCCAGAGATGAATCGCTTGGAGACGCCGTTGGTGGTTTCGGGAGACCTGAGCAGCCAGCCGAAGTTGGCAGCGGGGTTGTTCAACCAGTTCTGAACGTCGGCTTTCATGGTGTTGGTGGACCACGTGTAGAAGTTGGGGCCGCTGACGGTGGTCGAGGCCGAGGGCGTGGGGTCAAAGTCTCCGCCGGGCGTGTTCCAGAGGACGTCGGGATAGAAGCGATGGTGCCACGTCACATCGCCGGGCGTGGCGACGGCGCCCGCGCCGTTGCTCGCATTGCCCGCGTTGCTGGTGCCCTCACCCCAGGACGCAGACACGCGGTGCACGGTGGTCGCCATCGATCCGCCGTGCGACCGGTCCAGCGACAACGAGAGCGAGACTGAGTTGACCGTGGATCCAGCCGGGATGGAACTGAAGTCGAACTTCATGACGCTGCGACGCCGCCAACCGATGGACGTCTTGCCCACAAAGAACTGCGACCCGATGCCGTTGGCCGAATCGTCGAACTCGAGTTCGTAGAGCGTTCCATCCAGCGGCGGGACCAGCACGACCTGCTCGGCCTTCGCCACGCCAGCACCCAGAACGACAGCCATCCCACACGCACACAACAGTTTGTTCACAGACAGGCTCCCGCTCTTCCCGGCGAACGCCGGGCATACTTCCCACGAATCCAGTGCCCCTGCGGTTCGCGAGGTACGGCCCGCGGATGCACACTGAAAGATACATGATTCTTGCGCGGCGGCCATCCCGGACCATGGAAATCCTGAGATTTCTTGCCATGTGCTCGCACGCTACCCCCTGCAAATACTCAACTTATGGCCTGCTTCCGCCGACCGGTGCCCCTTCGTCCCAGAACAACTCCCCGGCCATCGGAGTATCGAGGCGGGAGATTCCCGCTTGACCCAGTGAAGATACCTGCGAACCATGGATACCGCTTCAACGATAGTTGTTGATACGAGTATTGAACGTGACAAGGGATTCGCCGCTCGCGTCGAGCGGCCGACCCGGCGGCATGAGTATGGAGAGTTCCAATGAAGACCTGTGCGACCTGTGTGGTTCTGGCGACGGCGGCGGTTGGCGTGACAGCATTTGCGTTCCTCGGCGGAGCCGGCCCGGCAGCGGTGACGGTCGCCTCGGGGCTCGCGACCAGCGCGACGGCGGCCGCGGGCGTGTTTACGGTTGATAGCGGACACTCGAGCGTCGTCTACAAGGTGAAGCACAACAACGTCGCCGACTTCTACGGCCGCTTCAATAAGGTCGAGGGCACGTTCAACCTCGACGAAGCCAATCCCAGCGCGAGCGTTCTGAACATCACCATCGACGCGACGTCGATCGACTCGAACAACGGCAAGCGCGACGAGCACCTCAAGAGCCCCGACTTCTTCTCCACCAAGGAGTTCCCGGCGATCACCTTCGTCGGCAAGGAGTTCAAGAAGGGCACCGGCGGCACCTACGAGGTGAAGGGCGACCTGACGGTTCGCGGCACGACCAAGTCCATCACCGTCAACGTCGAGGACACGGGTCGCGGCACCGCTCGCAATGGCGCAGTCGCGGGCGTCGGCGCGACGTTCACGATCAATCGCGGCGACTTCGGCGTGAACTTTATGCTGGACAAGGGCATCTCCAACGCCGTCACCGTCATGGTCGGCCTGGAAGGTGGCCAGGCCGGCGAGAAGAAGTAATCGCAGAACCATGCGAGCCCCCTTGGGCACTCGATTTCTTTGAACGGGTTCTGTGTGAGAGCACAGAACCCGCTTTTTCAGGCCTCGCACGCTAGGAAAGGGCTGCCATTGGAAACCGGGCTCATGATCAAGTTGGCGATCGGGGCCGTCGTCCCCGGAGCCGCCGCGACGGCTGTGCTGTTGCCCGCGTGGTGGCGGCATCGCCTTGCTTCCAGCGATCGAGCGGCGGGATCCGCACCAACGTCCATCGAGAGCCATGGTGAGCCGTTCTGGGTCATGCCCGCCCTCGCATCGGGAATCGCAGCAGTGATGTTGCCGATCCTCTCTGAAGCGACTGCATTTCCGCCAGCGACGGCGGAGGAGTGGTTGCCTCTGGCGGCGGTCTCTCTTGGACTGCTCGAACTCGCAACGCGCTTCAAGCAAGTCCCGTCGTGGCTGCGATGGGGACTGCGTGCGGTGCTGCTCGCGCTCCTCGCGACGGCGTGTGCGAGGAACTTCATCAAGGGGTCATGGAGCACTGGCACGAGCGCGGCGTGGATTGGTGGGTTCGTTGCCGTCACGCTCGCGGGCACAGCAGTGCTTGAACGAGTGCTCGAGCGGCAGCGTGGCTTAGGGGCACCACTGCTACTCATGACGATCGTCGGCGGCGCGAGTCAGATTCTGGCCGTGGGATATTCGAGCCTGAAACTGGGTCAGGCCGTCGGCGTGATGGCGGCGATCCTTGGAGCGGCCTGCCTTATCGCGCTGCTGCGGCCACGATTCAGCCTTGCGTTCGGCGGCTCGTTCGTCTTTGTCGCGTTCACGGCAACGGCGACGTTCGCTGGAGATATCGCGATTGAGCAGGAACGCAAGGCACTCTACACCGCATTGATCGTGCTTTCGATGCTCTTGCCGGGCCTCTCGCTGATTGGGCCAATCGCAAGGATCGGCGGATGGAAACGCGTTTTCCTCCTACTTGCGCTCGCGGGCACGCCTGTGGGGATCGGGCTTGGCATCGCCGGGCTCCACGAACTGAATCGCGAAAAGGACGAGTACGACTATTCGCTCATCGCGCCGATTGGCGCGGTGCCGACTCTGGCTTCGCGTTTGGCCCCGTAATCAGCCGCGAGCCACGCTCGAAGAAGAAGTACGACCAGATCCAATCGAGCAGGACGAGCGTCTTCGCCCGGTAGCCGATCAGGTACACGATGTGCAAAGCGGCCCAGAACGCCCAGGCGAAGAAGCCGCCGAAGCCCACGCCACCCACGAACGCGACCGCCCGTGCGCGGCCGATCGTGGCGAGCACGCCCTTGTCAACATAGCGGAATGGTGACCGTTTTCCGCTCGTGCCCGCCGACGTTTCTCGCTTGATGATCGCACCCACGTACCGCCCCATCTGCATCGCGCCCGGGGCCATGCCGGGAACCGGAGACTTGGTCTTTGGATCGATGACGTGTGCCAGGTCGCCCGCGACGAAGACTTCGGGGTGGCCCGGGATCGAGAGGTCGGGCTCGACGATCACCCGGCCGCTGCGCTCGAGCGGGACGCTCAGAGACTGTGCGATCGGGCTCGCGCGCACGCCCGCGGCCCAGATGACATTGCGAGCATCGATGCGCTGCGTCGATGCAACCCCATCGTTCATGAACTCGATCGTCACGCCTTGCGCGTCCACGTTCGTCACGCGGGTCCCAAGACGCAAGTCGACGCCTAGTTCCAACAGATCTCGCTTGGCCCGATCGGACAGCGACGTAGGAAAGCCGCCAGAAAGCACGCGGTCCATCGCCTCGACGAGGATGACCTTCGCGGTGCGCGTGTTGATCGTGCGATACTCGTCGGGAATCGTTCGGCGTGCGATCTCTATGAGCGCTCCCGCAAGTTCGACGCCCGTCGGTCCCCCGCCGACGATGACAAACGTGAGCTCGGCCTCACGAGCCGCGGACTCCTCCAGCCGCTCGGCACGCTCGAACGCGAGGAGGAACCTGCGGCGGATCTCGATCGCGTCGTCCAACGTCTTGAGGCCGGGCGCGAAGGGTGCCCACGCGTCCTTTCCGAAGTACGAGTGCGTCACGCCCGCGGCGACGACGAGGAAGTCGTACGGGACCTCGCGAGCAGCCGTGGACTCGCCCGCTTCAGGAATCAGTTCGACCACGCGCCGAGCGGTGTCGATGCGGGCAACTTCCGCGAGGACCACCTTCGTGTTGGATTGTCGGCGAAGAACGGCTCGAATCGGGCGCGCAATCTGGGACGGAGCGAGACCCGCCGTCGCGACCTGATACAGCAACGGCTGAAAGACGTGGTGATTGCGACGATCGATGAGCGTGACCGACACCGGCGCGCGCCCGAGCGACTTGGCGCACGCGAGGCCGGCAAAGCCGCCACCAATGATCACGACGCGCGGCAGAGGAAGCACAGCCGAATCGGTGGAAGTTGCCATGGCGGGATGATCCTTGTTCAGCCGATTGCCATTTGCAAATGATTCGCTCGATGTTCGTTGTTTGTGAGAGAGGAACGCCTCCTGATTTTCGTTGAATAGGCGTCGAATGACGTACTTGACCCTGAATGAGCGAACTCTGCGCTGCGTCACGACGTGTATCGCGTATCGTGACGTTGGTCTGAGTTCCACACACAACACCGAAAGGCAACACAACATGGCTAGCGAAGAGACACTCAAACACGAGATCGAAGCCTTGAAGGCGGACCTTTCGGCGCTGCGGCTCGACTTCAAGGGGCTGGGCAAGGACATGGCGTCCGCAGCACGCGTCGGCGCATCAGCAGCCAAGGACCACGTCCGTTCGGCGATGGACAGCGCCAAGGAGCAGGGCGAAGACGCAGCGAAGAAAGTCAAGGAGAGCATCGAGGAGCGGCCCCTGACGAGCGTCGCCATCGCGTTCGGCGCGGGCATCCTTCTCGGCGTGATGCTCAAGAAGTAATCTCGAACGGGAGCGAGCATGCTGCAAGGGCTCAGTGACTTTGTGATCAAGGTGGCCGACTTGGCCGAGGCGGAGGGGCGGCACCTTCGCTCGGTCGTGACGGCCATCTTGGTCGGCTTTGCGCTCATCGTCGCGGCGGCGTGCGTGCTGGTCGTCGCGATCGGCCTTCTCGTGCTCGCGCTGTACTCAGCGTTGTCAGCAGCACTTGGCCCGGCGTGGGGCGCGCTCATCTCCAGCGTCGTGGCGGCGGGAATCGCGTCATTGCTCGCCTGGGTTGGCTGGCGGATGATGTCCAAAACTGCCGCGAGCGGAGGACACTCGTGAGTGACGTTCCGCGACCCATGACTGTGGCAGAAGCCAAGGCAGCACTGCGCGAATGCGCGGCGAAGTGCGATGCGCAGTACATCGCCCCGATCGCTCGCTACCTGCCTTGGATCGGTGCGGGTATTGCGGTCACGTCGGTGCTTGCGGGTCGATCCAAGACGATCCGCTCGATGGCGGGATCGGGGCTTCGCATGCTGCCGCTGCTCTTGAAGTTCTTGTAGCAGACCGAGGTCAACGGGATCAGCCGTTCGCCTGGTCAAACTCCTTGAACGAGCCCTTCTTGTCTTCCTCGGCCACGTACTTCTGGAAGTCTGTCATCTTGTAACTGATGAAGCAGAACGCGTGGTGGAGCGTCAGCCATTCGAGGTCGGCCTTGTCTTCGCCGAGGTCCTTGCGGAGTTTGTTGAGTTCTGCGAGCAGCGTCTCGGCTTTCATGCGTGGCCTCCACAAAGACCTTAGGCCCGCGCCTTGGTCACGCGAGCGATGAGCGGAGCGATGGCGAACAGCGTCGTCAGTGCGAGGACGATGCTCGAACCTGGAAGCAGATCGAGTTCGAGACTGGCGAACAGGCCCAGGACAACGCCAAGCAGTGCGACGATGATGGACCACGCGATCGCGGGCCCCCAGCGGCGTGTGAGGCGTAGTGCCGTCGCCCCCGGCAGCACAAGCAGCGCCGTTGCGGGAACGACCCCGACGAGGCGCATCGAGACCACGGTCGCGAGCGCGAGGAGCGTCATGAGCAAGGCGCTCATCAGGCGGCCGTTGACGCCAAAGGCGCGAGAGGCCGGCTCATCAAAGGCCCAGAACGTGAGGCCTCGGCGTGCCACGATGAGAACGAGCAGTACGGCTCCCATAGCGACAAGCGCGACGTGCGCGTCTTCGGGGCCACACTCCGCGATCGAGCCGAAGAGGAAGGACTCCCAAGGCCGGGGGTTGGCGGCGAGGCGATTAAGGACAGCACCCAAAGCCATCGACGCGACAAGCACGACGCCGATCGCGGTGTCGGGCTCGAGCGAGCGGCTCTTGGCAGACCCCCTGGAATGCGTGAGCCAGGAGATGATGAGGGCGGCTAGGAGGCACAACGCGAACACGATCGCGAGTTGCCCTCGCGTCGAGGCTGCAAAGTCACCGACGTAGACCAGGGCGCCGCCCGAGGCAGACGCGCCGGCGAGAATGCTCGCGACGCCCCAGCCGCCGAACGCGGCGTGGCTGATGCCCTGGCCGATGAACGCAAGGCGCTTGAGCACGACGAGAAGTGAGAGAGGGGCACACAGCACCGCGATCGCAAGGCCCGTGATCACCACCGGACGGAGCATCTCCGCGAGCGCGGGGTCACTCAGCCACTCCTGAATGCGCAGGCCCTCGGCAAGGAGCGTCATGCTCTGGGCCCTCCGGGACGAGTGGCCGAGATGGTGGGCGTGACGACGGGCGTCGCGGGCGATGAGTGGCTGTGCGACGGATCGTGGCAGGTCGCGGCGGCGTGGGCATCGACGTGGATGTCGCCGAAGATCGCGGCCACATCGTGGCGGAAGACCTCTGCGAGCACGCGAGGCGTCAAGCCTTCCGGACCGGTGTGGCTGTGCAGGGTGCGGGAGAGGCACGCCACTCGATCACACCCCGCGGCGATCGTGCGAAGATCATGGCTCACGATGATCATCGTGAGACCAAAGCGGGCATGGAGCGTGCCCAGCAGTTCGGCGAACTGCTGCTGGCCAGCAGGGTCCACACCCACCGTCGGCTCATCGAGCACCAGAATACGAGGCCGGCTCGCGAGCGCTCGCGCGATCATCACGCGCTGCAACTGTCCGCCCGACAAATCCCCAATCGGGCGCATCGCGAGGATATCCACGCCCACGGCCTTCATCGCCTCATCGATTGCTTGCTTGTGCTGGGCCGAGGGATTGCTCCACGGCATCATCCCCACCGTCGCGCCCATGGTCACGACCTGGCCCACCGAGAGTGGGAAACGCAGTTCCGCCTCGTTGCGCTGCGGCACGTAACCAACCAATCGTCGGCGGCGTGCCTGTTCGGGTGGCAACCCAAAGACGCGGATCTCGCCCGAGTGCCCGCTGAGAAGGCCCAGCGTGAGTTTGAGGAGCGTGGACTTGCCCCCGCCGTTGGGCCCAAGCACGCCGAGGCGTTCGCCCTCGCGCACGTCGAGCGTGATGTTCTCGAGCGCGGGGCGATCGGCGTCGCCACCCGGGCCGCGATAGGTGAACGTGACG
>Ga0075160_10001767_pt1 | contig 13145 bp, 12 predicted proteins | sample JI91814C2DNA_FD_70969 | JGI IMG/M metagenome (GOLD analysis project Ga0075160, IMG submission 70969) | Wastewater effluent complex algal communities from Wisconsin, to seasonally profile nutrient transformation and Carbon sequestration -... | ecosystem: Engineered > WWTP > Effluent > Algae...
TTAAATGATTTATCTCAGTATGTTAAGATATTGAAGCCCCTCCTAACCTCCCCAAAAGGGAGGAAGAGAGTGTCGGAACTCTCCCCCTTCGGGGGAGCTGGAGGGGGCTTAAAATTTTAAGGTGGTTATTGCGTCGGGGCTCACCTCTTCCCATTCCGAACAGAGAAGTTAAGCCCGATTGCGCAGATGGTACTGCAGTTATGTGGGAGAGTATGTCGCTGCCTTTTTTTTAAAAACCCTTCATCATTCGATGAAGGGTTTTTTGTTAACAATAAATTGTCACGAAAGAAAAAATAGTGGTAGGCAAAATTTTATTACTCAATTACAATTTTCCTTGCAATGCTTTTATTTCATCACGCAATTTGGCCGCTTGCATAAAGTCTAATTCTTTAGCGGCTTTTTCCATCATTTTGCGCAGGTCTCTTATTTTCTTTTCTATTTCGGGTTTTGAAAGGTATAAGCTTTCGGGTTCTGCGGCTTTTAATGCTTCTTTTTCAAAATAGCCTGTTGAAACCGAATTACCACTTAATGCACTTCCTAAACTCTTGTTCAATGCTTTTGGTGCTACGCCGTGTTTGGTATTGTAATCGATTTGTTTTTGTCTTCTGTAATTGGTTTCGTCAATGGTTTTTTGCATCGAATTCGTGATTTTATCAGCATACATGATTGCTTTTCCATTTACATTACGAGCGGCACGCCCAACGGTTTGGGTCAACGAACGATGGCTTCTTAAAAACCCTTCTTTGTCTGCATCTAAAATAGCTACTAACGAAACTTCTGGCAAATCTAATCCTTCTCGTAATAAATTTACACCAATTAAAACATCAAATATTCCTTTACGTAAATCTTGCATAATTTCGACACGTTCCAATGTATCTACGTCCGAATGAATATAGCGACAACGAATAGCAACTTTAGTAAAATATTTCGCCAATTCTTCTGCCATACGTTTGGTTAAAGTAGTAACTAAAACGCGTTCGTCTGCTTCGCATCGCAATTGAATTTCTTCTATTAAATCATCAATTTGATTGGCACTAGGGCGAATTTCTATAATGGGATCTAATAAACCTGTAGGACGAATAACTTGTTCTACATAAACACCTTCCGTTTTTTGTAATTCATAATCGGCAGGCGTAGCTGATACATAAATTACCTGATTTTGTAAAGCTTCAAACTCTTCAAACTTCAACGGACGATTGTCCATAGCCGCAGGCAATCGAAAACCATATTCCACTAAGTTTTCTTTACGACTTCGATCGCCGCCATACATGGCATGCACTTGCGAAATCGTAACGTGACTTTCATCTACGACCATCAAAAAATCATCTGGAAAATAATCTAATAAGCAGAAAGGCCTTGTTCCAGGTTCTCTTCCGTCTAAATAACGCGAATAGTTTTCAATTCCTGAACAATAGCCAAGTTCGCGAATCATTTCTAAGTCAAAATTCGTGCGTTCTTCTAATCGTTTGGCTTCTAAATGTTTTCCAATTTCTTTAAAATAATCTACTTGTTTCACCATGTCTTGTTGGATTTCCCATATAGCATTTTGTAATACATCGGGTGAAGTCACAAACATATTGGCAGGATAAATCGTTAGTTTTTCGTAGCGTTCAATCACTTGTGAAGTCCTAGGATCATAGGCTTCAATGTCTTCAATTTCGTCTCCAAAAAAGTGAATTCGGAACGGTTCATCGCCATAGCTTGGAAAAATTTCAACAATATCGCCTTTAATTCTGAAATTTCCTGCAGCAAATTCGGCTTCAGTTCTCGAATACAAACTTTGTACGAGTTGATGTAATAATTTGGTTCGTGAAATTTGCTGACCTGCTTCTAAATTAATGACATTCTTTTGAAATTCTACGGGATTCCCAATTCCATATAAACAAGAAACAGATGAAATTACAATAATATCTCTTCGTCCCGAAAGTAGGGCAGAGGTAGTGCTTAAACGTAATTTTTCTAATTCTTCATTAATAGATAAATCTTTTTCAATATAGGTTCCTGTAACAGGAATAAAGGCTTCAGGTTGATAATAGTCGTAATACGAAACAAAATACTGCACCGAATTATGTGGAAAAAACTGCTTAAATTCTGAATATAATTGCGCTGCTAAGGTTTTATTATGTGCTAAAACTAAGGTTGGTTTTTGTACTTCTTGTATTACATTAGCTACTGTAAATGTCTTTCCAGAACCTGTAACTCCTAATAGCGTTTGGTATTTTTCACCATTGAGAATGCCTTTCGAAAGTTTTTCAATGGCTTGCGGTTGGTCTCCAGTAGGTTTGTAATCAGATACGACTTGGAATTTCATTTAAAGCTTTAATTTTGAAGGGTTTTGGCTGTTTTCCCAAACGGCTAAAACAACAATATGTTCTTGAAAAATTTCGTAAAAAAGGTAATGGTTGTCAATTAACAAGCCTCTAACTCCAATTTTATTTGTTTTTTTGCCAATTTCGGGTTGTTTAAGCAATAGTTTAATTTCTTTTTGAATTTTTCTATGTAATTTAAGAGAATAGGTTTTGCTTTTATTGCGATAGTTGTAAAATTCATAAAGGTTTATTAAATCAATTTTTGCTTTTGAAGACCAAACAATTATTCTTTCAGCCATTTTTCGATTTCTTCATTTAGAATATTATTGTTCTCGAAATTTCCTAAAAGATATTCATTTTTTGATGTTTCTAAGCTGTTTTTTTGCTCGTTGGATAGTGTTATAATTTGGTCTGTTTTAGATTCAATTAAAATTGTTAATGCCTCCAAAAACTTCTTGTCGTTTATGAGGTCAATTTTAAATTTTAGAATATTTTTTAGTTCCAATGTATTCATAGCAAAACATTTTTACGAAGATACAAAAAAAGTTAGTCCCAACATTCCATCAACAGCAAATCACCTTCAATGTGTTCAATTGAAACAATGCCGTCTTCGGTGACATGATTGCTGCTGCCGGTGCGATATCCAATGCTTAGTTCTTCGTGATGTAGTGGATAAAATAAGTTTTTAGTAGAAATTCCAGTTACTTTTCCAATGGGAATTAAAGAGATAGTCGTATTTTTTGGATACCATTTTTCATAAGAATTGGGCAGTAAAAATATTTTAGAATGGTCATCTAAAACGACTATTTTTAATTGTTTTCTATACTTAACAATACTTGTTATGTTGGTTATAGTATGATCCGCTCGTTTTCCGGTTGCCCAAATAACGTTTACGGCTTTATGGTCTTTTTCGATGAGGTAATCGAATGCTTTTTCTAAATCGGTTTTGTCTTGATTGGGTGTGTGAACAATTGTTAAAGGATATTGTTTTTCTAAATAGTAGTCAGGATTAAACCCTCTGTCAAAGTCTCCTAGCAAAACATCCACTTTAATACCTAACTCAAAAACACGTTCAATGGCTGAATCTAAAACAATTACTAATGGCGACCATTCTAATAATTGTCCAATTAATTCTTCACTGCATGCTGCACCATTAGCAATTATTAATGCGGGTTCTTGGTCGTCGCGAACAATATGGTGTGATGACATTTCGATTTTGAAATAAAAGATTACATATTTAGAAAAAATTATTCAACTGTATAACTCTTTGTATCGATTTCTGATAATCTAAAGAATCCCAGAGCGAAATTATTAAAATTAGTTTGATTAACAATGTTTCCTCTAACCGTTGCTGGCGGTGTTTGAAAAGGACTTCCTCCATTAGTACCTGCAATTCCTAACAAAACATTCATATAATTGTAATAGTTTTCAGAAATACCATGAAGTGTAAATTGAAGCGTGTCATCTGTTTTCATGTCTTCATTTGTATATAATCCAAACATCTGATTTCCTTGAAAGAAGGCATCGTCTATTACATCATATTCAGGTAAAATGGTGAATGAGGTATTGTATTCTTCAAGATAAAAATTTGTGACTAATCCATTGTCTTGATAAAAGAATTTTACTTCTTTTTCATTTCCTGTAAAGCCACCATCTTCGGTTTGTTCGACCGCATCAATGGTTGGAACTTCTATTAATGATTCTGTAGCGGTATAAATTTGACTGTTATAACTCACGGTCAATGTATAAGATTGTCTTATCACAGGATTAAAATTCGTGCATACATAATTGCCTGTACCCGGAGTTTCAATAAAATTATATTGAATTCCATTTCCATCAGTAATAAAAACAGTTGCACCACTAACCGTTGGAATTGTGGAGGAGTAAAAGTCGGTTGTTGTAGTTAGTTTTATGGTTTGCTCATTCCCAGATGTTCCTTTTTGCCATTTTATAGAAGCATCAATTACTAATCTTGGCGCAGCAGTAGTTAAGTCAATTTCAACGACATCTTCACAACTAATAAATGTAAATGAAGTTATCAATGTTAAAAGAAATAACGATACTATTTTTACTAAATTCTTTACCATAATTAAAATTTAAAATTATAGGTTACACTTGGTACGATACCAAAAATAGATAAACGAACGGCTTCATTATTACCTGAATCTTGATTTTGTCTAAAACTAATTGAAGCAGCGTTTTTTCGACTATAAAGGTTATAAATTCCAAAAACCCACTCGCCATACCAATTTAGGTTTTTATTTTTTTTAGGAACTAAAGTTGCTGAAATATCTAAACGATGATAAATTGGCAGTCTATTTTCATTACGTAATCCGTAAGTAGGAACTGTAATACCTTGGTATTGATATTGGCCATTTGGATAGGTTACCGGCTGTCCAGTTTGCAATGCAAAAATACTGCTAAAACTCCACTTTTCATTTAATTTATACATGCTAGTGATAGAGATGTTATGTAATTTATCCCAACCTGTTTTATACCATTCTCCATTATTAATTCCGGTTTCAATAGCAGTTCTTCCGGGTGTTCGCTGTTCTGAACGAGAAAGGGTATAGGAAATCCAACCGTTAAGTTTACCATTATTTTTACGCGCTAAAATTTCCAAACCATAGGCTCTAGCTTCTCCATTTAAAACTACTTGTTCAATATCATCATTAGCAATTAAATCGGCACCATCTATATAATCTATTCTGTTTTTTATTTTTTTGTAGAAAGTTTCAACTTCAAGAGTATAATCATCATTCTTAAAGTTTTTAAAATATCCTAAGGCAACTTGATCTAAAATTTGAGGTTTTAAATAATCATCACTAGGAGCCCAAACATCGAGTGGAGTTGGAGATTGGGTGTTAGAAATTAAATGTAAATATTGCGACATTCGATTGTAACTTGCTTTAATTGAGCTGTTTTCATTTAAGCTGTAAGCAACTGAAACACGCGGTTCTAAATTGCCAAATTGAGCAATTGTTTCATTTTTCCCATAAGATTTTGTACCTGTGGGAGTTCCTTTTTCATAAATTTGAAAATCTTCATTATACACAACAGCCTGATTATTTGCGTATAAATTAATTTCTTCGTCACCTAATCTATAAAATTTACTGTAGCGTAAACCATAGTTAATACTTAATTTATCAGTAATTTGTTGCTCAACATCAACATAAACTGCGGGTTCAAAAGCATATTTTTTTGCTAATTGGTCAGGATTAATTCCTGAAGTTTCATTCGTTGGTTCAATTTTACCTGGATTAAAGTCATGATAAATAGCATTTGCTCCATAAAAAAGTTTTACTTTATCAGAAAAATAATGTTTTAAATCGTATTTTAAATTGTAGTTTTTAATTCCGCTATCCCAGTTAAATCCAATAAAATCTAGTTTTAAACCATAGTAATAATCACTATAAATTAACGAAAGATTGGAGAAAAGTTTATCTGAAAATAAATGATTCCAACGTAAATTAAATACCGAATTTCCGTACGTGTTTACAAAACTTTGATTTAAGCTAAAAACATCTCTTCCAAAATAGCCAGAAGCATATAAATTATTGTTTTCGTTAAGTTTATAGCTTAGTTTAGTATTCAAATCATAAAAATAGGCTGAATTTTTATTATCGGATAACTTTAAAAATAAATGTGCATACGAACTTCTTCCAGCAAATAAGAATGAACCTTTGTCTTTTACAATTGGGCCTTCAGCTAATAATCTACTCGAAATGATTCCAATTCCGCCATTCATATGAAAATCAGTACTATTTCCATCTTTTTGGTAAATTTCTAGAACAGATGCTACTCGACCACCAAATCGTGAAGGAATACCTCCTTTATATAATTTTAGATCTTTAATTGCATCGGTATTAAAAACAGAAAAGAATCCAAATAAATGTGACGTATTGTATATTGTTGCTTCGTCAAGTAAAACTAAGTTTTGATCTGTAGAGCCTCCTCTAACATTGAATCCAGATTGACCTTCTCCGGCATTTGTTACTCCTGGTAATGTTAAAATAGATTTTATAACATCGGTTTCGCCTAAAATTGCTGGCATTTGTTTTATGGTGTTAATTGATAGTTTATTAACACTCATTTCAGGTTTTTTTATGTTGGTTTTGTATGCGTTTTCAATTAAAATTACTTCATCTAATTCTGTGCTCGTTTCTAAAAGGCTGAAATTTTTCTTCATACTTTGATTCAAGTCCAATTTTTCTATGACGGAACCATAACCCAAGTAATCGGTTTGAACGGTATAGGTTCCTTTAGGAATGGTTAGTGAATAGAAGCCATATTCGTTGGTAAATGTACCTACTTTTAATTCGCTAATATAAACAGTAACGCCAATTAAAGTTTCGTTATTTTTCCCATCGGTAATAACACCACTAAGCGTTATTTTTTCTTGTGAATAGCCAAAAAGGCTAAAAAGTATAAAAATTGGATACAGTTTGAATTTTAAATTCATTTTAGCATAGTTTTTGATGTGCAAATTTGAGCATTAAATTTAGTTTAAGTTTAAAACAAATGTTAATTTGTGATTAAACACCGATAAAAATTTTAATTTTACTATTTAAGAAAATAAACCCAATGGATTTTAGAATCATTTTCCTTTTTTTATGTTGTACAGTTCAATTGAGTTGGGCCCAAAAAGATAGACCTTTTAAAACTTCAAAACTTAAACTGAATTGGTACGAACCAGCTGCTGTGGAACCTGTTTCACCTTCATCAAGTTTGCAATATAAAAGTATTTTAGAGAAAGATGATTCCTATTTAAAACGCTATTCTATTCTTAAAAATGACGAACAGAAAAAAAGTCTTTTAGAACAAAAAACAGATTTTAAAAATCCGGGCGATGAATTTAAGAAAAAAATGAACAAAGAAATCAATGAGGGAAGTAAGGTGGATGTATTCTTTGGAAAATTTGTCGTAAATACACCAACATTAATTATTAAAACTAGAGATCATATGGATCCTGACGGAGATAAAGTTAGGATAATCGTAGATGATGTAGTCGTGGTTTTAGTAGTTAATTTGGAAAGTACATTTAAAACACATACCATAGATTTGAAAGAAGGGGATAATTTATTGGATATTTTAGCTTTGAATCAAGGATTGTCTGGTCCAAATACTGCTACTTTTGCTCTATATGATGGAAATAACAACCTCATTACTACAAACGATTGGAACTTGAATACAGGTTTAGCCGCTAAATTTTTAATTGAGTATAAAAAACCACTTGAAGAAAAAAAATAAAGCAACCATTTGGTTGCTTTATTTTTTACTATATCATCTAAATTAATTTAGCTTGGCTAAAATAGTATTTAAAGTAGTGCTCGGACGCATTGCTTTTTCTGTTAATTCAAAATTTGGGTGATAATAACCTCCAATATTTTGTGGCTTACCTTGTGCTGCAATTAACTCTTCATTAATTTTTGCTTCGTTAGCAGTAAGTTCAGTAGCAATAGGTGTGAAGATAGCTTTTAATTCAGCATCTTTATCTTGAGAAGCAAGTGCTTGAGACCAATATAATGCAATGTAAAAATGAGAACCTCTATTGTCTAATTGGCCGACTTTTCTAGCGGGAGATTTATCGTTAGCTAAGAATTTTTCAGTGGCTTCATCTAATGTTTCTGATAAAACCATTGCTTTAGCATTGTTTAAGGTTTGGCCTAAATGTTCTAGTGAAACACCTAAGGCTAAGATTTCCCCTAATGAATCCCAACGTAAATAGCCTTCTTCGATAAATTGCTCAACGTGTTTTGGAGCTGATCCACCTGCGCCAGTTTCAAATAAACCACCACCATTCATTAATGGAACGATTGATAACATTTTTGCCGAAGTTCCTAATTCTAATATTGGAAATAAATCTGTTAAATAGTCACGTAAAACATTTCCTGTTACAGAAATAGTATCTAAACCAGCTTTCAAACGCTCTAATGTAAATTGTGTAGCATCCACAATGTTTAAAATTCGGATATCTAAACCTGTAGTGTCAAAGTTTTTCAAATAAGCTTGCACTTTTTTAGTAACTTCTCTATCGTGTGCACGATTTTCGTCTAACCAAAAAACAGCAGGAGTATTCGATAATTTTGCTCTGTTTACGGCTAACTTCACCCAGTCTAAAATAGGTGCATCTTTTACTTGACACATTCTGAAGATATCGCCTGCTTCTACTTTTTGTTCTAGGAACACATGATCATTTCCGTTAGTAACTTTTACGATTCCATTTTCAGCCATTTGAAATGTTTTGTCATGAGAACCATATTCCTCTGCTTTTTGCGCCATCAAACCTACGTTTGGAACACTTCCCATAGTTTTTGGGTCAAAAGCTCCATTTTTCTTACAAAATTCAATGGTAGCAACATATAAACCCGCATAGCATCTGTCTGGAATTAGTGCTTTTGTATCTTGCAAAGCACCCTCTTTGTTCCACATTTTACCCGAAGTTCTAATAAAAGCAGGAACTGAAGCATCTACAATAACATCAGATGGGATTTGGAAATTTGTGATGCCTTTTTCAGAATTTACCATTGCCACTGCTGGACCATTTGCAAAAGCTTCATTTAAAGCAGTTTCTACTTCGGTTTGCATTGGATGTCCCGCAATTTTCGCATAAACATCACCTAAACCATTTTTAGTATCTATGTTTAATTCTGAAAATAATTCTGAATATGTAGTAAATACGTTTGCAAAGAAAACATCTACAATTGCGCTAAAAATGATGGGGTCTGAAACTTTCATCATTGTCGCTTTCAAGTGAACTGATAATAATAATCCTTTTGCTTTTGCATCAGCAATTTCTTTAGCAGCATAGTTTTTTAAAGCTTTTAAACTCATTACTGAAGTATCAATAATTTCGCCTGCTTTTAATGGAGAAGCTGCTTTTAAAGTTGTTGAAGTTCCATTTTCTGCAACAAATTCGATTACAAATTGAGAAGCTTCTGCAATAGTAACAGATTTTTCACTTCCATAGAAATCTCCTTCGGTCATGTGTGCTACTTCTGTTTTTGAATCTGACGACCAAGCACCCATTGAATGAGGATTATTTTTTGCGTAGTTTTTAACTGCTTTTGGAGCTCTTCTGTCCGAGTTTCCTTCACGAAGTACAGGATTCACTGCTGAACCTAATACTTTAGCATATTTAGTTTTAATAATTTTTTCTTCTTCTGTTGAAGCTTCTTCAGGGAAGTTAGGAATAGTGTAGCCTTGCGATTGTAATTCAGCTATTACTTCTTTTAATTGAGGTACAGAAGCTGAAATATTAGGTAGTTTGATAATGTTTGCTTCTGGCGTAGTTGCTAATTGCCCTAATTCTGATAAAGCATCTCCAATTTTTTGATCTTCTTTTAAATACTCTGAAAAGTTAGATAAAATTCTACCCGCTAATGAAATATCTCTTGTTTCTACAGCAATGTTTGCAGGTTTTGTAAAGGCTTTTACAATTGGTAAAAACGAATGCGTTGCCAACATTGGCGCTTCATCCGTAATGGTATACATTATTTTAGATTGGTTAGACATGAATAATATGCGTTATGTTTGAATATAATTTGTTAAATTTGCCAAATATAAGAATTTTGAGAGAAATATTTTGGGATAAATGCTTAAATTTTGCATAAAATTCAATAAAGAGTAGGCTTTCTTAAATGGCGTTTTTTTTTACGTTTCAATTTTTGATAGATTAGAAGTAGAGTTTAAATTTAGAGGATAATAATTTTAATTATATAAAAATTAATTAATATCAGTATTAATATTGTAATTTAGTTTCGATTCATAGATTTTCCAAAAATATCGATAAGAAAAAGTTCAGGAGTATTGCCATTGATTTTAAGTTTTACTTTAGCCATTATTACTTTTTAACATCTTATAAGTTACAGAATTTACAGTAAAATAACAAACAATAAATTGCTAGCTAAGACTTTTTTGAAAGTCTATTTTTTAGTTTAGCATCTACATATTTTGAAATGAATCCCAGTTTCATTCGGTCTAACATTTTTTTTTCAAATTTCCAAAAAAAAGTAAATTGACCAAATACGAAACCAATAAATAGTAATAATATTTGATAAATAGGAAAAATAAGAATTAGTCTTAAAACTCTATATATCCAATGAGGTTGAAAATTTTCTGGAATTCCTATTAAATTTAAAAAAGGTTTTGCTAATTGAAGTGAACTAAAACCTGTTATTGCAAATACGATTAAAATAAGAGTTAACTGCCAGTTTGAAGTTACATTCCAGTATTCTTTGAGTTTATTCATAACTTATAGTTTTTAAACAGCCACATCACCTTTAATATGTGGGTGCGGGTTATACCCTTCTAACATAAAATCTTCAAATTTGAAATCGAAAATATTTTTGATTTCTGGGTTTAATTTCATCGTTGGCAAAGATCGGCACTCGCGAGATAATTGTAATTCTAATTGTTCCATGTGGTTGTTGTAAATATGCGCATCACCAAACGTGTGGATAAATTCGCCTACTTGTAAATCACAAACTTGCGCAATCATCATGGTAAATAAGGCATAAGACGCAATATTAAACGGAACACCTAAGAAAATATCAGCACTGCGTTGATACAATTGACAACTTAATTTTCCATTCGCAACATAAAATTGAAAAAAGGCGTGACATGGCGGTAAAGCGGCTTTCCCATTGGCAACATTTTCTGCAAACGAAACCGAAGTATCCGGTAAAACACTAGGATTCCAAGCCGAAACCAACATTCTTCTGCTATTTGGATTGGTTTTTAGGGTTTCGATTAATTCGGTAATTTGGTCAATTTCCTCGCTGTTCCAATTGCGCCATTGGTGTCCGTAAACTGGACCTAAATCGCCATTTTCATCGGCCCATTCGTCCCAAATTTTCACACCGTTTTCTTGTAAGTATTTAATATTGGTATCACCTTTTAAAAACCACAACAATTCATAAATAATCGATTTTAAGTGTAGTTTCTTAGTGGTTACCATTGGGAAACCTTCGCTTAAATCAAAACGCATTTGATAGCCAAAAACACTTAGTGTTCCAGTTCCTGTTCGGTCGCCTTTTTGGTTACCGTTTGCTATTACGTGTTTTACTAAATCGTGATATTGTTGCATTGGAAGTTAGAATTTAGAAGTTATTTCTTTATCTTATAGTTATTAAAATTTCTTGCTAAACTTTGTTGATATAAATATATTCCCATAGGAAGACCAAATATTAGTAAAATCGCTTTTCCTACATTCCAAAATATAATTGGAATGATGATACTTAATATTATTCCCGATAAATAGCCATATTTTGAAGGTTCGGCATAAATTTTATTGATATGAACCTTTCCTTTTTTATGACATGATTTACAGGTAAAACCTATTTCATCCCCTTTTTTAATTTGCAATTGACCTCTGTCTTCTTCCTCTATAGTTATTTTGTTTTCTATGTTGCAGAAAACACACTTAAAAAAATGATTTATGAACATAATTCTAATGTTTTATAGTTTCAACGTCTTTTGGATTATGCTTGTGTTTAAATAGAATTGCAAACGCGATTGTGATTACTAAAGCGTAAGCCGCGAAAGTTAGCCAAATGTTGTGCCAGTCTTTTTCTCCTGTTGCAGCATCAGTAAAATACATGCTGATAATTTGTCCACTTACTACACTTCCTAAAACCGCACCGAAACCATTAGTCATCATCATGAATAATCCTTGTGCAGATGAACGAATCTTAGAATCAGTTGAGGTTTCTACGAATAATGAACCTGAAATGTTGAAGAAATCAAATGCCATTCCGTAAACCACACAAGATAAAATAATCATCCATAATCCATCACCAGGATTTCCGTAAGCGAATAATCCGAACCGTAAAACCCATGCAATCATACTAAACAACATTACTTGTTTGATTCCGAAACGTCTTAAGAAAAACGGAATCGCTAAGATGAATAAGGTTTCTGAAATTTGAGAAATCGACATAATTAAGGTCGAATATTTTACTACTAATGAATCAGCATAAACAGGATCGTGTTTAAAATCATCTAAAAATACATCCCCATAAGCATTTGTTAATTGTAATGCCGCTCCAAGGAACATACTGAATACAAAGAATAACGCTAATTTATAATCGGCAAATAATTTAAACGAACTTAATCCCATAAGTTCCATAAATGATTTGTTTTCTGTAGTGTTTCCTTCTGGTTCACATTTTGGTAATGTAAAGGAGTACAATCCTAAGAAAATAGCAGCAATGGCAGCAATGTAAAACTGATTTTCAGAAGCTTTGTTTCCTGATAAATTGGTAATCCACATCGCTACAATAAAACCAATGGTTCCCCAAACACGAATAGGTGGGAAATCTTTCACTACATCTAAACCTCCTTTTTTCAAGGCGTTGTATGCAACTGAATTAGAAAGAGCAATAGTTGGCATGTAAAAAATCATCGCGACTAAAATTACCCAAAAGAAATCAGATGGATTGCTAACTTGTGGAACATATAAAAGTGTTAAACCCCCTAAAATATGAAGAGCTCCGTATAATTTTTCGGCGTTTATCCATCGGTCGGCAACAATTCCGCAAAGGGTTGGCATAAAAATCGAAGCAATTCCCATGGTTGAAAAAATAGCACCAAATTGTGCTCCATCCCAATTTTTAGTTCCAAACCAATAATTTGCTACTGTGATAAGCCAAGCACCCCACACGAAGAACTGAAAAAAGTTCATTATCGTTAATCTGAATTTTACATTCATATTTTTGTTGTTAATAGTTTTAAGATTCTTTTTTTGAGATTTCATCTCTAATTTTTGCTGCTTTTTCGTAGTCTTCGTTTTGCACAGCTTCGTCTAATTTTTCGTATAATTCTTTTAGCGAATAT
>Ga0075160_10001774_pt1 | contig 13110 bp, 11 predicted proteins | sample JI91814C2DNA_FD_70969 | JGI IMG/M metagenome (GOLD analysis project Ga0075160, IMG submission 70969) | Wastewater effluent complex algal communities from Wisconsin, to seasonally profile nutrient transformation and Carbon sequestration -... | ecosystem: Engineered > WWTP > Effluent > Algae...
ATGCCTTGCTATAATTTACCTATACTATAAAATTGATTCGTTAATTTGCAAGTGAATAAATTACTAATCACCTTTTTCTAGCTCACGTAAAAAAGCGCAAAAACAAAGGTTGCCGCAAGGAGTCTAAATAAAATAATAGGCTAATTAGTGGGGTTATACTTTTATGAATCGAATCATTTTTCTTTTTATCTTTTGCATTCTTTTATCTTTTACAATCTTTGGACAGAGCATTGAGCAAGTCAAGCCCTGGTTAGGAATTTCCATTGAGAGTAAACCAAATGGAGTTAATATAATACAAGCCATTCAAGGAACTCCCGCAGAAAAAGCTGGACTTAAAAAAGGTGACCTCATTAAGAAAGTAGATTCTGTTCCCGTGAAGGAACCGAAAGAATTAATTGGTTACATTCAATCGAAAGGTGTCGGGTATGAAGTAATCGTAGAATTTGAGCGTGATAGAAAACCAATGAAGCTTGCTATTAAATTAGAAGCAAGACCAGATGAATTTGCAGTCGTAAAAAAACAACTCACAGGAAAACCAATGCCTGATTTTTCTTTAGAAGGAATGAATGAAAAGAAAACTTTCACTAAGAAAGATATCGGTAGTAAAGTTACAATCATAGAATTCTGGGCTACTTGGTGTGGTCCTTGTCGTGCATCACACGAAAGACTCTCTGAATTCGCAGAAAAGAATCCATCCATTCAAGTATTAGCAGTATCAAACGAAGAAACTGAACTCATACAAAAATATATTAAGAGCACAAAACATAAATTCACCACAGTTCGCGATGCGTCAGGCGACTTACATAAAACTTTTATGGTCTCCGCCATTCCTATGACAGCACTCATAGACAAACAAGGGCGCATTCATTCTCTATCTCTTGGCGGTGGTTCTTACTTAGAAGAAATTCTACAAGCTGCTAGTGAGTTAGGGAAGAAATAATTCTATTTTTTCTTATTCCTTATTTCTTTTAAAACTTTTACATCCCAGATGTCTTGTTCTCTTTCAGTCTCTTTACTTTTAATTAAAGATTCTAGACCTAGATAGGGAATTTCGACATCATCTAAAATAATTTTACAAATATCTTTTTGTGCATCTTCAAAGGTTAATGTCCAAGCGCTGATAGTTAAATCTAATTCTGGTTCATCTAATATTTTAATTACAATACTTGCATAGAAATCTTCGGGAGTGATTTCTTCTTGCATGTGCGGATAAAGTTCTTTAACCGCTTGAATTACTTTTTCTAAATTGCTTTTTTCTTTTTGAATTAGAATGTCAATGTCTTCTGTTGCCCGAACATATCCATGCAAAGCACAGGCTCTTGCACCGATCACTACATAGTTTACTTTTTTTTTTCGAAGTAATAAACAAACTCGAACTAAATTATCATCTAGCTTCAATGTAGTCTATCGCTCTTCGTAAATTAAAATCATCTAGCTCTTTGTATGTTTTGAATTTTAAGATAATACCTTTCTTTTTTTTGAAAGGACGAAGTCTTTCTAGCTCGGATATTAATTTCTCCTGAGCTAGTAAGCATTCAAGTGGAGTTCTCTCTTTTTTTTCTCCGATGATTTTCAAGGAAAGATTCCAAGAGATTCTTCCAGCAAAGGAAGTTTCATGTCTTTGTCGGATAATAGTGGTTTTGCGATCATCCAATCTATTTGTAGAGTTGGATCATTCCATAAAATTCCGCCTTCGCTTTCTTTGCTGTAAAGATTATCTACTTTATATAGAAATTCTGTTTCTGGTTTTAAAACTAAATAGCCATGAGCAAAGCCGCGCGGAATTAAGAGTTGTTTAAAATTTCCACCGCTGAGTTCAATGCCAAACCATTTTTTATAGGTCTTGGAGCTTTGTCTTAAATCAACGACTACATCGTATACGGCACCTTTGGTAACACGCACAAGCTTAGCTTGATCAAAGGGAGGCTTTTGAAAATGTAATCCGCGCACAACTCCTGTGTCTGTAGACTTAGCGTGATTATCCTGCACGAAGTTAAAATTTAAACCTTTTTCTGCAAAGGCTTTATCAGAATAGCTTTCATAAAAAAAACCACGGTCATCTTTGAATACCTTTGGTTCAATTACATAGAGTCCTTCAAATTCAGTCTGTAGAATGTTCATTGGCTAGCCTTATTAAATATTGTCCATATCCGTTTTTCTTCATTGGTTCTGCTAATTTTAAAAGTTGCGCTTTGTCGATATAGTTTTTACGAAAAGAGATTTCTTCGAGGCAACCAACCTTTAGCCCCTGACGATTTTCAATTACTTCGATGAATTGAGAAGCTTCTAAAAGGGAGTTATGGGTTCCTGTGTCAAACCAAGCGATTCCTCTACCTAAGAGGTTAACAGTCAATTGCCCCTTTTGTAGATATACTTTGTTTAGATCAGTGATTTCTAATTCGCCTCTAGGGGAAGGTTTTAGGTTTCTTGCATATTCACAAACTTTATTATCATAGAAATAAAGTCCGGGAATAGAGTAGTTTGATTTTGGCTTGAGTGGTTTTTCTTCGATGCCTAATACTTTTCCTGATTTATCAAATTCGACAACTCCATAACGCTCAGGATCATTTACATAATAACCAAAGATGACAGCACCGTTTTCTAATTTAGTTGCATCGACTAGACTTTCAATCATACCGTGTCCGTAGAAAATATTATCACCTAGGATAAGACTGCAATTATCCCCATCAATAAACTTTTCTCCAATGATGAATGCTTGTGCGAGTCCATCCGGGGAAGGTTGAATCTCATATGAAATTTTAATTCCAAAGTCGGAGCCATCACCAAGTAAAGAACGAAAGAGTGGACTATCATTCGGAGTTGAAATAATTAGAATGTCTTTGATTCCCGCTAGCATGAGAGTAGAAAGTGGATAATAGATCATTGGTTTGTCATATATTGGCATGAGTTGCTTACTAACAACTCTCGTAACTGGATAAAGGCGTGTGCCAGAACCACCGGCAAGAATAATTCCTTTCATAATAAATCCTTTTGTTTATTTAGTAATCTTGTATTTCAAGTTGTAATTGCGTCAAGGGATTTTCCAAAATTATTTTTCCATTACCCTCTCAGCAGAGATAATATTTTTGATGGATCGAATATTATCTAAAATTTCTTGTAGTTGATCGAGGTGCTCTATTTCAATTAGAAATCTTGCTAGCAAAGTTCCTTCACCGGCAGAACTTGCACCTGCTTCTAAAATATTTGTTTCTGTTCTTGAAATAGACTCAACCATTTCTAGATAGATTCCCTGTCTATCGTAGGCTTTGACTTCAATTCGAACAGGGACTGGGTTGTTGACTCCATCCCATCGCACTGTAACAATTCTTTTTTTATCAGAATGATTTCTTGCAACAGGACAGTTTGATTTATGAACTGTAACCCCACGACCGCGTGTAATAAAGCCGATGATTTCATCTCCGGGAAGAGGGGAGCAACAAGAAGAAAGTCTGACTAAAATATCTTTGATGCCTGCGACCACAATACTGATTTCGCGTTTCTCTTTGCTTTTCTTTTTATCCGGTTTTAGTTTTTTTAATGTGGTTAAATCTAATTCGGGAACTGTTTCATTTGGTAGTTTTGCAACGTAGGAAACAGAGACATCGTTAGCCGTCTCATCTTGGATTTTACGAAAGTATTGTCGTAATTTTTGTTTGGCAGAGGATGTGCGAACAATGCGCAACCATATCGGTGACGGTTTCACCTTCTTATCCGTTATGACTTCGATTTGATCGCCTGACTTAAGTTCTGTTCTAAGTGGAACCATTCTTCCGCTAATCTTTGCTCCCTTTGCATGAATTCCTACATCAGTATGAATCCGGAACGCATAATCTAGAATAGTCGATCCCTTGGGAAAATTGTAAATATCCCCCTTGGGAGTGAATACAAATACTTCGTCTTCATGAAGTTCATGAGTTAAGTCTTCCAGGAATTCTTTTGAATCCGAATCAGTGCTAGATTCACTCCAATTGCGAATTCGTTCAATCCATTTGGCTGTCATGGAAACGTCTTTAGAATTTGTTCCTTCCTTGTATGCCCAGTGAGCGGCTATTCCATGTTCGGCGATATGATTCATATCAGCAGTTCGAATTTGAATTTCAAATGATCTACCATCTTGACCGATCACTGCGGTATGAAGCGATTGGTATTGATTTGTTTTTGGCGTGGCTATATAGTCTTTGAATTTTCCAGGAACAGGAGTCCATATGCTGTGGACAACTCCAAATACTCCATAACAATCTCTGACTTCTTTTGTAATGATTCGAACTGCACGTAGATCATTTATCTCATCGAAGTTTTTATCTTTATCTTTCATTTTTTTGTAGATAGAATAAAAATGCTTAGAGCGTCCTTCTATTTGCACATCGAGGTTAATCTCTGCTAGCCGTTGTTTTATTATTAACTTCGCAGTCTCTATAAAATTATCGCGCTCTGCTTTTTTTGCTGCTACTTTTTCTTTTATATCTTGATAAGCTTCTGGTTCCAGAATTTGAAAAGCAAGGTCTTCTAGTTCAGATTTAATTTTATATACACCGAGTCGACCGGCTAATGGTGCGTAAATGGAAAGAGTCTCTTGTGCAATGGTCTTTTGTTTTTCGGGTCTATGAAATTGAAGGGTTCGCATATTATGCGTCTTATCTGCTAACTTAATCACGATTATACGTGGATCTTTAGCTGTAGCCATTAGCATTCTACGTAGATTCTCTGCTGCAATAGATTCAAAGTTCATTCTTGTTTTATTTTTGACTTTAGACATTTTAGTAACACCTTCTACTAGCTTTGTAATGTCTTTCCCGAAATCACGAATCATATCATCTTTTGAATAAGCAGTGTCTTCAATTACATCATGCAATAGTCCAGCGGCAACTACGTTAGGCTCCTGTCGTAATTCATTTAGGATGTAAGCAACATTTACCGGATGAATGATGTAAGGCGCACCTGAATGTCTTTTTTGATCTTTGTGTTTATTTTCCGCTAATTCATAGGCTCTACGAATTAACTCTTGGTCTTTTTCGCTAAACCTTTCCGCAATTGCTTCAAATAGCAATTCTACATTGATTTCTCTCTTTAAAAAGCCCATCAGTGACTCTCTACCTCAAGACTTAAATCTAAGAATCGAGTTGTATGTGTGAGATAGCCCATACTTACTCCGATTGTTCCAATATTAGACAGTGCATCTAATCTTTCAGGTGTAATTCCACCCGAGCATTCAATTCGAATATTAGGTTTTTCTAATTTAATTTTATTTACTGCAATCTTGGTATCTTCAATGCTAAAATTATCAAGTAGGATAATGTCCGGGGAAGCATTCAATGCTTCGTCTAATTGGAATAAACCGTCAATTTCCAATTCTATTTTTTTGTTTGGAAAATTCTTTCTAATCTTTGCAACTGCTTCTAGTATAGAGCCTGACATGGCTACGTGGTTATCTTTAATTAGCCCCATATCGGAAAGGTTTTGTCTGTGATTGCATGCTCCACCAATATAGACTGCATACTTTGCAAGCTTACGATATCCGGGGAGAGTTTTTCGAGTATCAAAGACCATTAAACGGTTTTCATACTTCTTGGAAATTTTATTTGCTTCTGTTGCGATACCAGAGAGGTATTGTAAAAAGTTAAGTAACACTCTTTCAATGCGCAAAATCACGATTAGACTTCCTTCTAATGTTAAAAGAGTCTCTTTCGGTTTAAATGCCTCGCCGTCTTGCTTTAATACTTGGTAAGAAAAAAGATTGCCCGTTTGTTTATTTAATTCCTCAATTACAATTGTTCCTGCAAGAACTCCTTCTTCTTTTGCAATTAGAGTAGCATTTGCCTTTTGTTCTTTAGAAAAGATTGATTCAGAAGTAATATCTTTTTCTGGCATGTCTTCTTCTAGAGCTAAGCGGACAAGTTGAGTGAAGTCAGAAGATGTTAGTTTGTGAATGGGAGTTGTATAAAATCTGTCCATAAAACAAATTTTATACGTATTGAATTTGCCGAAAGTAAATTACTTTTTTATTTTTTAGTTTTATCTTTTGGTTTCGCGATTTTAGTCGGAATTAGAATGACTTGATTTGGATAAATTAAATTAGGATTTGAAATATCTTTTTTGTTTGCTTTATAGATTTCTTTCCAAAGATCTTTATTGCCTAAATACTTTTTATCCGCAGCAATCCTCCAAAGTGTTTCTGGAGGGATACGTTTTTTAACAATATGTTTTCTCCATTGAATCTTGTTATCTGTTACTTTGGGTTTCTCTTCTGTTTTTTCTGTCTTATCTTTTTTCTTAACCGGAATAGAGTCTTTTGCATCTGCTTCTTCGCGTGCTTTGTCTAATGTAGAATCACTGGAACGATTTTTAGCCGATAAATCCCCATTCGCGTTTTCTTTTGACTTTAGCGCTTCATCGGCTAAACGAATTGACTCATCACTCTGTTGGATTGAATCATAGAATCTTTCTTTTGCTAGTAAATCTACAGACGAAGTAAAAGCTTCTTTTGCTGCCGATAAATTATCTGTGGCTACGGATGATTTTGCGCCATCTTCATTAGAATTTAAAAGCTTGTCTGCATCTTCAATTTTAATAGTAGCCATTTTAATTCTTTCCTTTGCATAAGGAAGAATGACGGTTGTCATAAGTTCATTCGATTCACCGCGAATTTTTTCTGCTTTTTTAAACCCATCTCGCAGACTTCCCGACTCCATCATATTCACTGATGACTTGTAGTCAGCTCGCAAGGAAGTAATTTTTGTAAGAACAGTTTTATCTTTGCTGGAATATTTTTCGATGAGATCAAGATTTGTTTCAATGTCAGCAGAAGAATCGACGACTGCTTGTGATTGGGCAAGGCTTAAGTCTCTAGCCTTTTCGGAGGCTAGTATAGACTCTTTGTATCGCTTAATGCCTTTTTCGTATTCGTTGTAGGCGATTTCATTTCCTGCCGGGTCATTCTTAGCAAGCTTTGCATCAGCATTCTTTACAATCTCATCGCCTTCTGCTTTTAGAAGATTCGCTTGCTCATAAATATCAGAAGCAAGGGATTCTGCTAAAGCAATATTTGCTGCATCTAGTGAAAACTCAACTTCTTGACGTAAATCCTTCACATAATTAGGCAAAGACTTGTTAATTGCTAATCTGGCTTTCTCTGTAGCTGTTTGGGATAACTGAGCTACTTTTTTTAAGTCAGGACTTGGCTCGGCTATTGTTTCATGAACTAGAAATAAGTTAGTTCTGGATTCATCTAATTCGGCTTTTGCATATTTATCCGAATTAAAAAGCTTTGCTCTTGTGACTTCTTGCTTAGCGATGCTGATTTCTTGCAATGGCAGTGTTGCTTTGCAAGAAATCAGACAAATTGATAAGGCAGGGAAAAAAAACTTTGTATACTTGCTAATTGAGTCTCTCATGAACTTTTTTTAAACAATCAAATATTGATTATTTAAAAGCGCCGACAGCATCTGCCTCAGCATCAAAAATTTCAAAGAAAGATGTAAGCTTTGTTAATTCAAAAACCTTCCTAACAGAACCAGCTACGTTGATGATCTTGAGACCACCTTGGTATTTCTTTAAGTTTGATAGACTTGAAATAAGAGCACCAATTCCGGAAGAGTCAATGTAAGATACTTTCTCTAAATTGATAATGATCTGATATCTTTTTTCTTCGATCAATTTAGCAATTATATCCTTTATTTCAGGTGCATTGTATAAATCTATTTCACCATTAATGTCAAGAATTACTATGTTTTTGTTCTCTCTTCTTGTGATTTCCATTCTTGTTAATCCATTCCTTGGTTATTAATAATCAGTTTGAGGTATTTTTGGCAACTAATATATAAATCCACTATAATAAAATAAGTCAACGATAAAATTTACATTAATTGTATAATTTTTTCCAGTTCGCATAAAATTCTAAAAAATTAGAATCATAAATAGATTTTCGAATCTTATTCATAAATTCATTCATAAAAAATAAATTATGATAAGTACTAAGTGTAAAAGCCAACAATTCTTTCACTTTATGCAAATGTCTGATATAACCAAGGCTATAATTTTTACAGACTTTACAATTACAATTTGGATCTATCGGTTTTTCTTGAAAACGATGTGATTCATTTCGCAGATTTACTTTTCCATAAGAAGTAAATACTTGTCCATTGCGAGCGTTGCGAGTAGGCAAGACACAATCAAACATATCAACGCCATTTTTTACTCCATCTAGAATGTCAGGAACAGTGCCAACACCCATTAGATAGCGAGGACGAGTTGCATCAAAGTAAGGTGCAATTCCTTCTAGAATACGAATGAATTCCGGTCTTGGCTCTCCAACGGACAATCCACCAATTGCAATTCCATCAAATGGGAGTGAGTTAATATGCTCTAAGGATTTAATTCTAAGCTCTAAATCAACTCCGCCCTGACTAATCCCAAAAAGGTTTTGATTGTTACGGTTCTTTTCAAAGTGACGAATGGATTTTTCTGCCCAATAATGAGTTCTTGTTAAGGACTCTTCTAATCGTTCTCGATCAGCCCCATAAGGCGCACAATCATCAAGAACCATCATAATGTCCGAACCAATCGAGCGTTGAATATCGATTACCTTCTCAGGTGTAAATTCATGTTTAGAGCCGTCTATATGAGAACTAAATTTAACTCCATCTTTTTGGTATTTAAAAAGTCCATTTAGGCTAAATATCTGATACCCACCACTATCGGTTAATAGTGCTTTGTCGTAAGACATGAACTTTTTTAACCCGCCAAAAGAATCTAAAACTTCTGTTCCAGGACGTAAATAAAGATGGTATGTATTTCCAAGGATTAAGTCAAGGTTGAGTTCACGAATGTCTTCCGAAGTAAGGGATTTTATTGTTCCACGAGTGCCTACAGGCATAAAGACCGGTGTTTGAACCTTTACGCCGTTTAAATCCAATTCGCCGGCGCGAGCTAGTGAATCGGAGGATTGTTTATTCAGCCGGTAAATCATACCTCACCCCGATTTTTTATTTCTGAAAAATTTTGTAGAACTAAGCCCCTCTCCTAATCCCCTAACCCCTTTAGCAAGGGGGAAAAAGGAGAGGGGCGGGCTGGAAGCCGGGGTGAGGTAAAGTATCACTATTAAGAAATCTTAAACACGCCAATCAGTTGACTTAATTTTTCGGATTGAGCGGCTAATTCGGAAGTAGACGCAGCCATTTCCTCTGAGGAAGAAGCTGTGTTCTGAGCTACTGAGTTTACTTGCTCTATAGCATTGGAAATCTCCTTGGAAGAAATCTTCATTTCGTTCGTAGCTCTAGAGATAGATTGAGCCATTTGAGATAAGGTGGTAACTGATTTAAGAACTTTTTGGTTTCCACTGCTTTGCATTTTGGTCGCGTTGGAAATAGAATCAGACAACTGAGCCGCCTCCATGGACTTGTGTAAAATCTTGTTTAGAGACTCTACCACTTGACCTACGATGAGTTTACCGTCATTTACCTTTGTGATACTGTCTGTAATCAATTCAGCTATTTCGCGTGTCGCTTTTTGAGATCTAGCAGCCAGTTTAGAAATTTCTTCTGCTACTACAGCAAAGCCTCTTCCTGATTCACCGGCTCTAGCTGCTTCAATAGCGGCATTGAGTGCAAGTAAGTTGGTTTGCTCTGAAATATCATTGATAACGTTGATAATATCGGAAATCTGTTCAGAACTTTCTTCAATGGCTGCCATACGTTTTACAGTTTCGTTTACCTTAACCTGTCCTTCTTTTGCTTCTGCAAGAGCGGATTGAGAGCCTTCGTTTACAGCGCGGGCAGTTTCTGTAATTTGAATGATGGACTTAGAAAGCTCATTCATGGATTTATTGGTTTCAATCACTTCTTTTTCTTGGTCACGGGCACTTTCGGATACATAGGAAATAGATTCTGTGATTTCTGTAACTGCTGAAGCTGTTTCTTCGAGAGAAGAAGCTTGGTTCGTTGCTCCATCGGCTAAATTTCTTGAAGTTGCAGATAATTCTTCTGCTGAGGAAGCAAGGTGGTCAGATGTATTGCCAATTTGTTTTACCACGTTTTTGAGATTCTCAGAGGCTTTGTTGAGACCTCGCACTAGACGACCAATTTCATCATTCGAATTGTTTTCTACATAAATAGTCAAATCGCCATCTGCGAATCGGTTCGCCATTTTTTCGGCAGAGATAATTGGGTAAGCAATGCGGCGAATCATCATGTAGGTTGTCATGATAACTACAACAAGGGAAATTGCATATCCAACCCAAAGAACGAGTTTAAGTGAATAGGAGGTGCCAATTAGACCTTGACTGCTTTGAACCAAACCATCCGAAGTGAATTTGTTGAGTATTCTTATTTTCTCTAAGAATTTTACATAAGTAACAGTTTTTTTAACATATAAATCAGCATTATCACGCTTAATCTGAGACTTTCTCCAGTCTTGCGTATCGTATTTGAAATACTCTTCCATGCTCTGCTCATATAAAGGTGTTCCCTCATTCAAGTCTGTAACAATCTTTTCTAAATCATCTAGTGCAGTAAAAAACTCTTTAAAATCTTGATCTTCAGATTTTTTCTTTACATTGTTAAGCTTAGAAGCGTTGTCCTGTAAGAATTTCCGAATTTTGGGAATAGCCTCTGAGTATTCTTTCTGTATAGCCTTTACCTGATTCATTTCCCTTTCAAAATCAGCTTTATTATCCGCATTCACCGCACGGACTAAATTAAGTCGGCGATTATCTACACCGAACTTTAAGTCATTCAGATTGCCTTCAATATTGACAAATATATCTGAGACAATGGAGAGTTCCTTTTCCATTCGGCTAAGACCCATGGTCCCAAGTATGGCAATAATGAGGGAGAGTATTTGGAATACTCCGACCGAAAGAATGATTTTGGCTTTAACACTTAGATCTTTGAGATTGAACATATATTTTATTATCGTAACCTGAGACTATTTTTATTAAAAAACAATTTAGGAAGTTGACGAACCCTGAAACCTATTAAGATTAGTACAAGTGAAAAGTAAAGTAGGATTTCATATTTTGTTGCTAGTTCTCACTTTTTTGACTCTCACGTTCAAAGAAGGCACATGGGCAATTTTATTTGCGTTCAATGAGAATAAGAAACTGTTAGAAGAAATTTTTTGGCGAGAGTATCCCTATGCCCTGTCGCTACTCGGTATTCTCTTTTGCCATGAGATGGGTCATTACATTCCAGCTAGGATTTATAAGCTTAAAACCACGCTCCCGTATTTCATTCCTATGCCTTTTAGCCCTGTAGGAACGATGGGCGCGGTCATTCAAATCCAGGAGCCGATTCAAGATAAGAAGAAGCTTTTTGATATTGGGGTCGGTGGACCTTTTATGAGTCTAATTCTTTCCGTTCCTTGTTGGATAGCTGGGCTTTATTTTTCAGAGTTAGCCAACCTCGCCGATTTTGCTCACCAAAAAAATATTCTCAGTTTCGGAGATAGTATTTTTACTTATTACACTGGTCAATGGGTGCTCGGACCTTACGATCCTATGACTACTACCATTCTAATTCATCCTCTGGCTAAAGCTGGATGGGTTGGTCTTTTAGTGACTGCGATTAATTTATTCCCATTTGGACAATTGGACGGTGGACATATTGTCTATGGCATGTTTGGGGAAAAATATCGAAATTGGATCAATTATTTATTTTTTGCATTTATCTTTTTAGGATTTGTAAGTATCACATGGGTCATTTGGGGGTTTATCATCTTTTACCTCATCAAGGTAGAGCATCCCTATGTTCCCGATGCAGAAGAGGATTTGGGATGGGGAAGGCGGATTTTGGGCTATTTTATGTTAGCCTCTCTTATTTTTATATTTATACCCGTGCCTTTGAGTTCGGGAGAAACAATGCTCTATGAAGATATTTGGGATTCTTTGCAAAAGATAATGGAAAGCCAAACCTATTGAAAAAATAAAAAATCATTTCCGTAAAAAATTTACTGAGGATAAATAATACTATGACAACTTCTACGTCTCCTAAAAATTCTCCGACTCTACTTGTTACTCTTCCGAATCAGATGGAAATGGTTCCGTTACCAATTTCAAAATTCTCTATTGATGTAAGTATTCTAGGAAATTTTGCTAGAACGAAAATTGGAATTCAGTTTTACAATGATTCCGATAGAGTGTTAGAAGGACAGTTTGTATTTCCACTTCCGCAGGGACAGACTATTTCCGGTTATGCGCTAGAAATAGACGGAAAGTTTAGAGATGCAGTCGTTGTTGAAAAAGCAAAAGGTCGTCAGGTGTTTGAATCGACGATTCGACAAAAGATAGATCCGGGGCTACTGGAACTTACCCGCGGAAATGTTTTTCAGTCTAGAATCTATCCGATTCCAGCAAAAGGTTATAAAAGTATTGAAGTTAGTTTTGAGCAAGAGCTTTCGTTAAAAGAAAATGGTTGGGCTTATCTTTTGCCGTTACAGTTTGAAGAGGCGATAGAAGATTTTTCTATCCATATAGATATTCCCAACCAAGAAGTAAAACCTATTCCTTATCAAAATGAATTTGCTGATTTTAACTTTCATAAAAATGGCGACTCATACTGTCTTGACTACCAAGCTAAAAGAATTCTTGTGAATCAACAAATTGGTTTTTTAATTCCGCAAGAAAGAAATCAAAAGACTCTCATTCAAAAAAAAGACAAAGACAAGAATTACTTTTACATGAATTTAATTCCAGAAGCAAAGTCACGTCCTAAGAAACTTCCGGCTAATGTATGTTTGCTCTGGGATGCTTCTGATTCTGGAAAGAAACGAGATTTGAATAAAGAGCTTACCTTACTTCAAGAATACTTTCAAAAGATTCAAAATCTAAGTTTAGAAATTGTCCAATTTAGTTTTTGGATTCACTCTTCTAAAACCTTTACAATACAAAATGGAAATGCAGAAGAAGTAATTCAATACTTAAAAGAAATACAATACGATGGTGGAACACAGCTTGGCGCATTGGATTTAAGTAAATACAAATGCGATGAGTTTTTGCTAGTCAGTGATGGAATTTCTAATTTTGGAAGTTCAGAATTAAAGTTATCGGATACTCCTCTGTATGCGCTCAATTCTAGCTCTATAGCTGAGCATTCATACTTGGAATATATTTCTAGAAAT
>Ga0075160_10001777_pt1 | contig 13096 bp, 12 predicted proteins | sample JI91814C2DNA_FD_70969 | JGI IMG/M metagenome (GOLD analysis project Ga0075160, IMG submission 70969) | Wastewater effluent complex algal communities from Wisconsin, to seasonally profile nutrient transformation and Carbon sequestration -... | ecosystem: Engineered > WWTP > Effluent > Algae...
CGCAAGCTGCGCGTGAAGTGGCCGAACGACCTGTTCCTCGACGGCCGCAAGCTGTGCGGCGTGCTGATCGACGTCGGCCAAGCAGGCCCCGACACCTACCTGATCGGCATCGGCGTCAACTGCAACCGGGTGCGCTTTCCCCCGGAGCTCGAGCCGATCGCGACGTCGTTGGCGATCGCCACCGGCCACGAGGTCGACCGAGGGGCGCTGCTGCTGGCGATCGCCGAGCAGGTCGACGCGATGCTGACGGCGCTGCAACAAGGGCAGCTCGACGAGCTCGAAGCGCTGTTCCGCGACCGGCTCGGGCTGCTCGGGCGCCGCGTGGTGCTCGACGCCCCGACGCCGGCCAGCGGTGAGCTCACGCACCTGGACTTCGCCGAGCTGACGCTCGACGGCACACGCCATTGGCCGTTGGCGATCGTGCGCGGGATCCGGCCGGCCTGAGCTCGTTCGAGCGACTTCTCAGGCGACTTCGCCGAACGCGTCGAGCAGCCGCCCTTCGAACTGCAGCACCTTGCTCGGCGGCGGGCCCGACAGCAGCCGGGCCAGGAACTGCTGGTCCTGGCGGTCGGGCGCGAGCATCGGGAAGCCCTTGCTCTGCAGCCATGCGTTCATGCCGAGCCACGCGACGACGGTGTTGAAGTCGGGGAACGGGGCGATGCGCGCGAACCGCCACAGCAGCCGGAAGCCCTGGCGCACCGGGTGCAGGCCGTTCCAGACGATCGGCAGGTCGCGGTAGCAGCGGCCTTCGTCGAACGTGTCGAGCAGGCCCGACAGCAGCTCCGGCGCCGGATAGTGCACGTACAGCAGCGAGTCCCACGGCGGCCCGCGCCGCAGGTCGTTGTTGCGGAAGCGCGGCAGCTCGTGCGTCATCGCGCGGAACAGGTCGACCAGGAACCAGCCGTCGGGCGGCCGGCCCTCGGCGCCGCGCTGCCGCACCATTGCCAGCGCCTGCTGCAGGCCGCGCAGCAGTCGGTACTCCTGCGACACCGGGGACAGACGCGACGGTCCGCCGGCGAGCACGGCCTCGGCATCCTCGTCGAACACGACGAAGCCGCGCAGCCGCAGCAGGGCCGCCGCGAACGCCGCGTCGCTGCCGGCCGGACGCCGCACGCCGTCGAGCACCCGCTGCGCCCGCGCGATCGGATCGTCGTCGCCGGCCGCCGACACGGCGACCATGCGCTGGGCCAACGCCAGGTCGATCCGCTCGAGCAGCGACGGTTGCAAGCTGTCTCCGTTTCCCACGCCAACGGCTTTTCGGCAGCCGGGCGGTCGCACGTGCACCCGACGCAGGACCGGCGTCGCGCCGCGGTGCCGCAGCGCCGATGCCAAGGCGGGTTCCGCGTGTCTCAGCGCTCGCGGTAGCGGTGCATCACCGGCATGCGGCGGCCGCTCCAGCACCGTTCGCTGACCCGCAGCGTCGGCGGGTACTGGTAGCGCTTCCACTCGGCACCGTGCACCTTCGCCAGCAGCTGGGCGACCCGTTCGCGGGCCATGCCGGTGCGCTCCGCGGTCGCCTCGACCGACAGTTCCTCCTCGACCAGGCAGCGCAGCACCGGATCGAGCTCCGGATACGGCGGCAGGCTGTCGGTGTCGAACTGGCCGGGCCGCAGTTCGGCGGACGGCGGCTTCTCGATCGAGTTCCCCGGGATGCGCACGCCGTCGCGGTTCACCCAGCGCGACAGCGCCCAGACCTCGGTCTTCCACAGGTCGGCGATCGGGGCGATCGCCCCATTGGTGTCGCCGTAGATCGTGCAGTAGCCGACCGCGCACTCGCTCTTGTTGCCGGTGGTCAGCACCAGGTGGCCGTGCTTGTTGGCGAATGCCATCAGCAGCGTGCCGCGCATGCGCGCCTGCAGGTTCTCCTCGGCGAGCCCGGGCTCGGTGCCGCGAAACACTTGCTCGAGCACCTGCGCGAACGTGTCCTGCAGCGGTGCGATCGGCAGCACGTGGAATGCGATGCCGAGGTTGTGCGCCAACGCGCGCGCGTCGGTCAGGCTGTGGTCGCTGCTGTGCACCGACGGCATCGCGATGCCGGCGACGTTCTCGGCACCGAGCGCGTCGACCGCCAGCGTCGCGACCAGCGCCGAGTCGATGCCGCCCGACAGCCCGAGCACGACCTTCGCGAAGCCGAACTTGCGCACGTAGTCGCGGATGCCCTGCACGATCGCCGCGTGCTGCATGCGTTCGACCTCGACCGGGGCCGGCGTCTCCGTCCACGGCGCCTCGGTGTCGACCACCACCAACGCCTCGCGGAACGCGATCGGCTGCACGGCGACGCCGGTCGGCTTCACCGCCAGCGAGCCGCCGTCGAACTGCAGCTCGACGTCGCCGCCGACCATGTTGACGTAGAGCATCGGCACGCGGTGGCGCACCGAGGCGGCCGACACCATGCGGTAGCGGAACGCCTCCTTGCCGCGCGACCACGGGCTCGCACTCAGGTTGACCACCAGCTCCGCACCCGCCTGCACGACGCGTTCGACCGGGTCGATCGCGTAGCTTCGCTTGTCGAAGAAGTGCTCGTCGTTCCAACCGTCCTCGCAGACGACGATGCCGACGCGCTTGCCGCGCAGTGTGACGACGTTGCGTTCCGGCGCCTTGCAGGGCTCGAAGTAGCGCGACTCGTCGAACACGTCGTAGGTCGGCAGCAGCGTCTTCTGCGCGACCAGCCGCACCGTGCCGCCCTGCAGCAGCACCACCGCGTTGTGCAGCGAGCGCCCGCCTTCGCTGGCGGCGGCGAGGTTGCGCACGATGCACCCGACCAGCACGTCGAGGCCTTGCGGCACCTCACGCGCCAGCTGCTGCAAGGCGGCGTCCTGCGCGTCGAGGAAGCCTGGGCGCAGCACCAGGTCCTCCGGCGGATAGCCGCAGATCGCCAGCTCCGGGAACACCACCACCTCGGCGCCCTGCGCCGCGGCGTCGGCAGCGAAGCGCGCGATGCGGGCCCGGTTGCCGTCGAGGTCGCCGACCGTGGTGTCGATCTGCCCCAGCGCCACGCGCATGGCTCAGCGCACCTCGAGCGGCAGGCTGAACTCGATCGTCTCCGGGATGCCGTCGACCTCTTCGACCGCGGTCGCACCGAGCGAACGCAGCCGCTCGACCACGGCCGACACGCTGCCCTCCGGCGTGCTCGCCCCCGACGTGATGCCGATCGCCTGCTTGCCGGCGAGCCACTTCGGATCGATCTCGTCGGCGCCCAGCACCAGGTAGGCCGGCACGCCCGAGTCGGCGCCGAGCTCGCGCAGGCGGTTGCTGTTGCTGCTCATCTTGTCGCCGATCACGAGCCACAGGTCGACCTTGCCGCGCAGGCTCTTCACCGCCATCTGGCGGTTCGTGGTCGCGTAGCAGATGTCCTCCTTGCGCGGCGACTGCAGTGCCGGGAAGCGGCGCTTCAACACCGCCATCACCGCCATCGCCTCGTCGAGGCTCAGCGTGGTCTGCGTCAGCACGGCGACCTTCGCGGGATCGGGAACGGTGACCCGTTCGGCCTCGGCGGCGGTGGCGACGACGATCGTGCGGTCCGGCGCCTCGCCGACGACGCCTTCGACCTCGACGTGGTCGGCGTGTCCGATCAGCAGGATCGTGAGACCACGCGCGGCGAAGCGCCGGGCCTCGACGTGCACCTTGGTCACCAGCGGGCAGGTCGCGTCGATCGCGTGCAGGTGATGCCGATCGGCCTGCGCGAACACGTCGGGGGCCACCCCGTGGGCGCTGAAGATCACGTGGCTGCCCTGCGGCACGGTGGCGAGGTCCTCGACGAACAAGGCACCCTTCTGTTCGAGGTCCCGCACGACCACCTTGTTGTGGACGATCTCGTGGCGGACGTAGACCGGTCGCCCGAACTTGGCGAGCGCCCGTTCGACGGTTTCGATGGCGCGCTCGACGCCGGCACAGAAGCCGCGCGGGCGGCAGAGGAAGACCTTCATGCGGGGCCTCAGAGTGTCGGCAGGCGACCGCGCCGAGGCAAGGGCGGCGAACCGCCCCGGGAACTCACTGCACTTCGAACACCATGCCGACCCCGAGTTGGATCGTGCCGGAGGTCGGCGGCACCACCGGTGTCGGCGGGTTCGGCGGGTTGTTGTAGAACACCGAATTGCGGGCCACACCGAGCGGACCGCACACGGTCGACCCGAGCGCCTGCGACGTGATCACCTGGAGGGGGTTGGCGGTCGGCGCGAACACCGCTGCCTGCGTGTAGATCGTGGTGCCCACGAACTGCGTGCCGGCCGGCAGCACCAAGGACACCGTGCCGTTGCCGCTCGCGTCGGTGACGCCCCCGAAGAAGGCCAGCGGCCGGATGTTGATCCAGCAGTCGGGTGCGGGATGCTGCAGATCCGCGGTGCCCGGCGCCGGCTGGCTCGGGTTGGTCTGGTCCCACATCGGATACGGGACCGGCCAGGCCGGGTTGTCGTGCAAGAACCCCTGGTCGGTGAAGTTGATGCCGATCATGTATCCGGCGTCCGGCACCGGCCCACTGACCTGCCAGCTGTAGGAGCTGCCGGCCAGCATCGTCGAACCCGCGGTCAGGGCGAGCGGCTGTCCACCGACCGAACACGCCGGGCCGCGCTGGCCGAACGGCGTCAGCTGTGCCGAGCAACTGCTGAGGTTGTCGATCCGATAGAGGCCGCTCGGCTGCGAGTGGATGTGGATCTCGACGAGCAGGCTGGTCGGCGCGGGCAGACCGGAGACCACCGGGGTCAGGCCGTAGGCCCAGGGCTGCGTGAACACCAACACCATGTTGGCCGGCATCGGCCCCGACGACTGCGACGGCTGCGCCGGCAGCTGGATCATCTGTCGGTCGATCACGAGCGTCGCGTCGGTGCCGTAGTTCTCCTCGAACACCGAGCTCATCGTCGACGAGGTGCGACTCGTGGTCGACATGACGACGGACACCTGGAGGAATCCCTTCGCCGGCACGGTGGAGCCGCTGCTGTTCAGATCGGGACGGATCCGGATGCCGGTGATGAGGCGCGGTCCGACCCAGGGGAGCTCCTGCGCTTCGTAGACGCACTGGTAGCGACAGGCCTGGCTGCTGCCGAACGGGATGCTGGTGCCGCCACCACCCTCGACGCCGTCGAGACTGCTCGGCACGGTCACGTTCTGCGCGATCCCGAGCAGCGGGAAGAGAACGAGGGCGGTCAGCGCACGCAGCGAACGGTCCATTGCCATGGTCGAATCCTCACAGGCCCCATCGGCATCGCCGAGCGATGACTTGATCCGCGACACCACCGAGGCGGCCGTCCCACGCCGAGACCCAGTCGATCAAGGCGTCGGTGTCGCGAGCCGATCCACGGACTGCCGCAGTGTCCGATTCCTGGACACCAACCAAGGAGACGTTCGTGCAACTCGAGAGTCATGCCACACCGCCTGCGGAATCCCCGCAGCAGCGCTATGCGAATCTCCATCGCGCCATCGAGCGCGGCCTCGATTCCGACGAAGTCTGGAGGGAGCTGGCGGAAGTCAGCCTCGTGCTCGGTCACAGCGACGAGAGCCTGCGCTGCCTGCGCCACATCCAGAACGACACCACGCGACTCGCGCTGGGCTCGCGGCTCGCCCGCCGCGGTCTGATCGACGCCGACGCCGCCGCCGGTTCGCCGGCTGCCACGCTGGTCTCCCCTGCGCAGCATCTCGCGGCGCCGGCAGCCAGCGATGCCGGGCCCGGGGCGAGCAAGGAACGTCCGGCCGGGGAATCCCAGCTGCTCGATCACCTCGCCGATGCGCTGCAGTACCAGATGCACCAGCACATGCCGGCGCTGGTGCTGTTCACGACCCTGGCGTTCCCGCTGGTGGTCGGCGTCGGCGGCTTCCTGACCGCCGGCGGCTCGTGGCTGCTGCTCGCGGCGATCGCCGCCCTGCCCGGACTCGGCGTGCTCGCCGTGGTCGGCGCGATGGGCCGCCACGTGCTGCTCGCCAGTGCCGAGGGCGAAGGCGACGTGCCGCCGATCCCGCCGTTCGCGGAGCTGTGGGGCTCGGCGCGGCGGTTCGCGCTCGACAGCGTGCTGGTGCTCGGGGCGCTGCTCGGCCCGTCGCTGGTCGCGGCGGCGTTCTCGGCCCCGTGGACCACGGTGGTCCCGGGCCTGCTGGTCGGCGCGTTCTTCGCCCCGATGGCCTGGTCGCTGCGCCATCTGCGCGGCGACTTCGGCGCGCTGTCGCCGGTGACGCTGACGCGCGCCGTCGCGCGCACCGCAGGTTCGTATCCGGGGCTCGCGGTCGTCACGATGCTGCTGTTCGTGCCGGCGGGGCTGGTCACCTGGATGGTGTTCGGCCGCCCGGTGTGGGTGCAGATCGCGATGATCGGCCCACTGTGCGTGCTGCCGATGTTCGTCGCCTCGCGCCTGCTCGGCACCTGGCTCGAAACGAACCGCAGCCGCCTCGGCGGGCTCGTGCAGGAACGTTCGGGTGTGGCGGCGGCCGGGAAGAGCGAGCCGAGCAGGGCTGCCGAACCACCGGCCCCGAAGGTTGCGGAGCGGGCGACGGGCAAGGTCGCAGCACCGGGGGTCGCCAAGGTGACGGCCGAAGGAGGCCGCAAGGTCGCCAAGGCGCCGAGCGTCGCCGACGTTCGCAGTGCTCCGGCATCGGTCGGGAAGAAGCGCGCCGCGGTCGCCAAGAAGGCAGCGGGGGCGGTCCCGGCGCGGCTGCCGAAGCGGCCGGAGCAGCTCGAGCAGTTCCGCGCGCCGGTTGCGATGCGAACGGCGGCCGGTGGTGCACCGGCAAGTGTGCCGGTCGCCAGTCCGCAGGCGGCGAGGCCTGCGGCTCCGTCGGCGCGGCCTGCGCCGGCTCCTGCACCAGCGCCGAAGGCGAAGACCCCGGCGGTTGCGAAGCCGGCCCCGCGCGCGATCGAAGGTCGCGGCCCCGCGCGCAAGCTGAACGATCAGCCGGACCTGTCGGCGATGCCGGGGGCGGTGGTCGTCAGTGGTCGCGAGCGGGAACGGCAGGGTGCGGCGGCCAAGAAGCAGTGAGGGCCACGTCGGCCTCGCTCCGGCGAGGCCGACGAGCGGTCGTCGCAGCACCGCGGGCCCGTCGCTACGCTCCCCCACCCATGGACCTCGCCAAGTTCCTCCGCGACGTGCCGGACTTCCCGAAGCCTGGCATCCTGTTCAAGGACATCACCCCGCTGCTGGCGTCGCCGGCGGCGATGCAGGCGGCGATCGACCAGCTGGCGAAGCTGTCGTTCGGCAAGGTCGACAAGGTCGCGGCGATCGAGTCCCGCGGCTTCCTGTTCGGCGTGCCACTGGCGATGCGGCTCGGGGTCGGCTTCGTGCCGGTGCGCAAGCCGGGCAAACTGCCGTGGAAGACCAACCGCGTCGAGTACGTGCTCGAGTACGGCACCGACGCCGTCGAGATCCACCAGGATGCGATCCACAAGGGCGAACGCGTGCTGCTGGTCGACGACCTGCTCGCCACCGGGGGGACGATGGGGGCCGCCTGCCAGCTGGTCGAGAGCTGCGGCGGCGTGGTCGCCGGCTGCGCGTTCGTGGTCGAGCTGGGCTTCCTGCCCGGCCGGCCGCGGCTCGGCAAGCACAAGGTCGAGGCGCTGATCGTCGTGAAGTGACCCTGGAACCAGGTGGGAGCATCGGTCCCGAGAAATCCTCGAGCCATAACTCGCCTGAATGCATGGGTTTGTGGAATCTGCTCAAGATTCTCCACAGGCAGGACTCAATCTCTCCCCAGGTCCGGCCGATCATGGGCCACCGACTCCCCGCGGAGTCTCGTTCTTTGGTGTTCTGGCTCCCACCAAGATGCTTCTCGAAACGGCAAACCCGATGAAAGTCGGGGACGCAAAGCCATAGGGCCTTCGGTCCGGTTCCCGCCGGACCATGGCAGCCTGGTTCCCGAAATGAAGCGACGGTCCGTCGACCCGTGGTGCGCGTCGTCGCCCGGCTCCTTGCCGCGCGTCTGCCGCTGCACACCCCTCGACCGACCCATCGTCAAAGCCTCCAGCCTGTCGGCAGCCCGCCGACCCTGGGGAAGGGAACGTGGCCCCGCCGCCGGTGCATGCAAAGCCGCATGCACCGACGAGCCGGATCGAAGCCATCGGAGCCAGCCCCGCCTCGACCATGCCGAGGCGGTCCTGTTCGTCCCTTCCCTTCCCGCGATCGTCCTGCTGGAGCCCTGAAATGGCCAAGTCCGCCGCCGCCCTCCGTCCGTCGCCCCGCACCGTCACCACGAAGCAGAGCAAGCTCGTGGACAACAAGGTCGCCAAGGCCGTCGCCAACACGCAGGTGCCGAGCACGCAGCCGCGGCCGATGACCGAGTCGGAGCTCGAGGTGATCTGGAAGACGTTCAAGCGCACGCGCGACGAGAACCTGCGCAACACGCTGATCGAGCACCACATGCCACTCGTGCGTTCGATCGCCGAACGCGTGCTGCAGACGCTGCCGAAGTCGATCGACGTCGACGACCTGAGCTCGGCCGGCACGTTCGGCCTGATGGACGCGATCAACGGCTTCGACCTGAGCCGCGGCATCAAGTTCAAGACCTACTGCACGACGCGCATCCGCGGTTCGATCCTCGACGAGCTGCGCAGCCAGGACTGGGTGCCGCGTCTCGTGCGCCTGAAGGCGCACCGCCTCGACCGCGCCATCCGCCAGCTCGAGGGCGAACTCGGCCGCGCGCCGAACCAGATGGAGATCGCGCAGGTGCTCGGCATCTCGCTCGAGGAGCTGCAGGCGCACGAGGCCGAAGCCAACGCCAAGACGATCTTCTCGCTGTCGGAGAAGTGGGACGACGGCGACGAGGAGAAGGAGATGGAGAAGATCGAGATCCTCGCCGACCGCAAGTCGGTGGACCCGGTCGACACCATCCAGCAGAGCGACGCGCTCGAGACGATCACCAGCTCGCTCACCAAGAAGGAGCGCCTGATCATCCTGATGTACTACTACGAGGGCCTGACGATGCGCGAGATCGGCGAGATCATGGAGCTCACCGAGTCGCGTGTGTGCCAGATCCACAGCAACGTGATGGCGCGTCTCAAGGCGCAACTCGAACGCGTGCAGGGCGCGCCGGTGTGATCGCACCTTCCGGGGCGCAAGCCCTGGACTAGGTACTTCTCCCAGGTGCGGCGACTTTGCCGCCGCGGGGCGGCGAGCCGATGTCGGCGACGGAGAGAACGCCGTCGCGATGCCCAACAACCTGCCGATCCTGCGCGTCGTGCGATCGATGCGGCCCTTGCCCGCCGTGGCCCAGCAGGTGCTGACGATGGTGCAGGACCCGGACTACGCGATCGACGAGCTCGTCGACCTGGTCCGTACCGATCCGACGCTGGTCGCGCGCATCCTCAGGTTGTGCAACTCGGCGCGCTGCGGTCTGGACCAGGAGATCTCCGCGATCGGCGACGCGATCACCTACGTCGGCACCCGCAACCTCGTGCAGCTGACGCTGGTCAGCTGCTCCGCGAGCACGTTCGCCGCCACCGGCAACGGCCGCTACACCGACGCCGACGGCCTGTGGCGGCACTCGCTCGCCTGCGCGCTCGCCTGCCAGGAACTGGCGCAGCAGACCGGCCTGGTGCCACCGGCCACCGCGTTCACGGCCGGCATCCTGCACGACGTCGGCCGCGTGGCCCTCAGCCAGTTGCCTGCTGCCGCTCTCGAGCCGCCTGCCGAGGAGATGCCACACGAACGCGTCGAGCGCGCGGTGTTCGGTCTCGACCACGCCGCCGTCGCCGGGCTCGTCGGCGACACCTGGCAGCTGCCCGGAGCCCTCGTCGCGGCGTTGCGCACGCACCACGAGCCGGACGCGTTCGCCGGGGACCCGCTGCCGGCCGTGCTGCACCTGGCCGATCAGCTGGCCCTGCAGCAGGGCTTCGCGGTGCCGTTCGGCCGTGCCACCGCCCGGATCGAACCCGCCGCACTCGCCCGCCTCGGGCTCTCCACGTCGTGCCTGGAGGAACTCGCCGCCCGTGCCGCGGCCGAGATGGAGCGCACCGCGGAACTGCTGAACCTCGGCGCCAGACCGTGCCGATAGACGACGAGCACCAGCAGACACCACGACCAGGGAACCATGGGCAAGAACGTTCTGATCGTCGACGACTCCGCCACCATGCGGAAGATCATCATGCGCGGCATCCGTCAGGCAGGCATCGAGAACGCCGACTTCAAGGAGGCCGGCGACGGTGTCGAGGGCATGAAGGCCGTCGAGGGTGCGAAGTTCGACCTGATCCTGTCGGACGTGAACATGCCGAACATGAACGGCCTCGACTTCGTGAAGGCCGTGTCCGCGAAACTCGGCACACCGCCGCCGATCGTGATGATCACGACCGAGGGCAGTGAAGAGGTCGTCAAGGAAGCGATGAGCCGCGGCGCCAAGGGCTACCTGAAGAAGCCGTTCACGCCCGAGAAGATCCAGGAGATCATCGGTCCGTTCCTGAAGTGAACGACCAGGACCACGAAGGCAGGGGGACACCCGAATGACGATCCAGACGCTGGAACCGCACCTGATCGACAGCCTGCGGCAGTCGGCACGCGAGATCCTCGAGACGATGGTGTTCCTCACGCCGACGGCCATCGACGCCGCCGTCGACGAGCACTCGACGTTCGACGACGAGGTCATCGGGCTGCTCGGGTTCACCGGCACCCGCTCGGGCACGTTCGTGGTCCGCACCAAGGAAGACATGGCGAAGACCGTCGCGGCCAAGATGCTGATGATGGAATCGTCCGAGCTCGGCTCCTTCGCCGAGGCGGCGGACGGCTTCGGCGAGCTGGTCAACATGTTGGCCGGCAACTTCAAGAACGCGTGGGTCGCCGCAGGCAACCAGATGGAGCTGTCGGTGCCCAACGTCATCCACAACGGCGAGGTCAGCCTGAAGTCGAACGACGCCGGAGCGTTGCGCTCGCGAGTGCGGGTCGCCCTCGACTGCGGCCAGATCGACATCGGCGTGCACTTCGAACCCCAGTACTGATCGAGCGCCTTACCGGGCCGCCCGGACCACCGAGGACACGTCGGTGGTGTCGCACGAGCCATGACCGCCACCACCCTGAAGCCTGGAACCGGAAAGGAGCTGCGGCGCCTGTTCGCGCTGCTGACGAGCTCCATCGGGGAGACCCTGGGGTCCCTGGTCGGGCGTGAACTCACGGTCCGTCCCCAGGAGCCCGAGGTCCGCGCGGTGGATGCGTTCCTGAACAGCCTGCCGAAGGCGTCGGCGGTCGCGCGGGGCGCCATGGACAAGGGGTTCGCCGGCAAGACGCTGCACACGCTGATCGAGATCCCCGACGCGATCCTGATGGCGGGCCTGTTGATGATGACGCCCGAGGACGTCGTCAACCAGCGACGCAGCAAGGGCACGCTGGAAGGCGAGGACGCCGAGGCGTTCGGCGAACTCGGCAACGTGCTGTTCTCCGGCTTCGGCAACGTGCTGCGCGAACAGGTCGGCAACATCGACATCCGCTACCAGGACCACGGCACCGTCAAGCCGGGCGTCGACAAGGACGGCCTGCTCGGCACCGAGAAAGTGCTGGTCGTCCCGTTCAAGCTCAAGGTCGGCGACTCGGTCGAGTCGCTCGGCTCGCTGATCGTCGACGTCGCGACCGCCGAGGCCTGGAACAAGGGGCCCATCGAACTCGGCGACGCGGCCCCCGCGGCAGCCCCTGCCCCAACGGCGGCTCCTGCCACCGGCGGGACCACGCGCGGCGAGGACGACGGCCTCGAGAGCATCCCGGCGGCGCCGATCCGCGGCACGCTGGCGGCGTTCCTGCTGCATCCCGACGTGTTCCGCATGCTGCGGCGCAGCTGCCGCCGCGTCGGCCTCGAGCTGCGCCGGCACGGCCGCGGCGAGATCCCGAATCCTGCGGCCCACAAGAACGAGATCGTGCTGCTCGACGTGCCGCCCGGTGAGGACCGGCGGTTCGACTGGTGCCGGCGCATCAAGGAGATCTCGGACTCGACCAAGGTCGTGCTGCTGATCCTGCACCCGTCGCGCCAGCGCGTGACGCAGGCGTTCCTCAGCAAGGCCGACGTGATCCTGGGCTTCCCGTGCGACGAGCAGCAGCTGTCGCAGAAGCTCGCCTCGCTGGTCCCCGACGCCCCGCCTCCGGCTCCAGCCGGCGACGCACCGGCGTCGTGAGGGCAGCCGTTCAGGCGGTGCCGTCGCCGCGCTGTGCCCGCAGACGCGCCAGGTCCTGTTGCGTGCGCCGCGCCGACTCGACGATGTGCCCGAGCGCTTCCCGATGCGCGGCCAACGACCCGTCGCTACTGGCCAGCTCGGCCTGCAGCTCGATGGTGGAGAGCAGGTTGTTCAGGCGGTGCACCAGTTCGTCGAACGGCGTGCGCGTCATGGGTCCCGGCAGGCTAGCACCGGGCGGCCCGGCCGCGGCGTTCGCCGTACGCAAGGTCGACGCCGCTGCTGCAGGACGCGCCAGGGCGATCCGCTGACGAACGCTCGCCACCACTAGATGTGGTGGTTCGACGGTTGGCACGCGGGGTGCTCCAGGGAGCCGTGAGGTTCCCGATGAAGTCGATCCCCAAGTGGTTCCTGATCCCCCCTGCCGTCGCGGTGCTGCTGATCCTCGGCACGCTGACGATGCAGGGCGCCGACAACGGCACCGGGAACGCACGCCCGACCACGCGCCAGGCTCCTACCGTCGCCGACGAGACCACGCGCCCGGTGCGCACGCCGCCGACGCCGCCCCGCACGCCCGACCTGTGGCAGATGAGCAGCGGCCTGATCGGCGTGCTGCTGCTCGGCGCCACCGGCCTGATGCTGCTGAAGCGCCTGCGCCGCGGCGCCACCACCACGCGCGGCCTGCCGGTGATGACCCTGCGCCAGTCGCTGCGCCTCGGCAACCAGCGCGTGCTGCACGCGATCGAGTTCGACGAGCGCATCGTGCTGGTCGGCGAGAGCGACAAGGGCCTCGTGCTGATCGAGCACGGCAAACTGCCGGAGCGCGCCGCCGACGAAGCGGAGGTGCTGTCGCGCGGCGAACTCGGCCGCCGCGTCGACGCCGTCGCCAGCGACGAGGACGAAGGTGCGGTGCCGAAGGACCTCGTGATCCCGCGGCCCGAGGCGCCGTCGCGCCGCTTGCCCAAGCCACCGGTCGATCCGGCGACGCCGGCGAAGAAGCCCGGCCTCGGTGACTTCCGCAACCTGCTGCAGAAGGTC
>Ga0075160_10001779_pt1 | contig 13079 bp, 13 predicted proteins | sample JI91814C2DNA_FD_70969 | JGI IMG/M metagenome (GOLD analysis project Ga0075160, IMG submission 70969) | Wastewater effluent complex algal communities from Wisconsin, to seasonally profile nutrient transformation and Carbon sequestration -... | ecosystem: Engineered > WWTP > Effluent > Algae...
GGCGCGCGATTCCGCCCGCTGGCGCCGCATCGCGCCGCAATCGCCACCGCTCTTCGTCAATGTGAATGTCTCGGCGCGCCAGCTCATCAGCGCGAGCTTCCTCGACATGTGCGAACGCCTCGCCGCCGGCGGCCTCATCGCCCCGCGCGAGGTGCGGCTTGAGATCACCGAAACGCTCGCCATCGACGATGCGGGCGCGGCGGCGGCGGGACTTCAGCGTCTGCGCCGCGCAGGCTACGGCCTCGTGATGGACGATTTCGGCACCGGCCATTCGACGCCTAGCCGCCTCGCGCATCTGCCCTTCGATGCGGTGAAGATCGACCGTCCCTTCATGCTGGGCGGTGAGCAGGGGCGCAGTATGCTGGCCGGCCTTGTCCGCCTCGCTGCCGATCTGAAGCTGGAAGCGACAGCCGAAGGCGTCGAGACCGAAGACGATCTCGCCTTCCTGCGCGCCAATGACTGCCTCTACGCGCAGGGCTATTTCTGCGGCAAGCCGCGCGATGCCGCCGCCGCACAGGCCTATCTCCTGGAATTCTCCGAAGTCGCCGACCGGGTGGAATAGAGCGCGATCACGCGTGCCCGCTCTCGTCCGACATCATGCCCGGGTCGATTCCGATCCGCGCCATCGCCGCCTGCCACTTGGTCTCCAGCGCCGCGCCGAAAACGATCTCCTCGTCCGGCTCGCCGATCAGCCAGGCATTGTCCAGCAACTCGCTCTCCAGCTGCCCGGCGCCCCATCCGGCATAGCCGAGCGCGAAGAACGCACGGCTCGGCCCGCCGCCGGACCCCAGCGCCTTCAGCACATCCATCGTCGCCGTCAACGCAATCGTCGATGTCACGGGCAGCGTCGCCTCGTTCAGGCTATAGTCGGATGAATGCAGAACGAAGCCGCGCGAGGTTTCCACCGGCCCGCCGAAATGCACGGTCAGATCACGCGCCTGACCCTCAGGCGCATCGATCTGCAATTGCTTCAGCAGTTTCTCGAACCGCATCCCGCCGATCGCACGGTTGATCACAAGGCCCATCGCCGTCTCCGGCGTGTGATGGCAGATCAGGATCACGCTTTTCTCAAACCGCGGGTCGGCCATCGAGGGCATGGCGATGAGAAGCCGCCCGTTCAGGAAGCCATCCTCGCCCTGCCGTTTCGCTTTCCGGGGCATGAGTCGCAGCTAAGCGGCTCAAGCGCCCCGCCGCAACCTGAACAGCCGCTCACGCCGCATTTACTGGCGGCGTTGCCTTCCGGCGCGGGATAATGTGGGCGCAATGAAATGGACTGCCCTCCTGTTCGGCCTGGTTGCCGCGCTGCCCGTTGCCGAAGCGGGCTGCGGTGGCGATTGCGCAAAAAAGGATCTTTCGTCCGTCGCAACGCCATGGAGCGGCGACGGCAAGGCGCCGACGCGCGTGATCCTCTCCTCGTCCAGCCATGGCCATGGCGGGCAGGTTTGGGTCGCTGTCGAAATGAAGATCGCGGATGGCTGGTTTGTCTATGCCGACACGCGGCGCGAGCAGGCCGGCCCTCAGCTGGAATGGTCCGGGTCCGCCAATCTCGCCGCGCCCGTGCTGCGCTGGCCCGCGCCCGAATGGATCGTGCTGGATGGCAAGAAAATCGCGGTCTATCGCGGCCACACGGTCCTGCCGGTCGCCATCGCGCCGCTTCAGGCGGAATCCGATATCCGCCTCGGCCTGCGCCTGTCCTATGCGGTCTGCGGTGAAGTTTGCCGCCCGGGCTATGCCGTTCACACGATTTCGCTGACTGCCGCCCCGACCCCTGTGACGGCGGCGGCGGCGGAACAGGCCGCCCGCATCGCCGAAGCGCTCGCCCGCGCCGAATAAGACAGGACCGGCGGCGAAGTGACCGCTGGACTTATCGTCCCGGCTCCCCCATGTGCCTTGCGGATTATTTCAGCAGGGACACGCACATGACCATCAAGACCGGTGAAAAACTGCCCGAAGCGACGCTCACCGTCATGGGTGACAAGGGCCCCCAGGCGACCACCACGGCGGAACTCTTTGACGGCAAGACCGTGGCCGTGTTTGCGGTGCCCGGCGCCTTTACGCCTACCTGCTCGGCCAAACACCTGCCGGGCTTCCTCGACCACGCCGAGGACTTCAAGGCGAAGGGCGTGGACGAAATCGTCTGCCTCTCGGTCAACGACGCCTTCGTGATGAACGCCTGGGGCAAGGACCAGAATGTCGGCGGCCGCATCGTCATGGCAGCGGACGGCAGCGCTGACTTCACCAAAAAGCTGGGCCTTGAAATGGACGCATCCAAGTTCGGCATGGGCACGCGCAGCCAGCGCTACTCGATGCTGGTGAAGAACGGCGTTGTCGAAAAGCTGAATGTCGAGGAACCCGGCGCGTTCTCGGCCTCCAGCGCCGAAACCCTTCTCGGCCAGATCTGAGGCCGACTTTTCCTCCCCGTTTGCGGGTGAGGTGCCGCGAAGCAGGTGAGAGGGCGGACGCCATGCGCCGCCCTTTCTCGTATCTGCTCACCGCCCCGGGATGGCCCCGCGCGCCAGTTCGTCGGCCCGCTCGTTCATCGCGTTGCCGTCATGCCCCTTGACCCAGCGCCACTGAACCTTGTGCGGCATACGCGCCTCATCCAGCCGCCGCCACAGATCCTCGTTCTTCACCGGATCTTTCGACGCTGTTTTCCAGCCCCTGGCTTTCCAGCCCGAAATCCACTTGGTGATGCCGTCCATGACATAGCGGCTGTCGGTGTGCAGCGTGACGGCGCACGGGCGTTTCAGCGCCTCCAGCGCCGAGATCGCCGCCATCAGCTCCATGCGGTTATTCGTCGTTGCGCGCTCGCCGCCCGACAATTCTCTTTCGCGCGTGCCGTGAATCAGGATCGCGCCCCAGCCGCCGGGGCCGGGATTTCCCGAGCACGCGCCGTCGGTCCAGATATCCACCTGCGTCGCCGCCTCAGAGGCCATAATCGGCGGCATCCTGTACGTGTTGATGGAACCGCAGCCAGGCGAGGCACTGCAGCGGGTCTTTCGGTCGCACCAGTGCGGCCGGGTCACGGTTGATCCAGTCATGCAGCCGCGTCAGCAGGAACCTGAGCGCCGCGCCCCGCGCCAGCACCGGCAGCGCGGCGCGCTCCGCCGTCGACAGCGTCCGCACCGCCTGATAGCGCGACAGGAACGCCCGGCCCTTGGTGATGTTGAAACTGCCGTCGGGCTCGAAGCACCAGCAGTTCAAATTCACCGCCACGTCATAGGCGAGCTGATCATTGCAGGCGAAATAGAAGTCGATGACACCGGTCAGCTTCTCCCCGACGAACAGCGTGTTGTCGGGGAACATGTCGGCATGGATGACACCGGCCGGAAGGTCACGCGGCCAGGCCTGTTCCAGAAACGCCAGTTCATCGGCGATCACCTTTTTGAGGCCCACCTGCACCCCGTCCGCACCGGCGGCGGTCGAGGCCGCCAGAGCTGGCCAGCCGCCCAGTGACAATGCATTGGCACGGCGAAGGGGGAACCCCCGGCACGCCTCGTGAAGACGCGCGGAGGCCTCACCGGCCTCGCCGCAATGCGCGACGCCCGGCCGCTTGGGCGACACGCCGTCCAGAAAGGTCTGGATCGCTGCCGGCCGGTCGGCCAGCCGCCGCACGATAGTACCGTCACGCGCCTTCACAGGCTGCGGACAGGTCACCCCCCGGGCCGCCAGATGGTCCAGCAGGCCCAAAAAGAAGGGCAGGTCAGCCTCGGCGACACGCTTCTCGTACAGCGTGAGAATGAACCGGCCGCCCTCGGTCAGCAGGAAGAAGTTGGAATTCTCCACCCCTTCCGCGATGCCCTTCAGCGCCAGAACGGCACCGATGTCATACGCGGCCAGAAAGCCCTCCAGGGCCTCGTCGCTGATATCGGTATAGACGGCCACAGCTAAGCCAGCGCGCGCGGCAGCTTGAAGACAACGTCTTCACGCGTCACCGTCACATCCTGCTGGGTCACGGCATAACGTGTTCTTACGGCGTCAATGACACCGGTCACGAGGTCTTCGGGGGCCGATGCGCCGGCCGTCAGGCCCAGCACCGACACACCCCCGAACCAGGCCCAGTCGATCTCGCCCGCCGTCTGGATGAGGTGGCTCGCCTTTGCCCCGGCCTTCAGGCCGACCTCTGCCAGCCGCTTGGAATTCGACGAGTTGGGCGCGCCGATCACCAGCAGCAGATCGCACCCCGGCGCTATCGCCTTCACCGCGTCCTGCCGGTTGGTGGTGGCGTAGCAGATATCTTCCTTGTGCGGCGGGGAGATAGCCGGAAAACGCCGCTGCAGGATGGCGACAATCTCCGCCGTGTCATCGACTGACAGCGTCGTCTGCGTCGCGAACGACAGTGTCACGCCCTCCGGCGCCTGGAACGTCTCGGCGTCCTCATTCGTCTCGATCAGGGTGATCGCGCCGTCGGGCAACTGCCCCATCGTGCCGATCACCTCCGGGTGCCCCTCATGCCCGATCAGCAGGATATGCCGCCCCTCGCGATGGTGCCGCTCGGCCTCCACATGCACCTTCGACACCAGCGGGCACGTCGCATCGAGATAGATCATCTCGCGCTGACGCGCCTCCGCCGGCACGGATTTCGGCACGCCATGGGCCGAGAACACGACCGGCCGGTCGACCGGGCACTCGTGCAGTTCCTCCACGAACACCGCGCCCAGCGCCTCCAGGCGCTCCACGACTGTACGGTTGTGGACGATCTCGTGCCGCACATAGACCGGCGCCCCGTGCTTCTCGATCGCCTTCTCGACGATCTGGATGGCCCGGTCGACGCCCGCGCAAAAGCCGCGCGGCGCAGCGAGGCGCAGCGTCAGTTCGGGCAGGGATGCGGCGGCTGACATGGGCCTCGGCGGCTTGAGCGGAACGCGCCCGCCCGCTAAACACAGGCGAACGCTGGATGAATTCAGATAGGGGCCAGTCGGCGGCTACGTCAAGCGCGTGCCGCCTTCGGGGAATTGACTGCATGATCAAGGACTTGGTTTGCGCGGCTTTTGTCGCCTCGGCTCTGGCGGCGCCGGCCTTCGCCGCAGATGACCCGACTGACATCTGCCCGGCCATCGTTGTGGACGCCGGCGCGCGCAACGCGGCCTATTATCCCCCGGCCCAGACCCGCAAGCGCTCCGACTACAGCCACATCGCGGTCATCCTGTCCGCGACGGCTTCGTGCGTGGAAACCGACGACGACCAGATCGTCGCGACGGTCTCCGTCACCTATGCTGTTGAGCCCGGCACGCTTTATCGTGGCGGCGCTAATGTGAAGATCAGGGCGGCGCTGACCAATAACGGCGCGCCGGTCCTCGAGGCTGAAAATGCCAAGGAAACCCCGCTGACCCCCGGCACGCCCGCGACGGTCACCAACACCATCGCCGGCATTCTGGTGGGTGAGGATGACGTGGTCGAAGACGGCGCGTTCACGCTGACGGTCGGTCTCGTTCCGTAATTTTCCTTCAAGGGCGCGCCTGAAGCCCTGCCGGTACCTGGTCTCATGCGCCCGTCTCTGATTGCCGATCTCACCGCCGCCATGGGCAAGGCCTTCGCCGCCGAGGGTCTCGACCCGGCGCTCGGCCGCGTCACGGTCTCTGACCGGCCCGACCTCGCGCAGTTCCAGTCGAACGGCGCGCTCGCCGCTGCCAAGGCGGCGAAAGCCAATCCGCGCGCGCTGGCTGAAAAGCTGGCCGCGCATCTCAAATCCGATCCGCGCTTCGCCAAGGTCGAGATCGCCGGTCCCGGCTTCCTGAATATCGACCTGACGGATGCGGCGCTGGCCGAAGCTTTGGCCGCGCCGGATACGCTGTTCGCGCCCGACACCAGCAAATCGCGCGGCAAGGTGCTGGTCGATTTCGGCGGACCGAATGTCGCCAAGGCCATGCATGTCGGCCATCTGCGCTCGTCCATTCTGGGCGATGCGCTCCAGCGTCATTTCCGCTTCGCCGGGTTCGACGTGACGAGCGACGTGCATCTTGGCGACTGGGGCAAGCCGATGGGCCTGCTCATCACCGAGATCGCATCGCGCCAGCCGGACCTGCCGTATTTCGACGCCAGCTTCACCGGGCCCTATCCGGCGAAATCGCCCGTTTCGATGGAGGATCTGGAAGTCCTCTATCCGGCCGCCGCAGCAGCAGCGAAGGCGGATCCCGCGCGCGACGAAGCGGCGCGGATCGCCACCATGGAACTGCAGCAGGGCCGCCCCGGCTACCGCGCGCTGTGGCGGCATTTCGTCGATGTCTCCATCGCCGGCATCAAGCGCGAATTCGCTTCGCTCGGCGTCGTGTTCGATCTGTGGAAAGGCGAGGCGGATGTCGATTCGCTGATCGCGCCAATGCTGGACGACTTGAAGGCCCGCAACATCGCCGAACTGGACGATGGCGCGCTGATCGTCCGTGTCGCCGAGCCGACCGACAAGAAGGAAACGCCGCCGCTGATTCTCGTGAAGCGCGACGGCGGCGTGCTGTACGAGACGACCGACGTCGCGACGATCATCGACCGCGTCCGCAGTCTCGCCCCTTCGCTCATCCTCTACGTCGTCGATCAGCGCCAGCACGAGCATTTCGAAAAGGTGTTCCGCGCCAGCCGCAAGGCCGGCTACGCGGGTGAGGCGGCGCTGGAGCATATCGGCTTCGGCACCATCAACGGCACGGATGGCAAGCCGTTCAAGACGCGCGCCGGCGGCGTGCTGAAGCTCTACGACCTCATCGAGATGGGCAAAGCCGAGGCTCGCAAGCGCCTGACCGAACAGGGCATCGGCGCGGACTATCCCGAAGCCGAGCGTGACGAGGTGGCGCGGCAGGTTGGCCTCGCGGCGATCAAGTTCGCCGATCTCTCGAACTACCGCCTCACCAATTACATCTTCGATCTGGAACGCTTCACCAAGTTCGAGGGCAAGACGGGGCCGTATCTGCAATACGCCGCTGTCCGCGTGAAATCGCTGCTGCGCCGCGCGGCGGAAGCAGGCGAGGCGCCGGGCGCCATGGCCATTCATGCAGCCGAGGAACGCGACCTCGCGCTGGCGTTGCTGCGTTTCCCCGATGCGCTGGAAGAGACGCTGCGCACCCGCGCACCGAACGTCATGTGCGACTATGCCTTCCGGCTCGCGCAGGCGTTCTCAAGCTTCTATGCGGCGCACCACATCCTCAGCGAGAAGGATGCGGCCCTGCGCGGCTCACGCCTCGGCCTTTGCGCCCTGACGCTGCGTGCGCTGGAAACCAGTCTCGGCCTGCTCGGCATCGAAGTTCCAGAGCGGATGTAGCTTGAGCGGATGTAGCTTGCGGGATTGGTCGGTGGATGGCGGGCAGCGCGCCGCCACCCGCGCTTCACTCACACCCCGTCAGCTCGCCACGCAGGCTCTGACTTCCACCGTGCCTGACAGCATTTTTGCATAGGCCTGCGCCTCCTCCAGGCTGTCCGCCTCGATCAGGTAGAAGCCGGTCAGGTATTCCTTTGACTCGGCGAAAGGTCCGTCCATGACGATGCTTTTGCCGCCTTTGGTCCGGATCGTCGTGGCGGTCGCGGTCGGCGCCAGTTGCTCGCCGGCCAGAAACGCGCCCTTCACGGCGAGTTTCTCGGCGAGTCCGCCATGTTCCTGAAAGATCGCGGCCTGTTCGGCCTCGCTCATGTTCTCGAACGTCACTTCGTCATCGTAGATCAGCAGGGCGTATTTCACGGTCGTCTCCGTTTGAACCAAATCCATGAAGACACGACGCACGGGCCACAACCAACCCGACAAAAAATTTTCAGAAGAATAGTCTGACCCACCCGCGTTGACTCCTGCTGCGCTGCACACTACCGCTCAGCCATCGCCGCCGCCCGACGAGAGTCGCGCCCCGGCGGCCATGCATTAGATCCCCAGCGGGAGAGATTGGGTGGAAACCCCAACGCCGAAGGAGCAACCGCCCCGGTAAACTCTCAGGCACCAAGGACCGCTGGGGGGATGAGCGTCTGGAAAGCGGCGGCCGGTTTTGGCCACCCACCGACGGGGTAAGCGGGCCAAAATCCGCGAAATCTCTCAGGTCCCATGACAGACGGGGTCGCGAACGCAGGGAAACCTGCGGCCGCGTCACCGACTGTCATGTTGAGGATACTGAGTGGCCGAACCGAAAAAGACCCAGCTGAACGCCCTGCACCGTGAACTCGGCGGCAAGATGGTAGAATTCGGCGGCTATGACATGCCGGTTCAATTCCCCACCGGCGTGCTGAAGGAGCATCTCCACACCCGCGCCGCCTGCGGCCTGTTCGACGTGAGCCATATGGGGCAGGGCGCGCTGATGGGCGATGGCGTTGCCGGGGCGCTCGAGGAGCTGGTGCCCGGCGCGATCCAGGAGCTGAAGCCCGGCCAGACCCGCTACACCCTGCTGCTCAACGACAAGGGCGGCATCCGCGACGATCTGATGGCGACCCGGCCACTCGGCGACGATGCGTTCCGCACGCTTTTTTTGGTGGTGAATGCCGGCACCAAGGATGCCGACTTCGCGCATATCACTGCCCATCTCGGCGGCCGCTATGAGATCAACCGCTTCGAAGACCGCGCGCTGCTCGCGCTGCAGGGTCCGCAGGCCGCCGCCGTCTTCGCGCGCCACTGCCCCGAAGCGGCGACCATGAAGTTCATGACCGCCGCGAAGCTGAAAGTCATGGGCCTCGACTGTTACGTCTGGCGTTCGGGCTATACCGGCGAGGACGGCTACGAGATCTCAGTGCCCGGCGATGCGGCAGAGGATTTCGCGCGCAAACTGCTCGCAGAACCCGAAGTCCTTCCCATCGGCCTCGGCGCGCGCGACAGCCTGCGTCTGGAGGCCGGGCTCTGCCTCTACGGCCACGATCTCGATGAGACGACGACGCCTGTTGAGGCTGCCCTCACCTGGGCGATCGGCAAGCGCCGCAAGATGGAAAAGAATTTCCCCGGCGCGGACATCATCATGAACCAGCTGTTCGACGGCGCGACACGCAAGCGCGTCGGCATCCTGCCGCTGGAAAAGGCGCCGGCCCGCGAAGGCACCCAGATCCGTTCCGAAGCCGGCGAGACCATCGGCATCATTACGTCCGGCGGCTTCGGCCCCACCGTCAATGCGCCCATCGCCATGGGCTATGTGCCGCCGGCCTTTGCCGAAGACGGTACGCCGCTCCAGCTCGTCATTCGCGGCCAGGCGCGTCCTGCCAGGGTCGCGCCCATGCCATTTGCGTCTCACCGCTATTACAGGGGTTAAGTCCATGACCGTCTATTTCACCGATCAGCATGAATGGGTCAGCGTCGACGGCGATATCGCGACGGTCGGCATCACCACGCACGCGGCCGAACAGCTCGGCGACGTCGTGTTCGTCGAGTTGCCGGCCATCGGCAAGGTCGTCGCGGCCCGCAAGGAAGCCGCAGTCGTGGAAAGCGTGAAGGCCGCCAGCGACGTCTACACGCCGGTGTCCGGTGAGGTCGTGGAAGCCAATGACGCCGTCGCGGGCGAACCTGCCAAGGTGAATGAAGACCCAGAAGGCGCGGGCTGGTTCTTCAAGGTGAAGCTCTCCAACCACGAAGATCTCGCCAACCTGATGGACAAGGCCGCCTACGACGCCTTCGTCGCCTCGAACGGATAAGTCAGCTCCATGCGCTATTTGCCCCTGACGCCCGGCGAGCGCCAGCAGATGCTGGCTGCCATTGGCGCGCGTTCGATCGATGATCTGTTCGTCGATGTGCCGGAGGCTGCACGCCTCAAAGACCCCGTCGATCTGCCGCGCTTCATGGGCGAGATGCAGGTGGAGCGCGAGCTTGGCGCGCTGGCGGCGAAGAACATGACCGCATCGTCCGTGCCGTTCTTCGTCGGCGCGGGCGCCTACAAGCATCACGTTCCGGCCAGCGTCGATCACATCATCCAGCGCTCGGAATTCCTCACCTCCTACACGCCCTATCAGCCGGAAATCGCGCAGGGCACGCTGCAATATCTGTTCGAATTCCAGACCCAGGTCGCCGCCATCACCGGCATGGATGTGGCGAATGCCTCCATGTATGACGGCTCGACCGGCACCGGCGAGGCTGTGCTGATGGCCGCGCGCATCACAAAACGCCACAAGGCCGTGCTGTCGGGCCGCCTGCATCCGCATTATGCCGACGTGGTGCGGACCGTATGTGGCCATGCGGGCGCGAACCTGGCCGTCGAGATCGGCGGCGTGCACCCGACTGCGCCGGAAGATCTGGCCGCGCGCATCGACAGCGACACGTCCTGCGTCGTCGTTCAGAATCCGGACTGCTTCGGCAATCTCGCCGATCTGCGCGCGCTGGCCGACGCCGCCCATGCCAAGGGCGCGTTGCTGATCGTCGTGGTGACGGAGGCCGTCTCGCTCGGCCTTGTCACCTCGCACGGTGCGATGGGTGCCGACATCGTGGTGGCCGAGGGCCAGTCGATCGGTGTCGGCCTGCAGTTCGGCGGGCCCTATGTCGGCCTCTTTGCGACGCGCGAAAAATACATGCGTCAGATGCCGGGCCGCCTCTGTGGCCAGACGGTCGATGGTCAGGGCCGGCGCGGGTTCGTGCTGACCCTGTCAACGCGCGAGCAGCATATCCGCCGCGAGAAGGCGACGTCGAATATCTGCACGAATTCGGGCCTGATGTGCCTCGCCTTCACCATCCACATGACCCTTCTCGGCGAGCATGGGTTCCAGCGGCTGGCGCAGCTGAACCACGAGGCAGCGTGCGATCTGGCCGACGCGCTGGCGGAGGTTCCGGGCGTTGAGGTTCTGACCCGCAGCTATTTCAACGAGTTCACGGTGAAGCTGCCCAAACCTGCCGCCGCCGTCGTATCGGCGCTGGTGAAGAAGGGCGTGCTGGGCGGCGTGCCGGCCAGCCGGCTCTACCCGGGCGACAAGGATGTGGAGAACCTCCTCATCGTCGCCGCGACCGAAGTGAACACCGATGCCTGCCGCGCTGCCTTTGCTGCGGCGCTGACCGAGGTGCTGTCATGAGCATGAACAATCAGGGCCGCCCGACCCATGCCACGCAGGGCGGATCGGAACAGATCCTCACCTTCACCGGCCATCGCGCACTGGTCCAGGAAGAGGACCTGATCTTTGACCGCGGCCGTTCGGGCAAATGGGGTGTCGACCTGCCCGTGCCGAAGGGCCGCGCGAACCGTCTCGGCGGCACGGCGCGCAAGGGCGAGATCGGACTGCCGGACCTGTCGGAGCCCGAAACCGTCCGCCACTTCGTGCGCCTCAGCCAGAAGAACTACTCCATCGACACCGGCCTCTTTCCGCTCGGCTCGTGCACGATGAAGCACAACCCGCGCCTCAACGAGAAAATGGCGCGCCTGCCGGGCTTCGGCGACATCCATCCTCTGCAGCCGCAGGAGACGGTGCAGGGTGCGTGGGAACTGATCGACCGCCTGGCGCACTGGCTGAAGACCCTCACCGGCATGCCCGCGGTCGCCATGTCGCCCAAGGCCGGCGCGCATGGCGAACTCTGCGGCCTGATGGCGATCAAGGCCGCGCTGCAGGCGCGGGGCGAGAAGCAGCGCACGCGTATTCTTGTGCCGGAATCTGCACACGGCACCAATCCGGCGACGGCGGCCCTCATCGGCTACACGGTCGATACCGTCCCCGCGACGGATCGCGGCCGTGTCGATCTGGCCGCGCTAAAGGCCAAGCTTGGGCCTGACGTCGCAGCGGTGATGGTGACCAACCCCAATACCTGCGGCCTCTTCGAGGACGAGGTGCGCGAGATTGCCGACGCCATCCACGGCGCAGGCGGCTTCTTCTACTGCGACGGCGCCAACTATAACGCGATCGTCGGCCGCGTGCGTCCCGGCGATCTTGGCGTCGACGCCATGCACATCAATCTGCACAAGACCTTTTCGACGCCCCATGGCGGCGGCGGGCCGGGCGCAGGTCCGGTGGTGTTCTCACAGGCGCTCGCGCCCTTCGTGCCTCTGCCTTACGTGGTTGCTGACGGTGATGGCTTCCGCAATGTCGAGCACAGTGGCGAGGCTGGCGACGGCGAGACGCCGTTTGGCCGCCTCACCGCCTTCCACGGCCAGATGGGCATGTTCACCCGCGCGATGAGCTACATGATGAGTCACGGCTCGGATGGCCTGCGTCAGGTGGCCGAGGATGCCGTGCTCAACGCCAACTATGTGCTGGCCCAGCTCAAGGACGTCATGTCCGCGCCCTTCGGCGATACCGGCCCCTGCATGCACGAGGCGCTGTTCGATGACGAGTTCCTGAAAGGCACCGGCGTCACCACGCTCGATTTCGCCAAGGCGCTGATCGACGAGGGCTATCACCCGATGACGGTCTATTTCCCGCTCGTCGTCCACGGTGCGATGCTGGTAGAGCCGACCGAAACGGAGTCGAAGGAAACCCTCGACCGCTTCATCTATGCCATGCGCTCGCTCGCGCTCGAGGCGAAAGCCGGCAACAAAGAGGGCAAGACCGACCGCTTCAGCGGCGCGCCTTACCTCTCCCCGCGCTCGCGCCTCGATGAGACGGCAGCGGCCCGCAAGCCGGTGCTGAAATGGACCCCGCCTGCAGCGGCGCAGGCGGCGGAGTAGTCAGCTCTTCGGCAGCGCGGCGAACACGGCGTACTGATCGGCATAGGCCCGCTGGTAGGCGGGCCTTGCCTTGCCGCGTTCCACATAGGCGAGGAGGTTGGGGAATTCCTCGACCAGGCCGTCGCCGTCCAGCCGGCGCAGCACCATCACCATCATCAGATCGCCGGCGCTGAAATCACCGTCCAGCCAGTCGGCATCGCCGAGGCGATCGGACAGAGATTTCAACCGTGTGCGGATACGCTCCTGCATCATCGGCACGCGTGTCGCGTGCCAGGGCCGGTCGCCATCCGTGAAGCCCGTCTGCTCGAGTTCAACGATGGGTGGCTCCACCGTGTTCAGCGCCGCGATCAGCCAGTTGATTGCCCGCGCTCGTGCATTCGGTTCTGCCGGCAAAAGACCCGGATAGGTCTGCGCGATATGGAGGACGATGGCCCCGCTCTCGAAGATTGCGAGATCGCCCTCCTCATAGGTCGGGATCTGCCCGAACGGATGCAGTGCCAGATGCGCCGGCTGCTTCATGGCCGCGAACGAAACCAGCCGCACCTGATAGGGCTGGCC
>Ga0075160_10001782_pt1 | contig 13073 bp, 10 predicted proteins | sample JI91814C2DNA_FD_70969 | JGI IMG/M metagenome (GOLD analysis project Ga0075160, IMG submission 70969) | Wastewater effluent complex algal communities from Wisconsin, to seasonally profile nutrient transformation and Carbon sequestration -... | ecosystem: Engineered > WWTP > Effluent > Algae...
TGCTGCAGCAAGAGGGGATCCAGTTCTCGGTCGTCACGGCCAATCTGGCGTGATGAGCCGATCAACAGCTGCCCGCCTGGTCTTGGTTGCAGATTGAAGGACACGGTGTCCTGATCCACCAGATGGGCGCGTTTCAGGTAGCCCAGCTCGACCAGTTGGTGCTGCACCCGGCCGGGGTGGCGCTGGGTGATGGCCAGATGCCCCTTCTTTGGCAGCAGCCAGCCGGCGGGCAACTGTTCCTGCGCGGCCAGGCCGGTGCAGATCACCGTCATGGCGCCCCAGAGCTCGCGACCGTCGTCCAGGCGCACGGAAGCACCCTCGAAACTCACGGCGCGAGCGCGGAAGACCTTGGCTTGCGCCTCCTGCAGCCAGCGAGCGGCCACACGCGGGGGGTAGACGCGGCCGTCGTCAGGGACATGCAGGGCGCCGAGCAAGTCGCGACGCAGCATGGGTTCGGCTTGCGCCAATTCTTCGGGGTTCAGAAGCTCAGCCGCCAGGCCCTGGTTGCGGAACCAGGCACGCTTGCGTTCGGCCAGGGCCCACTCTTCGGTGTCGGCGGCCAGCCAGAGCGTGCCGCAGCGGCTGTATTCGGCCAGCTCGCGGTGCGTCTCCTGCTCATGCAGCCAGTCTTGCCAGAGCTGCAGGCTGCGACGACTCAGGTCCGATTCAATCTGGTCCGCCGGGTCCAAGGCGTCGACGGCCAGCAGATGGCCCATGGACGCGGCGGTCGCTCCGCCACCGATGGGCCCAGCTTCGACCACGGCCACGCTCAAGCCTTGGCGCGCGTACTCGCGCGCGCAGGCCGCGCCGATGATGCCGCCGCCGATGATGATCACATCGGCATGACGGCGGGTGTGTAGGGGCTGGGCGGCCATCAGCCGCCGCTTTCGCCCCTGATGCCCCAGGCAAAGGGGTCGCCGGGCTGGAAGACCAGATTCGCATCGAGGGTGACGAAGGCCTGACCATGAATGCTGGGCAGCACGCGGCCGTGGTCTGCGGGTTGATAGCTGGCCGTGAAATGGCTGCCGATCACGCTTTCCTGCACCCAGCTTTGACCCGGTGCCAGCTTGCCCTCGGCGGCCAGGCAGGCGATCTTGGCGCTGGTGCCGGTGCCGCAGGGTGAACGGTCATAGGCTTTGCCGGGGCAGAGTACGAAGTTTCGCCCTTGGTGGGCGGGGTTCTGGGCCGGACCGATCAGCTCGATGTGATCGATCTCCTGGTCGTTCTCACCCTTGATGCCTTGGGACTTCAAGGCCTGGCGGATGCGCCAGGACAGGTCGGTCAGGGCCTCAACGTCGCTCAAGCGCAGCTCCAGGCCGTGGTCCTCGCAAAGGAAGAACCAGTTGCCGCCCCAGGCCACATCACCGTGCACGACGCCATGGCCAGGCACCTCGACGCGCTGCTGGCGCGCCCAGCGGTATGCCGCCACATTGGCTACCGTGACGCTGCCGTCTTCGTGCAGCGTGGCGCTGACGGTGCCGACCGGCGTTTCAATGCGGTGCTGACCGGGCTGAATGCGCCCCAGAAAAGCCAGGGTGGCAACCAGGCCGATGGTGCCGTGGCCGCACATGCCGAGGTAGCCCACGTTGTTGAAGAAGATCACGCCGGCGCTGCAGCTTGGATCTTGCGGCGTACAGAGCAGGGCGCCGACCAGCACGTCCGAGCCGCGCGGCTCGTTGACGATGGCGCTACGCCAGGCGTCGTGCTGCTCACGCAAGAGTGTCAGTCGCTCGGCCATGCTGCCGTGGCCCAGGTCAGGGCCGCCGTCAATCAGGATGCGGGTCGGCTCGCCGCCGGTGTGGGAATCGATGATGCGCATGGGCGGTAGCGTGGCTGGAAAAAATGTCAGGCGATCGGCCTCAGGCGATGACGGCGCTGGCGAAGCTGCGCAGATAGTCCATCAAGCCATCGGCTGCAGCGCTGGCGCGCTCGGACTCGCCGGCCGCGATGGATTCCGCCAGCATCAGATGGCAACGCGAGCCTTCGCTCATATCGCCCTGGTGTTGATAGGCATACCAGAAGCGTCTGCACTGGATGATCATGGGTACGACGGCGGCCACAGCGAACGGGTTGCGGCAAGCCGCGTGAGCCACGTGGTCCAGAGCCTGGTCGGCCGCCATATAGGCAGCCAGATCGCCCACTTGGCTGGCTGCGATCATCTGCCGGGCGCAATGCAGCAGGTCCTGGCGTTGTTGGGGCGTAGCACGCCGCGCCGCCGTGGCGGAGATCAATCGTTCAAGCGCCCGGCGCGCCTCGATCAAATCGAGGTGCTCGGCCAAGCGAATGTCGCTGACCAGCAGGCCGCGGCGCGGCTGCTGCACGATCAGGCCGCTGGCCACCAGGCGCATCAGGGCCTCACGCGTGGGCGTGCGACCCAGGCCTGTGCGTTCGATCAACTCAGCTTCGACGATGGGCGCGCCCGGGCGAAGCTCGAGAGTGGCGATCATGGATTCCAGCGCGTCGTAAGCCTGGTCGGCATAGCGGCGCTTGTCAGGCTCGCCCTCAGGGATGGTGGGCGAGCTGGGCGGGCTGGATTCCATGTGCTTGCTTTTCATGCGCACATCATCGCAGGCTGGAGCTGGCGCTTTGCACAACTGCGCAGATTCAGAACAAGCTGCTCAGATCGGGCCGGGTGTCCAGGCCCTTCTGGATGATGGCCGCCACGCGCACGCGTTCAGCGCCGACCAGAGGCAGGCGAGGGCGGCGCACGATTTCATTGCCGACCCCGGCCATGGCCTCGGCGAGCTTGATGTTCTGCACCAGCTTGGCGCTGACATCGAGGTGCAGCAGGGGCATGAACCATTGATAGATCTTCAGCGCTTCGTCGAAGCGTTTGGCTTGCATCAGTTTATAGATGGCCACGGTTTCCGCCGGGAAAGCGTCGCACAAGCCGGCGAGCAAGCCATCACAGCCCAAAGCCAGGGCTTCGAAGCTGAGATCGTCCACGCCAATGAAGAGTTGGTAGCGCGTGCCCAGTGCATTGCGCAGGTCGGTGACGCGCCGGATGTTGTCGGTCGACTCCTTGATGGCGACCAGCCAGGGGCAATCGGCCAACTCGGCCATGTCCTCAGGCTTCAGATCGACGCGGTAGGACACCGGGTTGTTGTAAATCATGATGGGCAATTGCGCCGCCTCGGCGATGGTGCGCACATTGGTCATGGCTTCGCGCGTGTCGGCAGGGTAGAGCACGGCCGGCATCAGCATCAGGCCTTGCACGCCCAGCTTGGCGGCCGCCTCGACATAGCGGATGGCATTGCGAGTGCTGGTCTCTGAAACATTCGCCAGCACGGGTACGCGGCCAGCCGAGACGCGCACGGCGGTGGCGGCCACTTCGAGCTTTTCTTCCAATGTCAGCGTGCTGGCCTCGCCCAGCGAACCGCCGGTGACCAGGCCGTCAACGCCGTGACGGATCTGGAAGTCGAAATGGCGCTCCATTTCGGCGTGGTCCAGGTCTTCGTTGGGCTTGAACTTGGTCGTAACGGCGGGGAAAACGCCGGTCCAGCGTGGCAGGTTCGAGGCGGAAGCGGTGGGCATGATGGGTTGCTCGTGGTTGGTATTCTGTAAATATATTAACGAAGGCGCTTGCTGTCAAGCGTGGCTGGCCCCAGATGGGTGCCGGTGTGGCAAGCATGCTTGACCACCGGCATGCAGGAGGACCCCAGCATGCCGGTGGGCAGGCCGCGCATACAATCCGCCGTTCTTTCGGCCGCCGGTCCTGCAAGTTCTGGGACCGGTCCGGCGTCTGCATCCAAATCCAAAGGGAATTTCTCGTGTTCATCTCCAATGCTTTTGCCCAGGCCGCGCCTGCCGCCGCCACGGGTTCGGAGTCCGGCTTGCTGAGCATGCTGCCGCTGGTCTTGATGTTCGTGGTTCTGTACTTCGTGATGATTCGTCCGCAGATGAAGCGTCAGAAGGAGCACAAGGCCATGATCGACGCCATCGCCAAGGGCGATGAGGTGGTCACGTCCGGTGGCATGCTGGGCAAGATCAGCAAGGTCGGCGACAGCTACCTGAGCCTGGAAGTGGCCCAAGGAGTCGAACTGCAGGTGCAGCGTGGCGCCGTGGTGCAAGTGCTGCCCAAGGGCACGATCAAGTAAATCGAAACCGGGTCCTGTCCGCCGCAAGGCGCGGCAAGGACTGCCCAGCCAGTGCGCCATTGACGTGCTGGCTCACCTGGCACCGCCGCCGCCCCGCCATGCCTGCGCATGGGCGGTTGGGGGGCTCGGGCCTGAGAGGATGCCTTCATGAACCGTTATCCGCTGTGGAAGTACGCGATCCTGGTCGTCGCGTTGCTGATCGGCTTCATCTACACGCTGCCGAATCTGTACGGTGAGGCGCCTGCCGTGCAAGTCTCCAGTGGCAAGGTCACCGTCAAGGTCGACTCCGCGGTGGCCACGCGCGTGGAAAAGGCGCTCAGCGATGCCCAGATCAAGGCCGATTTCGTTCAGTTTGAAGGCGGCTCGGTCCGGGCACGATTTGCTGACCTGGACACCCAGGTCAAGGCCAAGGATGTCATCAGCAAGGCCTTGAACGCCGACCCGAATGACCCGGGCTACATCGTGGCACTGAATCTGCTGTCGCGTTCGCCGCGTTGGTTGACCGCACTGCACGCCAACCCCATGTACCTGGGCTTGGACTTGCGCGGCGGCGTCCACTTCCTGATGCAGGTCGATATGAAGTCGGCTCTGACCAAGAAGGCCGAAAGCTTGACCGGCGATGTGCGCACCATGCTGCGCGAGAAAAACATCCGCCATGCCGGCATCAGCCGCGATGGCAATGCTGTGGGCATCACCTTCCGCGAGGAGACGGTGCGTCAGCAGGCACTGAGCGTCCTCAATGAGCAGTTGCCTGATGTCCAGTGGCTGCCGCTGACCGAAGGCTTGGACCTGCGCTTGGTCGGCACGCTGAAGCCCAAGGCCCAAGTGGCCGTGCAGGACGCAGCGCTGCAGCAGAACATCACCACCTTGCACAACCGGGTCAATGAACTGGGTGTGGCCGAGCCTGTGATCCAGAAGCAGGGTGCTGACCGCGTGGTCGTGCAACTGCCGGGCGTTCAGGACACAGCCAAGGCCAAAGACATCATCGGCCGCACCGCCACTTTGGAGTTGCGCATGGTGGACGATGGCGCCGAGGCACAGGCCGCGCTCGCCGGCACCGGCCCGGTGCCCTTCGGGACCGAACGTTTCATCGACCGCGGCTTCGGCCCCATCATCGTCAAGCGCCAGGTGGTGCTGACCGGTGAAAGCCTGAATGACGCGCAGACCACCTTCGATGACAAGCAGCAACCGGCGGTGCAGCTGACCGTGGACGCCAAGGGCGCCCGCATCATGAAGGACATCTCGCGCGAGAACATTGGCAAGCGCATGGCCATCATCTTGTTCGAAAAGGGCAAGGGCGAAGTCGTGACGGCGCCGGTGATCCGCGGTGAACTGGGTAACCGCTTCCAGATCTCGGGCTCCATGAGCACGCAGGAAGCCAACGACACCGCCCTTCTGCTGCGCGCCGGTTCGCTGGCCGCACCGATGGAAATCATCGAAGAGAAGACGGTCGGCCCCAGCCTCGGCGCCGAGAACATTGCCAAGGGTGTCCTGAGCGTGACCTGGGGCTTTGTTGCCGTGGCCGTGTTCATGTGCATCTATTACATGCTGTTCGGCGTGTTTTCATCTTTGGCGCTCGGCTTCAATTTGCTGATGCTGCTGGCCTTGTTGTCCATGCTGCAGGCGACGCTGTCCTTGCCGGGTATCGCCGCGATTGCCCTGGTGCTGGGCATGGCGATTGACTCCAATGTGCTGATCAACGAGCGCATTCGTGAAGAACTGCGGGCCGGTGTGGCACCGCAGGCGGCCATCAGCATCGGTTACGAGCGCGCGTTTGCGACCATCCTCGACTCCAATGTGACCACCCTGATTGCCGGCATCGCCTTGCTGGCCTTTGGTTCCGGTCCGGTCAAGGGCTTCGCCATCGTGCACTGTCTGGGCATCCTGACCTCGATGTTCTCATCGGTCGTGTTCTCACGAGCCCTGGTCAACCTCTGGTACGGGCGTCAGAAGAAGCTGAAGTCGCTGTCGATTGGGCAGATCTGGAAACCCGCAGCAAGTCCCGAGGCTGAACAGCAGCCCGTGGCCAAGGCCTAATCAAGAAAGCCTCGAATCATGGAACTGTTCCGAATCAAGCGGGATTTGCCGCTGATGAAGCATGCGTTGATCTTCAACGTCATCTCCTTCCTGACTTTTGCCGCGGCCGTCTTCTTCCTGGTCACGCGCAGCCTGAACTTCTCGGTGGAATTCACCGGTGGCACGGTCATCGAGATCGAGTACGCCAAGACGGCCGAGCTCGAGAAGACGCGTCATGTGGTTGAGAAGATGGGTTTTGGCGAAATCGTGGTGCAGAACTTCGGCAGTTCGCACGACGTCATGCTGCGCCTGCCTTTGCGTGGCGATATCAAGCAGACCGAGCAGGTGGACCGGGTGTTCACCGAGCTGTGCTCGGCGGAATCCGGCCGCATCAGCCAGCGTCAAGTCGTCAGCGACAAAGGCGAGGCCATCAGCAAGCAGGTCTGCCTGACCGCGGACGGCGCCGAGCCGGTCAAGCTGTCTCGCAGCGAGGTGGTGGGCCCGGCGGTGGGTGAAGAACTGGCCCATGACGCGGCCCTGGCGCTGGCCGTGACGGTGGCCGGCATCATGATCTACTTGGCCTTCCGCTTCGAGTGGAAGTTCGCCGTGGCCGGCATCATCGCCAACCTTCACGACGTGATCATCATCCTTGGCTTCTTTGCCTACTTCCAGTGGGAATTTTCGCTGGCGGTGCTGGCCGCGATCTTGGCAGTGCTGGGTTACTCGGTGAACGAGTCGGTGGTGATTTTTGACCGGGTGCGGGAAGCGTTCCGCAAGTTCCGCAAGATGAACACCCACGAGGTGATCGACCACGCCATCACCAGCACGATGAGCCGAACCATCATCACCCACGGCAGCACGCAGTTGATGGTGCTTTCCATGCTGATCTTTGGCGGCCCGACCCTGCACTACTTTGCCGTGGCCTTGACCATCGGCATTCTGTTCGGCATCTATTCCTCGGTCTTTGTGGCTGCGGCGATCGCCATGTGGCTGGGTGTCAAGCGCGAAGATCTGGTGAAGACGCCCATCAACAAGGAAGATCCTGACGATCCAAACGCCGGAGCCGTGGTGTAGAGTGGCCGAAATCCACTCAGCATGACCTACGAATTCTCATGAGCGCAGCCGCCCGCAATCAGGCCTTGGCCTCCCAGGCGCGGCGCATCTATATCGAGTCCTTGGTGCGCGGCATCTCGGCACTCGGCAAGGTGCTCAATGAGGCCGCAGCGCAGCTGCTGCTGCAGACGACCGAGTACGCCGTGATGGTGGCACGCCGTGATGGTGTGCAGTCGTGGAACCGCCATGGACCGGCTTGGTTGTCTGGCGTGATCAGCGGCTTGCGCCATGCGGCGGTGTACGGCATCGTTGAGTCTCCGGCCGCGTCCGCCGCCTCGAATGCGGCCCCGCAAGCGGCCATGTCCCTGGTCGATGACGACACCATCGAGCGTGAGATCACGGCTTCGCGCCTGGCTCTTGCCATGATGGACAAGGCGACCTGGGAGTTCACCGACCTGCGTACCCGCATGCAGGTGCTCGAGAAGCAGGACGACATACCGACGCAAGATCTATTGCGCGCCAATGTTGTCGCCAAGCTGGTGCTGGACGCCTGGACACGCAGCGGATTGGCTGGGTCTGACTGGCAGATGTTGCGCGCCACGCTGCATGAAGAGTTTTCGCAGCTCTTGGTCGAGTGCTACCACGAGACCAATCGTTGGCTGATTTCCCAATCGGTGCTGCCCGAAGTCGATTTGCGCCCCTTCATCCGGCGCAGCCACGACAGCACGCCATTGGCCGCCGCTTCAGCCTATGTGCCTGGCGCGGGCATGCCGTATGGCGCGACACAATTCGGCGCCGCCGCGCGTACGCCGCAGATTCGTGCCGCTTCGGGCTTCCCTGATGCCAGTGCCGCTGCCGTGCGAAGCCCCGCCAGTAGCCAGGCCGAAGAGGTGCTGCAACTGCTGCAAAAGATCGTCGGCCGCCAGGTGCCGGCTTTTGCCGCCACGGCCATGGCCGAAAGCGTAGCGGCACGAGCCACGGCGGCCAGCGCTGCCGCCGCCGATCCAGCAGCGCGTGGCGAAGCCAGCTCGGCGCCCACTCAGGTTGAGCCGATGGCATTTGCCGCAGCTCAGCCGGTCTCGCGCCCCGCCGCCCCGCGGCTCAGCGCGGCGATCAAGCATGCCCAGGAATCCTTGCAGCGCGAGTCGGTGCATGCTGAGGGGCAGCCATCGGCAGCGCCCAAGTTGCTTGAAGAGATCAAGACCCGCAACCAGGCTTTCAAGTCGGTGCTCAAGCAGGCGGCCGACACGCCGGCCGAGCGCGCCACCATCGAATTGGTGGCCATGATGTTCCAGAGCATCCTGATGGAAGAGCACATCCCGGCCTCGGTGCGAGTTTGGTTTGCCCGCTTGCAGATGCCTGTGCTGCGTGTCGCGGTCAGCGAGCCTGATTTCTTTGCCACCACCGATCATCCAGCCCGAGCGTTGATCGACCGCATGGGCGCTTGCGTCATGGGCTTCAGTGGCAACACCGGCACCAGTGGCGCTGCCGGCGACCCGCTGGAGCGCGAGATCAAGCGCGTGGTTCAAGTGGTTGAGGCCTACCCTGACACCGGTCGCCGCGTGTTCCAGACTGTGCTCACCGAGTTCGAAAAGTTCCTCGACAACTATTTCAAGAACGAGAACCAGACCACGCGTCACGGCGTCTCGTTGGCCCAGCAGGTTGAGCAGCGCGAGACCCTGGCCATCCAGTACACCATCGAACTGCGCAAGATGCTCAATGAGGTGCCGGTGCAAGACGGCGTGCGCGAGTTCTTGTTCCATATCTGGGCCGATGTGCTGGCGGTGACCGCCGTTCGCACGGGCGCTCAGTCGGACAACACCAAGCAGATGAAGCGCGCCGCCGCCGACCTGATCTGGTCGGCCAGCGCCAAGGTGTCGCGCGAGGAGCGTGCCGAGGTGATCCGGCGCTTGCCGCCACTTCTCAAGACCTTGCGAGACGGCATGGGCCAGGCGGGCTTGTCTGTCGACAAGCAAGACGAGCATGTACGCGGCCTCAACAATGCTCTTGCTGCCGCCTTCACGGCCAAAACTGCGGCCATTCCGCGCGAACGCCTCGATGAATTGATGGATCAGCTCGAAACGCTGGAGACCATGTTGCCTGAGGGCAGCGAAGAGGCTGACATCAACGAGCTCTTGGTCCGCGACCTGTCCGGCCATGAATCGGATGGCATGGAAGTGGTTGCCGAAGGCGGCTCGGCACCGACCCCTGCCATGCTGGCTTGGGCGCGCGAGCTGCAAGTGGGCGGCTGGTTCATGCTGGACTACCGGGGCCGCAACGAGGCAGTTCAGTTGGCCTGGCGAGGCATGCGCCGGCAGATGGCCTTGTTCGTGACGCCCACCGGCCGTGGCGTGCTGTTCCCGCTCAATCGCATGGCCGCCTTCTTGCAGGCCGGCTTGCTTCGCCCCGCGCAGGACGAGGCCTTGACGGTGCGCGCGACGCGGAATGCGCTGGCCAAGCTTGATGTGGATCCATCCCGCTTGTTGAACTGAGTGGCGCTACGCCAGCGCGCTATGGGTTCCGATTCATGAAAAAGGGCTGCCGAGGCAGCCCTTTGACCGTGGCGCAGCGCGCGCGTTTCAGTGGATCAAGCGATCCTCGGGGGCCACGAAAAGCTCGTCCAGAATCAGGGCGTCAGGCTCTTCCCCGAGGCTCCAGAACACCATCAGCACGATGATTTTCAGGTCTTCCAAATCCATGGGGCCGCCAGGAATGGCCATTGCGCGGTCGATCACCATCTCGCGCATCGGCGGGCGCAGCACGCCGGCGGAGGCGAGAAAGCTGATGAAGCCGACGGATGGCTCGCCGAGGTGGTCCAGTTCGGCGACCGAGTAGACGCGCAGGCTGTCTTCGCTCTGTTGGCCCTGGAAAGAGGTGGCGGCACTGGCCAGGCCATCAAGCCAAGACAGGGCCTCTTGGATTTCGTCCGTTTCAAAACCTACGGCCGACAGCTTGCGCGTCAGCTGGGCGTGGTCCGGACAGGCATCCGGTCGCCAGTAGGTTTCGTAGAGGTAGACCAGGACGTCAAACATGGGCTGACTATAACCCAGGCCCTCTGCCGAAATTTGCCAAGAAACATGCCAAAAGGGCCGGAAAACCCCGCGCAAAAGGCCTGTTTGATGAATCCTCGGCTTGGCCTCAGGCCCCGGCGCGGCGCTGGAATCGCTGACCTGCCAAGCGGGCAATCTGGCCCGCGAGTTCCAGCTCCAGCAGCTGCGCCTGCAGCTCGGGCACAGGCCAACCACCGCGCTGTTGCAATTCGTCCAGGCTGATCGGGTCGAAGCCCATCAAGTTCAGAACTTGCACCTGCTCTGGGGTACAGGCCTCAGCTTCGTCGACCTGGAGTGCAGGCGGAGGCGCACGCCGGCCCAAAATCGGCGGCAATTCTTCCAGCACATCGGCCGCCGTTTCCACCAGCTTGGCGCCTTGGCGTATCAAGGCGTGGCAGCCGCGGCTCAAGGGGGAATGGATCGAGCCCGGAATGGCGAATACCTCGCGGCCCGCCTCACTGGCCAAGCGAGCCGTGATCAGCGAGCCCGAAGCCAGCGCCGCTTCCACCACCAGGGTGCCCAGGCTCAGACCCGCAATGATTCGGTTGCGCCGAGGGAAATTAGCCGGCAGGGCCGGCATGCCCCAGGCGTATTCACTGATCAGAAGGCCGGTCTGGCCAATTTCCTGGGCCAGCGCCTGATGCCGCTTCGGGTAGATCTGGTCGAAACCGGTGCCCATGACGGCAATGGTGGCCCCGCCTGCTGTCAAAGCGCCCTGATGCGCAGCGCCGTCCACGCCCAGTGCCAGGCCCGAGCAGATACACAGGCCGGCCTGGCTCAGATCACGCGCAAAGGCACGTGCGTTGTCGCGGCCCTGAGCCGTCGGGCTGCGGCTGCCCACCACAGCCAGGCAAGGCTCACGCAGCAACTCCCGTCGACCTTTCAGGTAGAGCAGCAAGGGCGGGTCGGCCGTGGCCAGCAACTGCGGAGGATAGTCGGCGTCGCCGAGCAGCAGAATCTGGTGCGAAGCATCGGCCTGCAACCAGTCCCAGGTTTGCTCCAGCACCACAGGCAGATAGTCGGGTGGCTGGCTCAGCGCCTCGCGCTGTTTGGCGCTGAGTAGGTCGTTCCAGGCGCTGCCTGGAAGCTCGAACACCGCCTGGGGTGATCCGAGCCGGCTCAGCAATTGCCGAGCTGTCTCGAGCCCGATGCCCGGGCTTTCCAGCAGGCGCAGCCAAGCGCCCAGTTCAGCGCGGTCCCACATATTTGGTGACCGCAGGGCGGGCCTCAGGGTTGGCTGAAGCGGTCGCCGGCTCGCACCGGGTCCTTGACCGAGATGATCAAGGCATAGGACACGCGCGCGTAGACCTGGAACACGAACAGCACGCCGTGTCGCTCGTCGGGCAGCTTGATGGCTTCGCGCAGACCATCTGTGCGGTCCACCACACGCCGGCCTTGCTGCCAGAGTGCCAGCACATGGCCGCGTTCCAGGCCATCACGGCTGCCTCGGTTCAGTGCCACGATCTGGTTCTGACCGGCGTTCAGACCTTCGCCATAGATCGAAACGATTTGTCCGCCAATCGGCTGGGCCGGTGCGTGCGGAACATAGCGCGAGAAACTGCGCTGCGGCACCGGCGACAGTCGATCGCCGACACCAATTTCTTGGCGCACGCTTTTGATGGTGAGTGTCGCTGGCACGACCTCGCTCTTGCCATCAGGCAGGGGCGTGGTCTGCCCTGGGCGGGTCAGCTCGGCGGTACCCAGATAAGGAGCCTCGTAACCGAGAATTTCGCCGGTGCTTGGATCGATCAAGGGGCGCGTGCTGCGGAAGACGCGGTAGTCGCTGGCCTGACTCAGGTCGCCGCGCACATAGGCTAGGTCACCGCGAGTCAGCAACACGCGGCTTTCCGGTGTGGCGACGATTCGCGGCGCCTTCGCCAACTCATCGCTGTCGAACACCACGGCGTCGTTCAGAAACGGCTCGATCAAGTTTAAGGCGATGGCGCTGATGGAGCCGTCATCGGCATTGGAGCTGCGCACGCGTGGGGAGAGCTTGACCGTGTCGCCGTTGAAAGTGCTGCCGACTGGCTGCGCCAACTGCAGCTTTGCACGACCATCCACCTTGACCAAGACCAGCACCTGGCCAGGGTAGATCAGGTGAGGGTTGCTGATCTGGTCGCGGTTCATGCCCCAGAGCTCAGGCCAGCGCCAGGGGCTTTTCAAGAACAGCCGGGAGATGTCCCAGAGTGTGTCGCCTGTCTTGACGGTGTGGGAGTCGGGCGCGTCGCTGGCCAACTCGCTGAGCGGGACACCTGCCTGGGCCACGCGTTCGGCGGTGGATCGCTGCTGTTCCGTGACGGGCAGGCCGCTGGATTGCGCGGCGGCGCCTAGGCTGAAGGCGGAAAAACTGGCCGCCAGCAGAAGATTCAGGGCGATCTTCGGGGTGGGCCGGGCGGACTTCAGCGGTTCACAAACAGGCATCGAGCACTCTCTACCGCAGACCAGCTGCGGGTGGGTTGGACAGACTTCGGGGTCTTTTTTTACGCCATCGCGCGGGGTGCTTTGCCGTTGGGCCAAACCAGCCAGGCCAATTCAGCGAAAATCCCCCCCAGGCCGCGACGATTCTGCCCCCAAAAACAGGGCGTCGCAACGAACAAAGCGGGCGCTTTTGCCCACTTGCAAGCTCTTACAAACAGGCGTTGTGCTGAGTCCACACACGCAAGCTCATGGCGAAACTTAACATTCTGCGTTACCCCGATCCTCGTTTGCACACCGTGGCCAAGCCGGTCGCGGAGGTGGACGCGCGCATCCGCCAGCTCGTTGATGACATGCTGGAAACCATGTACGCCGCCGAAGGCGTGGGTCTGGCGGCCAGCCAGATCGACGTGCATGAGCGTGTGGTGGTGATGGACACCTC
>Ga0075160_10001786_pt1 | contig 13053 bp, 9 predicted proteins | sample JI91814C2DNA_FD_70969 | JGI IMG/M metagenome (GOLD analysis project Ga0075160, IMG submission 70969) | Wastewater effluent complex algal communities from Wisconsin, to seasonally profile nutrient transformation and Carbon sequestration -... | ecosystem: Engineered > WWTP > Effluent > Algae...
AAAATAAGTTTCCTCTCATTTTGGGACTTATCTGTTGTTTTGTATTTTTAACGCCGACCTTGTTTTCACAAAACGGATCTCGAAATCCTAAAAAAGATCTTGAAAACAAAAAGAAAAAAATCAATGAAGAGATTAACGAAATAAACTCCATGTTGAGTGAAACCAAGGCTAATAAAAAATCGTCTATTGGAGCATTGGTAAACATCAACATGAAGCTGGAAAAGCGACTCGATCTCATCAATACGATCAATGCTCAAATCCGCGAATTAAATAAGGAAATTAAACACAATGAAACACAGGCGCTACTGCTTAAAAATAACCTGATCAAACTCAAATCCGAATACGCCCGGATGATTGTATTTGCGCAACGAAACAGAGATGCATATAGCGCGTTGATGTTTATTTTTTCATCGGAAAATTTTAATCAAGCTTATGCCCGGCTTAAATACATGCAACAATACTCCGAATTCAGGAAAAAACAAGCTATTGAAATCATAAATACTCAAACAGCCATACTTTCAAAACTCAAAGAGCTCACTGAGCAACGCCACCAAAAAAATGTATTACTGGGTAACGAAGAAGAAGAAAAAACACTTTTGAGCTCCGAAAAACAGGAACAAGAACAAGTACTCACTGAACTACAAAAAAAAGAAAAAGAACTAAAAAAAGAACTGGAAAAGAAAAAACAAGATGCTGTTCAATTGCAGCTGGCAATTAAAAAATTAATTGAAGCCGAAATCCGACGTAAAGCCGAAGAGGCTGCCAGGGCTGAAGAAAAAGCCATTGCTGCGCGAAAAGAAAAAGAAGAAAGAGAGCGGGAAGAAAGAAATAAAAAGAATAAGAGTAACAAGAACGTTCCTAGCAAGGAATCGGTTTCTTCCGTTAAACCCGAAAAGAAAGAAATAACAAACGAAGTAACAGAAGAAACAGAAGCATTAAGCGCTGATTTTTCAAACAACAGGGGGAAACTTCCCTGGCCGGTTGCAAAGGGAGTAATTTGCGAAACTTATGGTGAACATGAACACCCGGCTATAAAAGGCTTTATGATGTTTAACAACGGAGTGGAGATGTGCGTTACAAAGGGTATGCAGGCTCGAGCGGTTTTTGAAGGTGAGGTAACCGGCATCGCGGTTTCACCTATGGGAGGGAAACTGGTCATCATTAAGCACGGCGGCTACTTTAGTGTTTATAGTAATTTGAGTGATATACTGGTTAAAACCGGTCAAAAAGTAACTGTAAAACAGCCAATTGGCAGCGTTATGTATAACGACGACGAAGGAAAGGCGTCAATCAATTTTCAGATTTGGAAAGACCAAAAAACAATGGACCCTTCGGGTTGGCTATACAATGCCAGATAAAACATACTCCAAACAAAAACCCCACTTTTCAAAAAGTGGGGTTTTTGTTTTATAAAATCGGTTAACAATTTGTTTTTAGTTTTTAAAGAACTCGTCATAACTGACTTCTTTCTGCTGAAGCGTAGATTTTTCTTTGATCAAATCAAGTACTTTTTTGCTGTAAAGATTTTCAAATATTTTTTGTGCTTCTTTTTCTTTACTCAACAGATCTGTTGATATTTTCTCCAAGTCCTCATCTGTAGCCACCTGGCCATAACGGGCATATTCACTGCGAATAAACGCTTTAGCTTCATTTTTAACCTCGTCAATATCTACTTTGATGTCATTATCTTTTATGATTTTATTTTCGATCAGTTTCCACTGCATGGACTTTGCATAATTAGGATATTCTTTTTCCAATTCCTCTTGAGTAATTGGTTTTTCATTAGCCACAGCCAACCAACGTTTTAAAAACGAGTCAGGTAATTGTAGGTTTATTTTTTCAACCAACTTTTTCTCTACTTCAGTCCTTAAAAACTTTTCGGAGTCTGCATTAAACATCAGACCTAACTCTTCGCGTATTTTATTCCTAAACTCATCCACTGAAGTAATCTTCCCTTCTCCATAAATCTTGTCAAAAAGCTCTTGATCGAGATCAGCAGGATCTAATCGGGAAATATTTTTTACCGTCAGCTGAAGGTCGCTTGAAATAGTTTCAGCCAGTTCGTTGGCAATCCCCAACGAAACGCTTTTATCTACAGCCGTTTCGTACAAATCATTAATATTAATTACCAACTTATCGTCCTTCTTAAGCCCAATTAACTTTGTTTTTGCAGTTTCATTCTTAACACGTTCATAACTTACACTCGTGCTTTTAAAGATCCCCCCCGCTTTAATGGATCCGTCTCCGTCCAATTCATTGATATCAACAAACACAACATCCTTTTCTCCCGAAACTTCTGGATTAACCGGCTTGCCATAGTTGCGACGAACATCATTTACATATTTATCTACCAACTCATCGTCTACCTTCACTGTTTTGTATGTGAACACATTATTGTTATCCAGCTCCACTTTAAAATCAGGTGCCAAACCCAGTTGGTATACAAATTCAAAATCTTTTTGATTGGTAAAATCTACCGACTTTTGATCTTTTGGCAGTGGATTGCCGAGTATCTCTATTTTATTTTCTTCTATGTATTTGTATATCGCATCGTTCAACAATTTATTAATCTCGTCCACAAGTATTTGTGTGCCATACTGCTTCTTAATAAGCCCGGTAGGAACTTTCCCTGGCCTAAACCCCGGCATATTCGCCTGACGCTGTACTTTTTTAATTCCTTCGTTTACACGATTTTCGTAGTCGGTTGGAGTAACGGAAATTGTTATCTCAGCATTTAATGGATCAATATCGTGTTTGGTAATATTCATATTTCTGATTTTTTAGGAGGGCAAAAATACTAATATTTCCTCATTTTTTCAGAAATCGAGTCTGGTAAATAGAGAAAATTAACATAATCAACAGATACGGATCGAATAATCACACTGGAAGTCCTTTCCGGGATCAAGGCAAATAATGCCCTCCTTTTCCTCCAATTTTCCTGAGGCATTCGTTTTGTCTGTAATTCCAAACCATGGCTCCAAACAAAGAAAATCACGACACCCTTTCTTGGTCCAAACACCAAAATACGGCCACCCCTTACAATCTAAAACCAATTTAGGCCCCGAAACGCTGGAACAAAGACGAACACTGTTTATTTGACTATTCTCAAATACCAAGGCATCCTGATCAAATAGATGGGGTGATAAGAAGAGTTTATTATTGTTAAGCGTTAGGCGGTTAAGGGCGCCTGTTCTAAGGCCATCCAAAAGCTCTGACCGAAAAAGAGAATCGTCTTCAAATTCAAGATAATAATCTTCAAACTTTTCGTCAGGTAAAATTGGACTGTTAAAACCCGGGTGTGCGCCAAGGCTGAAATAAATAGGTCTATTTGAGGGATTTATCACCTCATAACTGATTGTTACTTTTTCTTCGAGTAACCTATACCCTATTCTAAAAATAAAATCAAACGGATAAATTCGTTTTGTTTGATCGGTTGCACAAAGCTCAAACAAACAATGGGCATTCCCCTTCTGAATAATTTTAAAAGGCTGATCGCGTGCAAATCCATGTTGGCCAAGAGTGTACTTGGTGCCTCCAAAAATAAAGTTGTTGTTTTGCAATTTTCCAACTATGGGAAAAAGCACCGGCGCATATCTGGGCCAAACTTTCGGTTCAGCCTGCCACATGTACTCTACGCCCAAATGATCTTTAATACTTGAGATTTCTGCGCCCAATTCCTGAACGGAAACCCTTATGTGTTTAGAAATTAACTCGTGTAACATCCTTTTTAGAGGAAGATAAGGCCTTTTATTTCACCCGCTTTTTTATAAACCTCTATTATTTCTTCGGCGTTCATCACCACCTGTTTGGCTGTAATGCTGGTATACTTGCCTTTTCCGCTCTCTATGGTATGTATATCCGCGTTCTCTTCAAAAAGATTTTCGGCCAGGGCGATGATCCGGTTCTCGCTCGGAACAATGAATTTGAACATGTAAACACTCGGAAAGCTCGTGGTTTCAATCAGTTTATCCTTTAATCTATTTAGATCCTCGTTTGTCATGCATTAAAAAAATGATTGTATATAAGCACTAGGCCAAAAATAACCAATAAGCTGCCCGTTATGATATTAATTACGTACATTATTCTGGGGTTAAGAATCCTCTTTAGCTTGTTAGCGGCCGATACTTTTGCCAACTCTACCAATAATACTAAGCCTAGTGTTATGCTAAAGTAAATAACCATTTTAATGACCGAGAAATTTAAGGTTTTGCCCATAGCGCTGACATTGCTTAACCACAATAACCACACGGCAGGATTAAGGCTGTTGAGAAAAAAACCTTTTAAAATCATGGAAGAAGTTGATGGGCTTTTTATTTCAAAAGTGGCATTCTCATTTTTTTTATCCGGCATTTTGAAATGAAATGCACCAAAAACAATTAAGATAATCCCAGCAATAATGCCCATAAATCGCTGGCTCTTTTCGTCCTGGATAAAATTACTGGCTCCAAAATGTACAAGGATGATAATAAACATGCTTACCACAAAATCACTTAAAACTACTCCTAAAGCCAAAAGTGCGCCCGTTTTGTAACCGTATTTGATGCCCGTATTGATCAGTGCGAAAAATGCCGGACCAAACGAGAATGTCAGCAGCAATACAATACCAATTGTTAAAGATATAAGGCTAAAGATCAATAAAATTATTTTTTATAGCTTTCTAAAAATGCAAGCCATTCGTTCAACTGCTTTCCTTTCATCACTCTAGGGAACTTACTCTGGCCCCCTAACTTATTTTTGCTGGCCAAAAACGCTATAAAAGCCTGATTAGGTAACACCGTCACAATAATTTCTTTTAATGCGTGCAAACGCTCTGTGGCATAATCATCATTTACCTGCTTGAGGTACCCATCCAGTTTTTGCTTTAAAATGCTCTCATCGGTTTGCACATCAGTACCCACATACCAATGGTGGGCAAACAAACCGTCGTACGGGACCCCAACTACACAATACTCATTAATGTTTATACTTAAATCGTTGGCGGTTAGTTTGATGGCGCTGTTCATATTATCTACACTCAAATGCTCGCCACATAAACTCAAAAAATGTTTTGTTCTACCTGTTACAATAATTTCGCAACGGGCCAGATCAGTGAATTTTATTGTGTCTCCAATTAAGTAACGCCAAGCTCCCGCGCAATTTGTTATTAAAAGGGCATAGTCTTTTTCGAGCTCTACCTCCGTTATATTCAACGGCTTCGCATTAGGTTTTATGTTTCCATCGCCGTCAAAATTCTCTTCATTAAAAGGGATAAACTCAAAAAACATTTTGTTGTCAGTAATTAACCGCATGCTTTGTTGCTCATTCGGCCTTTCCTGATAAGCAATAAAGCCTTCTGACGCCATATAGGTATCTAAGTATAATATTGGTTTACCACAAAGCGCGTTTATACTGTTTTTATATGGTTGGGCAGATACCCCACCATGTACGAAAGCAGAAAGATTTGGCCATACATCATGGATTGTATTAACGCCATAATGTTTAATGATTCTTTCAAAAAGAATTTGAATCCATGCGGGCACCCCGCAAATGAACCCCACATTCCAACTCTTTGCATTGTCTACAATATCCTGCAACTTGTTTTCCCAACTGCTTTGTGATCGAATTTCTGGTCCGGGTAAAGAAAAGTTTTGAAACCAACGTGGCTGCGTACCAGTTGTTATTCCACTTAAGTCCCCACTAAAATAGGTGCCATTGTAGTTAAGATTTGTACTCCCGCCAACAAATAAAACATCTGTTTCGTATTGTTCCTTTGAAAAATTAAAATGTTTTGTAGAGAGTATTTGTTTTATGGTTCCTTTGTGAATGGCCTTTATCATAGCCCTGGTAACCGGAATGTGTTTGCTTGCCGATTCTGAGGTGCCCGAGCTTAAAGCAAAATACTTAATCTTTCCGGGCCAGCAAACATCCTTTTCTCCTTTAAGGGCTCTGTACCACCACAAATCAAATAACGACTGATAGTCAAACAGAGGAATGTTTTTTTGAAACTGTTTAATTGGGTCCTCATTCAATAAAATTTCGGCGAAATTATAATGATGTCCAAACGCGGTTTCCTGAGCTCGGGTAAGTAATTTAATAAGCTGCTTAACCTGCTGTTTATAGATGTTTTTCCTTGCCGGAATTATCCCACGGATATCAATCGCACTTTTAATTATCGAACCTAAAATCGGCATCTTGTTGTGTCTTTACTTTAAACTTTCTATATTACTTTATGTACCTAAAATCCTGATTATTTTTGATGGCTTTTAACGTTCGATAAATTAGTTTTATTACTTCTTCTACGTCTTGTTTATTTACGCTCTCAACAGTGGTATGCATATATCGTAACGGCAGGGAAATGAGAGCGGATGCAATTCCATCGGTAGCGTAGGCAAAAGCATCGGTATCTGTTCCGGTTGAACGAGAAGCGGCCTGACGCTGAAACTCAATTTTATTCTTCGTTGCCGTTTCGATAATTAGTTTGAGAAGATTATTTTGAACCGCCGGAGCGTAACTTAGTACCGGTCCTTTTCCGCAAGACAGATCGCCACTGACAACTTTGTTCATCATCGGTGTTTGGGTATCGTGGCAAACATCCGTAACGATAGCAACATGAGGGTTTATTTTGCGTGCAATCATGGTAGCGCCATTTAAACCAACCTCTTCCTGAACAGCGTTCACGATATAAAGACCGAACGGCAGGTTGTCTTTGTTCTCCTTCAACAGTCTCGCCACTTCAGCAATCATAAAACCTCCTATTCGGTTGTCGAGGGCTCTGCCCACATAGTAGCGGTCATTTAACTCCATTAAACCATCTTCGTAAGTGACAACACAGCCTACATGCACTCCAAGAGCTTCTACTTCTTTGTCAGACTTACAACCCAGATCCAGAAATATGTTTTTTAAACCTGGAGTTTCCTCCTTGGCTGCGTCCCGAACATGAATGGCCGGCCAACCAAATACCCCTTTAACGATCCCCTTTTCCGTGTATATGTTTACGCGCATCGAAGGCGCAATCTGATGATCACTTCCGCCATTTCGTCTGAGGTAAATAAACCCGTCTTTTGTTATATAATGCACAAACCAGCTGATTTCATCAGCATGAGCTTCAATTACTACTTTATAGGGTGCTTTTGGATTAATAACACCTACAACGGTTCCATAAGTATCAGTGAAATACTCATCGATATAAGGCCGAATGTAGTTCAACCAGATTTTCTGCCCACTGCTTTCAAAACCAGTTGGTGAGGAATTGTTAAGATACTCATATAAAAACCTGGTTGAATTTTGGTTTAAAATTGACTTCGCTTTTGCCATTAATATCTGTTTTCGAGGGCTTAAATTAACAAAAAAATAACGGAAATAAAATCTGAATATTATTTCCCCTTCTTCCAGGTATTATAAACTTCCTGTTGTTTAGGTTTGTAAGCCGGCATTCTTCTTAAGGGTTCACAGGGTTTAAGGGTAGCCCGACACTCATCAGGCAACTGCTGGTATAAGCGTGTTCCTTTTGTTTTCCACTCAATCATTTCTTCGCTTACATCTTTTATCTGTTTAGCTGGATTTCCAACTACAACTTTCCGTCTTTCAATTATTGTTTCAGCATGTACAAAAGATAATGCGCCAACGATACACTCGTCACCAATTATGGCATCGTCCATGATCACGCTGTTCATGCCTATTAAACAATTTTTACCAATGGTTGCGCCGTGAATTACTGCACCGTGACCAATGTGAGCGCCTTCTTTCAGTAAGACAGTTGTTCCTGGAAACATGTGGATTGTACAATTTTCCTGTACATTACATCCATCTTCAATGATAATCTGACCCCAGTCGCCTCTTATTGCAGCACCGGGACCTATGTAAACATTTTTGCCAATAATAACATTTCCGGTTACTGTGGCATTTGGGTGTACAAACGCGCTTTTATCAATTACTGGCTTGTAGCCATTGAATTCAAAAATATTTGCCATAAATCTTTTTCAACTTTTAAAATTACTTATTAAAATCCGGAAAATTTAACTTGTCTTCTGCTGGTCAATTACTACAAAAAATAGCAATCAAGCGCTGTGTTTTGTAGTAAATTTGTGCTTTAATTCAAATCAAAGGATGAAGAGTTTTGTTGTTTCCAAAGTGTCCACAAAATCCAGGATTCAGGAGTGGAACCTATTTTTAGCGTCCTTAGTAGAGATAAAAAGCTCTGAAAAACCTCTGATCAAAAATACTGAGAACCCGTCTCAGTTGATTTATCACTTATCGCTTCAATTCGGAAAGCAGTAGCTGGCTGTTTTTGGGCGTTTTCTTACATCCGAATTTACGTACAAAGTGTTTTGATATCAGATACTTCTCTGTTTGGTTTGCAGGTAGTTTATTTGAACTTATTCCTTTTGCAAAAGGTTCAGCTTGTATAGTTGCCAGATCTCTTTTCGCCGTGGTTTCGAAATAAGTAAATCCCTCCTTTATTTGTTGCTTTTTGTCTCTTAAGATCCGTCGGTTCAGCCAACGCGACTAACGGTGGAATATTACCCAATTTCAACATTCCATAAAAACCTGTTTTCAAAGAAACATTTCGAGTAGTTGGCAAGAAAGTTAATGGTTCCGTAAGATTTATTATAGTTTAAAATAAATTACTGTGTGTTTCACGAACGTCTGTTTTGACTTCTGTAAGTAAGAAAGGATCTAACTGCTGAAATGCGTGTTTTTACCGATTATTGAAAACTACTACCAGCAATTAATCAGTCAGTTTTCAGCTGTGGTAATTTAAAGCACTCTGGGATTTCGCCGCAATGGATCGTTTTGTTTTGTTCTGCCAGGTAATTCGATCGGCATTTGATGATCATCGCTCATATCTCTTAGTTTGGACGCCAAACGATTAAAAGCCTCCTGAAGTTCGGGCACTCCAGTCCTCAGGTAAAAATATTCGATGGTTAAAGCGTGAACATAAAAACAGGTGGTCATTAACGAAGACCTATATACAAACCGCACAGACGCACTTGCCAATGTTCGTGAAATTAGCCGCCGCTTTTACACCATCAGGTTATCAAATATGAATTCTATTAACTAGCAACACGACTGACCTCAATCGACACCATGTCCAATCCGTCGAGACGGATAATGGTAGATCTTTTGTGATTCATTAATACAAAGCCACCTAATAGCTAATTTCTGCTGAATCCAGATTATCATTTTAGACACGAAAAAATCTCCCCGATAAAAGTCGACAACAAAATCTTTGTGATCAAATTAAATTTCTTAGCTCCATACTGCAATGCAAATAAAGACTCGCCCGTTTTAATACGATAAATTTGATGACAGTGAATTTTTTTCTAATAAGGGAAAACACGTTATATGCTCCCCTTTCAAAATACTAACAGGTGCTTATTTCACAAAAATCGGTAATTGTTCCACGTGAAACAAATTGCCTAAGGGAGCCAGCTACAATCGCTGATCGAAGAAGTGACAGCGGATTACAATGATTACGAACCAACCAAGGTGGCACGACCCATTCAGGAGTTTGTCAACGACCATGCTTCCAACTGGAATGTCCGGTTAACCGGAAACGTTTCTGGCGACGGGCCTCCGCAGATGCTAAAGCTGGCAAGCCAGGGAAATGTCGGTTGATAAAAGAGCTGGATATGAAATACTGAACGAATGCCTGATGGTACCGGGCAGTTGATGTCTCCAATCGCCCCATTCTTTAGCGAGTGGGTGTATAAAAATCTTACCGATAACATGCGCTCAAAAAGCAAAACAATACACCGTTACAGCATGAATCTGTGCACCATACGTTTTTGGCAAAAATTGACCCGAAGAGACACCAACTACCGTTTGGTGACAAATCCGAAAGGAAACGAGTGCCAACACGGCTAGCCTAGCAGTGAAAAACGAGACGTAGCATCTAATAAGAAAAACCAATTTAGAATAACCGGGGCGGCTACCATTTAAGCGCCCTTGACGGGTTGGCCAGCTAAAACTTGATTAAATACAAAATTTACCGACACACAGACCCTGAAGGCAATCAAAGAGCTTGACACCGGTTCAGAATTCTAAGGGATTGGCTCTGAATTAGGAAAACGCGCCGCTTTCTTTCTTTTGTGTCAGCATTGCTATGAAGGCTTGGGAGCCGATGACCTCAAGCGTCTCAGGAATCTTTAGGCTAAGAATACAAAACTGGATAAGGTGCATGCCGAAGCAAGTTCGGGACAATATCCATTACAAGACGCAATGGAAAAAAGTTATAAGTCCTGATAACAACGGCCAGCTAGTAAAACACCTACTTAAAGACTGCGCGAGCTGCCGTAGGGCCGTTAAAACTCTAAACTTGCCCAGAAGCAATTACCCCCAAAAAGCAAGTTGTCAAAACAATGATGCCGTTATTGAGGAACCAAGGGGACTTGCTGGTAAAAACCAATTGACAGGACCTTGGCTATGTTATTATCGACTCAGAAGGAAAGGATCTACATGGACAGTAAAAACTTTAACGGGTAGATTCGGGGCTCAAAATAAATATCCGGAGACGAAATTGTAAACGTCTACCGGCAAGGTTGAAAAAATTCTCGATACCGCAGCTTGACATAAAACAGATTTAGTCAACTGATGTTATGACTGATAATTTACGCGATAGCAGAAACTTCATGTTATAGAAGTTTATCGACTATCTTAAACGCGAAGTCTCAGATATTGGATTAACGCTCTATTTTTGAAAGGTAGGACGAATCGCAGTTTTAGAGAATCTAAGGTCATTTAGAAGCCTGCCAAAGATTTTCCGCACCGGAAATCAGCTTGAGTTTACATCCAATAGATTGAATTTATAGACTAAAGAGAGCAAAACGAAGCCGATGTGACGTTGGCCCTAAAAGCTCATGTAAGACGGATATGTAGCACCGGAATGGAAGTATAGGCAAGAATCTACTGATTGCGATCTACTCAGATCAATACCTGAAGCACTTGAAAAAGCGAAAGAATATGTGCATAATTAAAGTCGCGCAAGGCCATAAGTCGCGCTAAATTCTAGAACACCCACAGAACATTTAGAAAGAGCTTGATATTCAAAATTATCTTTTAATTGAAACAGACACTCGGGGAGACTACGGGATCAATTAGAAAAGGTTTGAGTGGAAGACGAAGAACAAACCCCCGGGCAGCACTATAACTGCCTTTCTAAGGATTAAAACTGCACGTTAGGCGTTCTAAACAAAAAGGGTAGGGGTCTAGCAGCGCCTAAACCTTACAAATTGTTCCACGTGAAACACTAACGTTTCCTAAATACATAAATAAGACTTGAGTACTCGGATGTTTTCACCGCTTTGATGTTGGATCTTAAACCAATCCAAAACGCCTTTAGATAGTTGACTTTACCAGTCCGATACTTCTCACTCAGCATGCTTACATAAAAACTATCGAACTTCATAGGTAAGATTTGCAGGAGTTGAAAAGAACGTCTACCCATTAAACTTTCCAGGGAGGATTGATCAAAATGATAAAGGTGTCGCGGTACGTCATAAGCGGCCCAAAAACTACCATAATAACTTGCATCCCAACTTTTGTGATTTGGCACGGCAATAATAACCACCCCACTATCTTTCAACTGCGAACTCAAGGTAGCAATCGTATCATTAAGATCAGAAACATGTTCTAAAACATGCCACAAAGTGATCACATCAAATCTGGCGTCACTCGGAAGCGACCCTTTGGCATCAAATACCTTCAACCCCAAATTTAGCGCTAAAGTTCTTGCGCCGGAATCTGGTTCAACTCCAATGGGATCAAAACCGGCTTTCTTGCACGCGTCCAAAAACATCCCAGTTCCACAGCCATAATCAAGTATTGTTCCACGTGAAACATATTTGGACACAAGTTTTACCTTTCGTGACAACGTATATGCTCTAACTAAGTGATATAACTTCGAAATCAAACCTTTCCTGGTGTTAGTGTGCGAAATATAATTCTCCGATTTGTAATATTTGCCAAGCTCCGAATCATCAGGTCTTGGATTGGTAAACATAAATCGACAAGTTAGACACAAGGACAAAGAGAAATTCTCCTGGCTCTCGAAAAAATCTTTACAGCTCATTTCGGTATGCAGCTTGTTGGAATTACAAACCGGACAATGGGTGATGGTAATCATATGAAAATGGTGTGAAATGTTAACGGCCTAAATATACGAGCAAAACAGAAATATCTGAAGGGTTGATTCCAGACAGACGACTGGCCTGACCAATAGTTGCTGGCCTAAATTTCTTAAACTTCTCAACGGCTTCAGCGCCCAAACTCATAATCGAATCATAATCGAAATCCGAACGGATCGGTAAATCGTCTAGCCGCTTCAACTTATCAGCATTTTCCCTCTCCCTTTCAATGTATCCGTCATACTTCATCAATATCTCAGCTTGCTCAACAATGTCTTTATTGAAGTCAGACAAGAACGAACGGAGATATGAATCATGGCTTGCCATATCGGGAATAGAAATATTGGGACGGGATAACACGTTATAATACCGCATCTTTTGTGTCATCGGTGCCGACGAAATCGTCTCGAGAAATGGGTTAAGAACATGCGGTTCTGCACTGGTACTTTTGAAAAAATCGACGATTTTCTCCGAACCCGCCAATTTTTGGTTCACGCGAGCCATTCGCTGCTCCGAAGCCAATCCTAAACGGTAACCGATAGGAGTTAAACGAATATCCGCATTATCTTGCCGAAGCAACAGCCTATATTCAGCCCGTGATGTAAACATACGATACGGTTCTTCGGTACCCTTCATCACTAAATCATCAATCAATACACCGATATAACCATCATAACGGTTCAACACCAGTGCCTCTTTTTCAACGACTTTCAAATGCGCATTGATACCTGCCATTAAACCCTGGCAAGCTGCCTCTTCATAACCTGTTGTTCCATTAATTTGACCTGCAAAATATAGATTCTCTACGATTTGTGTTTCAAGGGTTAATTTAAGCTGAGTAGGTGGAAAATAATCGTATTCGATGGCATAACCGGGTCTAAACATTTTTGCGTTTTCAAAACCCGGAATTAATGCAAGTGCCTTTTGCTGAACATCGATGGGCAACGAC
>Ga0075160_10001787_pt1 | contig 13045 bp, 14 predicted proteins | sample JI91814C2DNA_FD_70969 | JGI IMG/M metagenome (GOLD analysis project Ga0075160, IMG submission 70969) | Wastewater effluent complex algal communities from Wisconsin, to seasonally profile nutrient transformation and Carbon sequestration -... | ecosystem: Engineered > WWTP > Effluent > Algae...
ATACGGGCCACATCGCTGGACGCTCACGCTTTGCCAAGAAAGATGTGTCCTCCTCGCTGGGTTTCCGCTGTGTCTACAAACCGTGATCGATGGGGCTTGCGTGGCCTGCTGAGCATCGGTCTAGTGGCACTGGGCCTCTGCGCTTGTGGGCCAGTGACTCGCCCCGATTCCTTCGACAAGGCAAGGGAGCCTATGCCGCTGACGATCCAAGTCGAGGTGCAGAGTGCCGGTACGGCTCGCCCGCTTGCATCCAAGGAACAGATCCACTCTTCGGATCGGTTTGCCATCTACCTTCGCAGCAGCAAGCCAGGGCGCATCTATTTGCTGCATGCGCCACAGAACGGGAGCGTCCAGATTCTTCGCTCCGCAGACATCGCGGCAAGTGAAGAGGGCCCGCTTCTTCGTCTTCCGGGACAAGATGCGTGGCTAGATGTGCCGCAGTTTGTGAGCGGCGACCGTGTCTGCGTCGTCCTTATGACGACCCCAGGACAAGAACCCACGGAGTGTCAGCCCGATGAAGGCGACCCATTTCCCCGCGGTGATAAGCCCCCACCGCCGCCGACCCCCAAGGGCAATAACTCCCGACGCAATCCGCCGCCCGGCCCCAAGGTCAACAAAGACCGACGCAATCCGGACCAGCGAACGATTCAACTTCCGTTCTGAGCGACAACGAAGAAAATCGTTCGTAACTGTTTCGCAAGTGCTTCGCGGAGGCGTGGCCAAGCCGGGTAGCATCGTGAGTTCCAGACCGCGCGGTGCCGTTGTCAACGATTTGGGAAACCTTCGCCGTCGTCCACCCGACCGCTCGGGCTCTAAGCACCATGGCAACCTGCAATGTCCTACTCGCCCACACCTGAACGGGCTGTAGTGACGCAGGGGTACCCGTCAAGCAAAAAATACGCACCGTCGGTGAGCTTGCTGTTCTGTTCGTTCTGATCGGGCTGGGAGGGGCTGCCCTTGGCAGCCGGCATGCAAACCGATGACCTTGCCGAACCTCTCCGAGTGGGCTTATCTGACCACAGACGGGAGGTCAGCCTACACCACCGCGCAATTGCAACATAGGCGTGATTCACGATATGTGTCGATTTGTCCGTTGAGCGCTTGAGCGCTTTTCCAGAAATACACCGCTTTGTCCGGGCAACGGCAGTCGGCGCAGCGTTTGAAAGCGGACGGGGGTCACGGTGTGCATCCCACGCCCCTACCGCTTCACCAGCAGCATCGCCAGCGGCGCACGGTCCTGCGGACCAATAGGAAGCGACAGTAGACACTCCCAGCCGAAGCGGGCGAGGCATTTGATCAGCTCCGTGTCATCATAGCTTCTGACTCGAAACATCGAGAATCGGCGCTCAGACTGGTGCTTGGTGCGAACGGTTGCGACGACATCTAGTGCGTAGCTGCCGGGTATCAGGCACTGAGTCTCGATCACAAACTCGAAGTCGCAGCTAATGAGATCGGGGCAGTGCATACGGAGCGGAGTGCTCAGAAAATCGGCGTATCCCTTTGGGAAAGGGCCACGGAGAATGGGGTCTGACCGACGGATGGACTCGATGTCCGCATCCAACGGAGCGTGACGGCGGCGGACATCGACGAACAGCAGATCACCCGGTTGACAGTGCGACATGCAGTGCTGGAAAAACCTTAGCTCGTTGTCTAGGTTTGCCAGCGTGTTCCCCAGCATCGTGTAGATTCGACGACGGCGACTCTTGGCCGGTGCATAGCTGACCTGGGGGTATTGCGCAAGGTCGTGAAAGTTCCCCTGCATCATCAGTGTGTGGACAGGGGACTGCTCCCCGAACGTATCCAAGGCGTGCTGATAGGCGGTGTTCAGAAGCGGCTGACTGATGTCAAACAGCACCAGTTCGATGTCCGGCTGGTCGAGTTCTCCGAGGAGATGATTGACGAACCGCACCTCCAGGTGTCCATCCCCAGGGCCGAGCGCAATCACCTTGAGCGGGGTATTTCCTGCCTCACTCCGCACGCGCTGCACAATCTCTGGGAATGGGAACACGGCCCGGAATCGAGCGGTATACGACGGATCGTGACTCAGCGCGACAAAGGCGATGGCACTCCGATGCTCCAGATAGGAATAGGTCTGCTCGACGTGGCCGCCGGGTCCGTTGAGCATCCTGACGAGCTGCTGGACCATCCGTACGGAGTCGTAGCCACGAGGAATGTAACAGTTGTATCCATTCTCTGATGCGGAGTCTGCGGCGGTCCCTGGCTTCGTCTGCTCCCCCAATACATCGGGCCACGTCAGACCCAGCTCCTCCACTTCTAGGAGTCGCACGACCGTATCCCGTGACGGTGATACTTCCCGTCGCTCAATGTTCTTGATGGTCCGTTCGCACACTCCGGCCCGCTTGCTCAGCTCAAGCTGCGTCAGATATAGCGATTCCCTTCGCTGCTTCACGAGCTTGGCAAGCTGCTGAAACTGCTCGGGCAATAGGAATGTTCTCTGTCCAAGCTCAAGCTGCGTGCAGCGGTCTTCCACGGCGCTGAGGATTCGCTCCAGCTGAGCACCCCGCTGGGACCAGTCCTCATCATCGGACAGCGCCGCAGCGTCTCGCATCGCACCAATGGCCAGCGCGAGATGTTGCCGCGTCGTCCGCAAGCACTGCATCAGCAAAGCCGCAGGGCCGTGCTCAACGATGTCTGGCGCCGTGGGTTCTTCCGTCGAAGCTTCGCTCGTCTTCAGGGCCGCTTTCCGCATGGCGCTTCATATCACAGCAACATCGTGTCCTCGCACGGCGATCGATATGCAGCGCGTCCATTGGTGCGAGTTTTCCACTCGCTGCCCTCGCAGGCAGCGCACGCTGCAACTCGATGCCCCTCTGTCTGGTCCGCTATTCTGGTCGAGTCTGTCTGCCCTTCTTTACCGTTTGTTTACCGAACACAACCTTTGTTCCTGACAGACACAGAAAGAGGGAGCCCACCATGAAGACCACCCGCTATCCATCCCAGCACAACAGCGGAACCACGCAGCGTCGGAAACCACGTCAGCAAAGGAAGCCCTCTCTGCGCCCACGCAGCAAGAAGTCTGTCTCTTTAGGAGTCCATGCCCCGAGACTCCTTCCTGAACTCGATCAGGTATCCGCTCCCGTCGAGAATAGCTGTACTCCTGAACACATGATGGTCTTCTTCTCGGGTTTCTTTGCGCGATTCCATGAGCGCGGATCGGGATTCATTCCGTATGAACTACAGACTGTGGACTGCCCGATCGTGGGAGCGGACGGAGTGCCTGCGCTCGACGAGGCTGGCAACCCCCTCCTGATGCGCTGCGTACGGGAAGTCGCTCGCTCGCAGAGTGGCGAGGAAGAGTCATGGCTGATGATTACCTGGGAAGTTGGACTCCCAGGCGTGACCATGACGCCGTGCGACAGTTTGGCGGAAGGAAAGGAACTCTTGCGCGCACCACCAACGCCGATTGTCTGGTCGGGCTGGGAGCGGTGGCGGGAACGATGCTCAAGGCAGGCGGTGGGCTGTTTTGAGCCGTCCGCAGTACGCGGCGAACATGCGTAGACCGACCGGGTGCGCACACTTTCGTAGACCTCGCACTTGTGCCACCGACCACAATCCATCGCCAAGACCCTGTGTTCCGCTACCCGTCGCTCAAGGTCTACGCCGGGTCGCTGGGTGGCGCTGCGTACTTACTGTCGAGACTACATGTCAAACGAGTTCATGCTGGTGTGCGCCTGCGCGTCGCAGCTACCGAGCCAGTGCGACCGCACGGGTTCTGCGACACCGACACGACGAGCGCATCCAGCATCGACACCGAAATCCGCGCCCGTCCAGCGAGCAACAAAGTTCGTGAAGGGCTCTGAGCGATGCCTCGCGTGCTGCCAACGTGAACGCCCAGTTCGTCAAACCGTGCGCAGTCACCAATGCGGCCACACGGAACGCCCGTCTACAGCGCAGACAGAGGTGGCACGATCGAAGTGGGGTCGGCAAGCGCGACCAAGGGATGCTACCAACTCCACAGCAGGACGAACAGGACGCCAAGCTACCGCACGTCGGGAACAGTAGGCAAAGCGAGAAGCGACGGCAAGCGGCCAGGGTACTTTCCAGCCCGCTGACTGCCGTCCTCCGCTACGCACTTCCTGCGCTGAGCCTCGACCCGAACGACGTGTCGCATCGCCACTTCCGGTTGTTCCAAGGGGTGCTCGAATCACGGCTGGCTGCATCGCGTGCGCTCGCTCTCAACACCGGAACTCTGCGCGAGTAGCACATCCCGACAAATACGCAAGCGTCTTATCGTTACAACGGGGGTGCCTGAGACACGTCACCCCTGCCAGAACATCCGACGGCAATCGACATCCTTGATCCCGGGTGCAGACGGTGGCTATAATGCGACTAGATCTTTAGGATCACCCGCCAACATGCCGCCCACTACCATCGGCCCATACCGCATTGTCCGCCAACTTGGCGAGGGCGGGATGGGTGTGGTCTATGAAGCGGTCAACGACGCCATCGAACGGCGCGTGGCCATCAAGGTACTGCACGCCGAGTACGCTAAGGACAAAGAGACAGCCTCTCGATTCTTCGATGAAGCCCGGGCCGTCAACCGAATCGAGCATCCTAGTCTCGTCCAAGTCTCTGACTACGGGCGAACGACGGATGACACGGCGTACCTTGTCATGGAGTTCCTGCGCGGCGAGAGCTTGGCGCAGCGGCTCGACAAGACACATGCGGCAGGGAAGCGGATCGAGCTGAGTGAAGTTATCCGCATCGCTTGGCAGACTGCCGATGCGCTGCGGGCTGCCCACGAGAAGAGTATCGTTCACCGAGATATGAAGCCCGATAACCTGATGCTCGTCCGTGACCCGATTGCCCCAGGTGGGGAGCGGGTCAAGATCCTCGACTTCGGGATCGCCAAACTGATGAAGAGCGGGACAAAGCGCACGGCAACGAGCGCAGTGATGGGAACTCCGCTCTACATGTCTCCCGAGCAGTGTCGTGGAGCGGGTGAGGTTGACGAGCGCAGCGATGTCTACTCGCTCGGCGTGGTCCTGTATGAGATGATGGCCGGGCGCTGCCCCTTCGATGCAGCAGGTGGAGGGGAGGTGCTGGGCATGCACCTGTTCAAGGAACCGCCACCTCTGGGGAGTTTTGCTCCGGCAGCACCGCCGGAACTCGTGGCTCTTACCCACCGGTTGCTGCTGAAGGACAAGGATGCACGACCGGCCATGAACGCCGTCGTCAGAGAGCTGGCCCGAATTGGGGCAAAGTTCTCCAGCTCTCTGGGAATCGTTGCACCACCAGACGGCGACGCCACCACCCTACTGCCGTCGCATGCTTTCGACGTAACAGCACGCCCGGGGCGTTCTTCAACGCTGGGCCGGTCAGCAGGTGAGCGGTTGAGGTCCACTGGCAGTGTTCGCCTCTGGGGAGGCATCGGTGGAGCCTCCATCCTGCTAGTAGGCAGCCTGATTTGGTTGATGACAAGGACGCCAGCCACCCCCGCTCAAAAGGGTGAGAATCAAGCGACTTCACCGAGCATCATGGCTGGGAAGCCCATCCGCGAAACTGCGGACAGTCCGACTGATGGAGGAGTCCACGAAACCAAGACACCATTGGGCGTCCCCGTGAGCACACCTGCCAACCCACCCGGAACGCAACCCGCCAGGCCCGGCACGAACGACAAGGCGCTGCCTACGTCGCAGCCAGTACGACCGAAAACACAACCCCAGCCGCCACGAAAAAAGAGCGCCTTCGCTGATGTCGATTAGCCGATCCAACCATCCAAACGCTCTGCGTTTGGTGCTCGCTACCGCTCTGCTGGGCGGGATGCTCTGTTCTCTCTTTCCATCGACTACGTGTGCAGCGACTGACTGTTTCGCTGACGATGATTGCACATCCCTCGTAACCAAGGCCAAGAAGGCTCACAACGAAAAACGGTACGAGGATGCCCTGCGTCTGTACCAGAACGCATATGACAAAGTGCCGGATTCTCGGCTGCTTGTCTTGCGAGGTCGCTCCTACTTCAAGCAGGGTCAGCCGGGCCGAGCTCTCGACCTCTACCGTGCCGCGCTGCCTCAACTTCAAAGCGATGCTGAGCGCCAAGATGTGGAGCAGTTCATCCGCCAGGCCGAGGAGGCAATGCAAGGAAAGGGGACATCACCACCATCTCTTCAAACCGCCTTGCCTCGCCATCTGCTTCCGTCTGCCAAGAGTCAGCCGCACGATGCAAGCTCTCAAGCGGTAGGGCGCGTCGGAACTGAACATCCTGATGCGAAGCCATCCAGTGCCCCTGTGTACAAAAAGTGGTGGTTCTGGACCATCATCGGAGTCGCCGCTGCTGGAATCGCAACGGGGGTCGGCCTTGGAATCGCGGCACGTGAGCCAGATACCACCGGACTAATGGAATATCACCCGTAGACAATCGAGGAACAACCATGTGGAACTCTCGCGCCCTGCTGCACGGCCTTGGCCTGGTTGCTTTGTCCTCTCTGGGTCTGGGAAGCTGTGGTGGCGATGTAGGTATCGTTGTTTCTGTTGAGAACTGGCCATCTACCTCGCCGTATCTACTCGTTGATACCCAAGTGAACGGAACGTCAGGTCAGCAACTTCGCATTCCGGCTGGCCAGAACCGTTTTGTTGTTAGACTCCCCAGCGATCAAACAGGCGATCTGACACTAAGTGCGTTCGCTATCGACGATACAGGCTGCAAGGTGGCGAGTGGACAACTCTCGTCCACTCTGAGTGGTGGACTGCGGCGCACAGGAGAAGGAACATTAACCCTAAGCACACTAGAGCCCGCTCTGTGCAAGCTGTCCGTACGAATCAATTCCGGAACGGGAAGCGTGGCCTCAACACCGCCAGGTCTCACTTGCGCTGGTTCTATCTGTGACGGAGAATTCACTAAGAACACCAATATTCATCTAGCACCGACACCGGGTAGCTACAAACAGTTCTCTGCCTGGACTGGAAACTGCACTGGTAATAACTCCTGCGATATAACGCTATCTCGGTCAACTGAGATTTCACTTGCGTTTATGCCACGGCAATGTACTCCGCAAGGGTGGTGTTTTCATCATCCCACCGATGCCTCTGGAAGACTCATCTACGAGGCCACCAGTACTCTTTATTGGCCCAGCATAGACAGCCATGGAGTAGCTTGGTTCTTCGGAAATGGAGGAGAGGTGCTGCGATGCGATGTCAACTCCTGCAAGCGGACACTTTCCATACTGTCGACGCGATCGCCAAATGGAACCATTCCGATCAGTGAAGATATTTGGGCAATGATCACGACTCCTAAGCCGGCCCTACTTAGGTGTAGCAATGACAGTTGCAAAATCTCCTATGACTTCATGTCGAACGATACCTGTAAATCCTTGGTCCCAAGCGGCCCACTGTTTTCGGGTCTTCAGTATGTCATCACGACGGCTCAATCATCCGGAGGGAAGAATAATTCTGTCATCAGAATCTCAACAAATGAAGCCGATCAAACTAGGTGTGGAAAACTCTGGGACACTGGCACGGTTACCATCAATTCTATTTATGCCAACGGAAATATTGTTTGGTTGATGACAGATGTCCCAAGTCTGGAGAAACTCGACTGTTCATCATTCCCGTGTACAACATCGACCGCATCAGATATCCCTGCGATATTCTCCTATCAATTCCTATCTGGAAATAGCAAAAGCGCCTGGTTGGCATCAAACCAGTATCCAACAGCTACAATTCTAGTGCGCTGCCCGGTTGCTAATGCAAAATGCACACCAATATCAATTCCATATAAAACAACAGACTATATCCAGAGCCTTGTGGTCGGGGAAAATTCATCATGGATCATTGGAAGAAACAGCTCGTCCAGTGTTGGCACAGACATCATATCTGTTAATGATCAAAATTCAAGCTCCGGACTAAAGATCAATAACGCGTATTCTCTGTCCAATTTCTATGCGGGATGGGGAAATGACACAGATCTCTGGATGGGGGTTGATACAAATATTCGGCACTGCACCGCAAGTGGATGTGAAACTATCACTCCAGGATTTGGGACTACGTATGTTTACTCGATAGGTGGAAATGGCAAAGATGTCTGGGCAGGTGGCTACAGCGGTGAAGTGCTCCATTATCAACAACCTTAAGTTCTCCTGAAAATATGCGTAAAATAGGCTCTCAGATCCACAATGGCTTCAGCCAGACATCATCTTCATAAATAGCAGTCGCAGCACGATATAAGTACTAAGCATCCTGAGCTACATCGTTATAATCAAGAATTCGATATCCGTCTAATCTAGAGGTAGAGATCCCCGTAGAGTCCTTGGAGTGCAAAGCGCCCTCGCCGCTCCACTCGCTTCACACGCGCTGAGTCGTTGCCTCCAGCGCAGTTCCTCTTCCTAATGCGACAGGTCCGTAGGCTCTGCGCACTCCGGCTGAACTCCGGTAGGTTGGTTGGCGGCGGCGATAGATTGACCAGCAGCAACTCAATGAACGACCTTGCCCGAGCATCAGACCTTAGGCTTCCCACTGCTGCAAGTTGTTCCCATCGCAGGAGACCACCGCGAGCGGTCTAGCCGGGGCTTGGCGCTGGCGATGCTGCCACGCGCCGCCGCCCAGGTAGCTCCATCGGCCCGAGTCCGTACCCCAGCCAACCGGGGGATACCGCGAGGGCTATCGCGAACGCTTCGACGGTCGCAATGCTGGGCACGCTGGCCCCCGTCTCGGTGGATCTCACGGCGGTATCGGTCAACCCAGAGGCCCGAGCGAGTCCGCGCATGGTCAACCCGCGATCGGTGCGAGTCTGCCGAAGTCGCGAGGCCACACCTTCGCAGCGCAAGCCATCGGTGGGCTGGCTGGCATCCGCTTCGATGCCGTAGGCCAGGAATGCAGGTGACAGCCCGAGCGCATAGGCGACCCGCTCGACGGTATCAAGGCGCGGGATGCGTTGCCCTTGCTCTATCCCAAGCACTGCCGACACATCCGAGAGCTTGGCCCGCTGAGTCACTGACTGCCGATTGAGAGCGGCAGTCTTGCGAGCCGTCTTCAGTCGAGCAGCCAAGCCCATGAACAGGGGATTTTTGCGTCCGCGAACCACGAACACTCGGTAGCACGCTCTCTCATCGGGTCACCAGTTCGCCTGAGTGTGCTCAGTTACCTATGGTTCATGTTGCAATCATTGGGAACATTAGGTAACAGGTAGGTACGGGTAGCGATGCCCGGAAATGAAACAGGCTCGACGGCGGTGTTTTGCCCGTCGAGCCCTATGCCCGCGCCGGACACCGCCACGAAGCAAACGTCCGACGCGAACAGGAGCAGTCTATGCCTTGCCATGTCCCTGCTACAAGTGCGTCTTCTCGTCGTCGGTCACTTTACCGGAAGCGTCCGCCAACCATTGCCGCAAATCTCGACTTGTCCAAGCCCGGTGAAGCGTGGGCAGAGGACTATCTACGCCGCGCATCGACGGGAACGGAAGCCTTTTGGCGTCCGCTGGCCATCCGTCGCGACGACGCGGCGCTACTCGTTGCTGTGCAGTGGCTCGATGGGGAGCCTGCGAAAGATCGGTACTCCGTTGTCATGCTCTCGCTCACCGAGCGAGCTTTGTCATGGCGCAAGTACCCCAGCGCCAAAGCAGCAAAGAAGGCGCTTGCAGCCCTCGTTCCTGCCAAGCCCAACGCAGGCGCGTAGCAACGGGCAGCGTCACACACCCGTCACCACATCGAGCGGCTCACGACGCACAAGCACAGACAACAGCACACCGCCCGCCGCAATATCACCGACCGACCGCCTGATATCACCGCGATGCGGCATGATATCAGGCGCGCCAGCGTAATATCACCGTGGACGACGGGATGATATCACCGTGATATCACCGCCCGCTCGCTTGATATCACCGGAAGACCGTGTGATATCACCGTCCACTAGCGTAATATCATCGCCTACGTTTAATCATAAGTAGGCATGATCGCGAGCGCTTTGAAAATTAGCAGGCCAAGCCTTTCCGTCGGTGGTTGTCGAGCCATCCGGGATTCTTCTGTGATATCAGCGAGTTACCTCGCCATTGCCATTTTAGTGAAGTGCATTACGTTGAACCGGAGTCTCCTGATATCGCGAGGTGTCCTCATGGCGTCCGTCCGCTCTTCCCGCATTTCACAAGACCCACCGGGTCTGTATTCGCCGCTTCTGCCAACGGTCGTGGTGGCCTCCTACAAAGGTGGGGCTGGCAAGACCGCGCTGGCGGTTCCCATCGCTGAGCGGTTGGCCTTCGCGGGTCTGCGCGTGCTGCTGATGACCTGCGACACGCAGGAGGATGCGCGGTTTCGGCTCGGTGTGAGTCGTTCGGAAGGCGCGATCGCGACGCGGCACTACGGGTCGGGCACCCTCACCGTGACTGGCATTCGGGGCGAGAAGGTGATCGATGTGCTGTACCGAAAAGGGCCGGAGCGCATGGGGCTGGGCTCCTTTGATATGGCGGTGCTCGATACCCCGCCCGAGGTGCAGGGTGGCAGCCTGCCGGGCGTCCTGCTCGTGGCGACGGTGGACGGTGCGGATGCGGCGCGCAACATTGTCACGATGCTGAAACGCACGCCGAGCAACAGCGATATCATAATGGTGCGGCTCGGACGCGAAGACGCCGACGACTGGAAGCAAAACGTCAACGTCATGGAAGAGGTCTTGCAGCGCTCGCTGGAACTCTTCCCGGAGCCGCTGCTGAAGACAAGGCGCATCAAGGAAGCACATAACAGCGGAGAGTCTGTCTGGACGCTTCCGAGGACGGGCCGCAGCACCGCGATCTTCCTGAGTGCCGTCGAGACGTTTGCGCAGATGGCTTGGCAGCGGGCATTTCCTCATCATCCTTGGCCCGCGCCGCCCGCAGCAGCCTCACGCGCTCCCTATGTATCTGGCTGGGATGACGACGAATGAAGTTGGACAAGGACACTCTGTTAGATGAGGTCGCGGGACATCAAGACCGCATGAAAAGCCACTTATGGTCGAAGGACAGCGGCGAGCCGGATGAAGACTGGACTGCTTCGATCGGGAACGCACCGCCCTCCTCGTCCGAGTCGGCAAGCTACGCGCCAACCTTCGAGAGCCCGCCCCGCCCACCGTCGATACCGCGAGCACCCTCGCCAGATCTGTCGATGCCTCGATCACAGTCACCGGCTCTGTCGATATCGGAAATCTTGCCGCGTCTCGACGCACTGGATTCTGCCGTCGAACGGCTGACCTCCGCGATCTCTCGTCGGCCCACTGGAGGAGAGGGCTTCCCCGGCTGGCTGGAAGGAGTTGCCGGAGATCCGCATTCCTACGATGGGCCAGACAGCGGTAGGAAGGGTGTCTGCGTTCGCATCTTGCCCACGACCTATGCGCAGCTTCAGGCGACGCAGCGTCGCATGGGGCTTCGCACGGTTGCGGCAGCGTGGGAGTTCCTACTGCGCATGGGACTGGCGGCAGCAGAGCGTCTGCCAGCTTGATAGCTGCGGAACGACTGGCGACAGGGCGTTAGCCGCTCGATCGGACCGCGCCACGTCCCGCAGTGGTACTCAACCGCAACAGATCCATCACCCCCGCCGCATACCAAACGTCACCGCGCTGGGGAAGGATGCGCTCTTTGTGAAGCTGGACGGCGATCTGTCGCAGACTCATTCCGTGAGTACGTAGTTCTGTGGCACGTACCGCCGCTGCTTGCTTATCCCGAACAGCGGAAGGAGTCGCAGCAAGCCGCTCAGCTTTCGACGGTGCCGACTTGCGCGGACGCTCTGGATCGCGGACTCCTGCGCGTGACAGGACGCGGTACAGAGTCCGCCGATACCACTTGTCACCACGGCAAGGGACTCCTTCTTCCGTCAGGATTTCGCAGATCCGCTTCATGCGTTCATCAGCATCGTACAGCTCACGGATTCGCTTGATGCCGCGCTGTTCTTCAAGAACCTCGACGAGAACCCGCCGCCCAAAGGAGTCTGTCTCCTGAGCATATCGCCACCCGTACGGAGCCGCACCGAACTGCACTCCCAACTGCTTGAGGTGGCTCATTCCCTCGCGTGTCCGCTCGCAAATCGCCTCCCGTTCCCACTGCGCCACCGACATCAGCACGTTCAGCACCAGCTTCCCCGCCGCTGACCGCGTGTCAATGGAATCACTCACCGCAAGCAGCGACCACCGCTTCCCTTCACCAAAGTAGTTCTCACAGAGGACTCCCAAGTCCTTCACAGAGCGCGTCAATCTGTCCAGTTTGACGACGACAACTGCTTCCGCTTTGCCTGCATCGAGCATCCACAGCGCTCGCGTGAGTCCCGGTCTGTCGAGCGACTTCGCCGACACTCCGTCATCCGAGATGATTTCGATCAGATCGATGTCATGCGCAATGCAGTGCGCCCGAATCTTGACCCGCTGTGTCTCAAGACTGACGCCCTCGCTCACTTGAATCTCTGTGCTAACTCGGACGTACCCAACTGCGCGAATCTGCTGCGGTTTTGTCGAAGCGCTAGTTGACTTAGGAATCCGCATGATAGGCCCCCTCGCATTCCCATCGAGCCAATGTCCGCAGAAGTCCGAGCACAAAACGACCATTGTCCGTGCGCGTGTCCACCCCCTCCGCAACCGCCACCAGCGCAAACGAGCCATCGCCGAAGTGCTTCTCGACGAGCCGCGCCAGCTTCCCAACCGACAACGCCAAGTGCGCCATCGACGGAACGATCAGCAGCGTCGGCCCTCCCACGCCAAGCATCCCCAGCGCTTCGTCGAGCACCGTCTGCCGCTCCCCGTGCTCCCCCTGCGTAACCATGCCCTTATCAATCAGAGTCGCATCAAGCGAGACGCGATGCAATTCGCAATAAGCAGTCACCCGTTGTGCTGATATGCGTATCGCAGCTCCACTCTCCGAGCGAGTGGACAACCCTGTGCGAATGTAACCGACGCCTCTTGTGGTCGTATCTGCCATCCTTGTCTACCTCCAGATGGCAGGCGTTGTATTAGTTAGTTACGTACCGAATGAAACGCTACGACGCCTTGCATGAAGACACCTACAAGGGCTCCAAGCGTCGCATCTGTTGCTATCGGTTACATTCGAGTTAGTAGCGTAGAGCAGGCACAAGAAGGCGTA
>Ga0075160_10001788_pt1 | contig 13043 bp, 13 predicted proteins | sample JI91814C2DNA_FD_70969 | JGI IMG/M metagenome (GOLD analysis project Ga0075160, IMG submission 70969) | Wastewater effluent complex algal communities from Wisconsin, to seasonally profile nutrient transformation and Carbon sequestration -... | ecosystem: Engineered > WWTP > Effluent > Algae...
GTTGGGCGTAGCGTGCCGGCTTGCGGCCAGAACCAGACTCTTACGAACGTCCACTTCGGGGTAATCTCGGTTTTCATGCATGTAGTCCCGGTTTGGCATGCGGGTAAACACCAACCTCGACTGATCAACAGATAACCTGTCGCCTCTGGGTTAAAAATTTCACGGCCGTCAAGGGGCGATCTCGGTTTTCATTCAAGAAGGGGGTACAGCATCCAAAGGCAACGGGGGCACGGCAGTGCCAGGCGCGGCCTCGGGCAATGGGGGCTCCCGCCGCAACTGCCACTGCTTGACCAGGGCATACAGGGCCGGGATAACGCACAGGGTCAGGATCGTCGACGAGATCATCCCGCCGACCATCGGCGCGGCGATACGGCTCATCACCTCGGACCCGGTGCCGCTGCCCCACATGATCGGCAGCAGGCCGGCCATGATGGCGACGACGGTCATCATCTTCGGGCGCACCCGCTCGACCGCGCCCTCCATCACCGCGCCGTAGAGATCCGCCGGGCCCGGCAGGCGACCCTCGGCGCGACAGCGCCCGCGGACCTGTTCCCAGGCATGGTCGAGGTAGATCAGCATCACGACCCCGGTCTCGGCGGCCACGCCAGCCAGCGCGATGAAGCCCACAGCCACGGCCACCGACACGTTGTAGTGAAGCCACCACATCAGCCAGATACCGCCCACCAGCGCAAACGGGACCGACAGCATCACGATGAAGGTCTCGGTCAGTCGCCTGAAGTTCAGGTAGAGCAGCAGGAAGATCAGCAGCAGGGTGACGGGCACGACGATCTTCATCTTCTCGACCGCGCGCTCCATCGCCTCGAACTGGCCGCTCCAGGTGATGTAGTAGCCGGCGGGGAACTTCACCTGCTCGGCCACCGCCTTGCGCGCGTCGGCCACGTAGGAGCCGATGTCACGGTCACGGATGTCGACGAAGATGTAGGCCGACAGCAGCGCGTTCTCGGTGCGGATGCTCGGCGTGCCGCGTTCGACAACCACCTTGGCCACCTGGCCGAGCGGCACCATCGCGCCGCCCATGATGGGCACCAGCACCTCGCGCTCGATCTGCTCGGGATTGGTCCGCAGTTCGCGCGGATAGCGCACGGTAACGCCGAAGCGCTCGCGACCTTCGACGGTCGTGGTGACCATTTCGCCGCCCAGGGCCGTGCCGATGACGTCCAGCAACTCGCCGACCGTCAGCCCGTAGCGCGCCAGCGCGGCGCGGTCAGGTTCGATGTTGAGGTAGCTGGCGCCCGTCAGCCGTTCGGCGAAGGCCGAGGTCGTCCCGGGAACCTCTTTAACGACGGCCTCAATCTCCTTGGCGAGTTTCTCCATCTCGCCGAGGTCCTTGCCAAAGACCTTGATGCCGATCGGCGTGCGGATGCCGGTGGACAGCATGTCGATGCGGGCCTTGATAGGCATCGTCCAGGCGTTGCTGATGCCCGGGAACTGCAGCGCCTTATCCAGTTCGGCGATCAGCTTGTCGGTCGTCATGCCCGGCCGCCATTCGTCCTGCGGCTTGAGGTTGATGACGGTCTCGAACATCTCGGTCGGTGCCGGGTCGGTGGCCGTGTTGGCGCGGCCGGCCTTGCCGTAGACCGAGCTCACCTCGGGGAAGCTCTTGATAATCTTGTCCTGCGTCTGCAGCACCTCGGCGGCCTTGGTGATCGACATGCCCGGCAGCGAGGCCGGCATGTACAGCAGCGTGCCCTCGTTGAGGGTGGGCATGAACTCGCTGCCCAGCTTCGACGCCGGGTAGTACGACACGGCCATGGCGAGCACCGCCAGCAGGATGGTGACCTTTTTCCACCGCATGACCGCAGCGATGATCGGCCGGTAGACCCAGATCAAGAAGCGGTTCAAGGGGTTCCTCGCCTCCGGCATGATCTTGCCGCGGATGAACAGCATCATCAGCACCGGCACCAGCGTGACGGACAGCAGCGCCGCGCCTGCCATCGAGAAGGTCTTGGTGTAGGCCAGCGGCGAGAACAGCCGCCCCTCCTGCGATTCGAGCGTGAACACCGGCAGGAAGGACACGGTGATGATCAGCAGCGAGAAGAAGAGGGCCGGGCCGACCTCCTTGCAGGCGTCGAGCATCGCGTCGGCGCGGTCCTTGACCGTGTGATCGGGCTTCAGGTGCTCCAGGTGCTTGTGGGCGTTCTCGATCATCACGATGGCCGCGTCCACCATGGCGCCGATCGCAATCGCGATGCCGCCCAGGCTCATGATGTTCGAGTTCATGCCCAGCAGATGCATGGCGATGAACGAGATCAGCACGCCCACCGGCAGCATCAGGATGGCCACCAGCGCCGAGCGCACATGCATCAGGAAGATCACGCAGACCGCCGCGACGATCAGGCTTTCTTCGATCAACGTGCGCTGCAGGGTCCCGATCGCCCGGTGAATCAGGTCCGAGCGGTCGTACACCGCCTGGATCGTCACGCCCTCGGGCAGGCCGGCCGAGATCTCGCTGACCTTGGTCTTCAGGTTATGGATCACCTCAAGCGCGTTTTGCCCGAAGCGCGACATCGCGATCCCCGAGACAACCTCGCCTTCGCCGTTCAGCTCAGACAGTCCGCGCCGCTCGTCGGGAGCCATCTCGACGCGGGCGATGTCGCGGATCAGCACCGGCGTGCCGCCTTCGCTCTTGACCACCAGCGACTCGATGTCGGCCTTGCTGCGCAGGTAGCCCTTGCCGCGCACCATGAACTCGGTCTCAGCCATCTCGACCACACGCCCACCGACATCGCGGTTGGAGTCGCGGATGACCTGCGACACCTTCATCAGCGGGATGCCGAAGCTGCGCAGCTTCAACGGATCGACCGTCACCTGGTAGGTCTGCACAAAGCCGCCCAATGAGGCCACCTCGGCCACACCCGGCGCCTTGGTGAGCTGGTAGCGCACGTACCAGTCCTGGATCGTGCGCAGTTCGGCCAAGCTCTTGTTCTTGGCCAGCAGAACGTACTGGTAGACCCAGCCGACCCCGGTGGCGTCAGGCCCGAGCGAGGGCGACACGCCCTTGGGCAGGCGGCTCGACGCGAAGTTCAGGTACTCCAGCACTCGGCTGCGCGCCCAGTAGATGTCGGTGCCATCCTCGAAGATCACGTAGACGAAGGAGGCCCCGAAGAACGAGAAGCCGCGTACCACCTTCGACTTCGGCACCGCGAGCATCGCGGTGGTCAGCGGATAGGTGACCTGGTCCTCGACCACCTGAGGCGCCTGGCCCGGGTACTCGGTGTAGACGATGACCTGGACGTCCGACAGGTCGGGCAGCGCGTCAAGGGGCGTCTTCATCACGGCGACGACACCGCCGAGCACGATGAACAGGGTGGCGAGCAGAACCAGAAAGGGGTTCTGGCCTGACCACTGGATGATGCGGGACAGCATGGTGTGTCCTCAGTGGCCGGCGTGTGAATTGGCGGCGCTCGCGGCCGGCATCCCTGGTGACGCGGTGATCGATGTCACCACGTACTCGCCAGGCTGGCGCTCGACGAACTCGAAGCGCACCGCCTGGCCTGGTTTCAGCCCAGCCAGCAGAGATGCATTGGCGACCTTGAATTCCATCGTCATCGCCGGCCACTTCAGGGTCGGCACGGGGCCGTGGTTGAGGCTGAGCGTGCCGGCCTTCAGGTCGATGCCGTCGACGGTGCCATCGGCCTTGTGGCCGACCGCGCCAGACGCAGGGGCCGGCGATGTGGCAGATGCTCCAGCCGAGCCACCCGATGCGGCCATGTCAGCACCCTTGGCCGGGCTGCCGTGACCCGAGTGACCGCCGAGACCGCCCACGACCGCCTTCAGGTTGCTCTCCGCGTCGATCAGGAAGTTGGCCGCGACGACCACCTGTTCGCCATCGCGCACCCCCTTGAGGATCTCGACGTAGTGCTCACCCCTTGCGCCGATGTCGACCTGTCGCGGCTCGAACCGGCCTTCTTGGACCTGGACGAGCACGAGGCGTCTTGTGCCGGTATCGATCAGTGCCGAGTCGGGTACGGTCAGCACCGGTGCCTTGCCACCCACCGATACCTCCACCTGCGCGAACATCGCCGGCTTGAGCTTTTGTCCCGGGTTGGCCATCTCGACCCGCACGGGAATGCTGCGTGTCTCCGCCTTCAGCGTCGGGTAGATGTAGGTGATGCGGCCCTCGAAGGCCTCGTTGGGATAGGCCGTCGTCGTGACGCGCGCTTTCGCGCCGTTCTTGACCAGGCCAATGTCCTGCTCCGACAGATCGGCGATGACCCAGACCGAAGACAGGTCGGTCACTTGGTAGAGCGTTTCTCCCGGCATGAACCGCACGCCCTGCACGACCTTCTTTTCGGTCACCAGGCCGGCGACCGGTGACGGGAATGTGATGTTGCGCTGCGGCTGGCCGGTCTTCACCAAGGCTTGCAGCTGTGCGGGCGGAAGATCCCAGTGGCGCAGGTGGGCGAGGCTGGACTCGGCCAGTTGCGACATGCCGCCCTGCGCAGCGCTGCCTGCGCCCTGCATGGCCTGCACGCCCTGCATGGCAATGACGTATTCACGCTGCGCAGCCAGCAACTCGGGGCTGTAGGCCTCGAACAACGGCTGGCCTTTGGCCACCGCTTGTCCGGTGGCGTTGACGTGCAGCCGCTCCACATAGCCCTCGAACTTCGCGGTGATCGCAAACACCCGCCGTTCGTCGGGCTCGATGCGGCCCGCGGCGCGTACCGTCTTGCCGAGCATGCGCATTGCGGCGGCCTCTGTGCGCACGCCGAGCTTCTGGATCTTCTCCGTGCTGATGCGGACCTGATCGGGCGAGGCTGGCGCGGCGCCCGGCGACGACTCGTCTTCGCCTTCGTAGACCGCGATGTAGTCCATTCCCATCTGATCCTTCTTCGGCGTCGGGGACGTGTCGGCCAGCCCCATCGGATTGCGGTAGTAAAGCAATTTGCGTTGCTTGGGTGCCGCGCCGGCTGTGGACGCCGCGCCGGCCACCGAGGCCTCGGAAGGGTGCTGCTGCGAGCGGGTGCCCAGCCAGTAGCTGCCCGCAGCGACTGCCCCGAAGAGGATGATTGCGAGCACTGCGGTGGAGGTTTTCACAGGTCTTCTCCCAGGATGCGTTCGATCTCGGCCAGGCGGGTCTGGCCCTCGACCTGCGACTTGAGGACTTCTTGCCGCGCCTTGCGGATCTGCCGCTGGGCTTCGAGGAGCACCGCGAACTCGGTCTTGCCGTTCTCGTAGGCGGCCAGCGCGGACTTCAGGGCCAGCTCGGACTGTGGCAGCAGCTGGGTCTTTATCAGCATCTCGGTGCGACGGGCCGCCTCCAGGCCGGCAAGGTTGGAGAAGAGTTGGCCCATCAACAGGTGCGACTGGGCGTCGACCCGCGACTGCGCCGCACCGACCATCGCCTCGGCCTCGCGCTCCTGACCGCGGCGCGATTCCTGTTGGAGCGGAATGTTCATCTCGAACATCAGGCCCCAGGTGGTGATGCGGCTGCCCATCTGCGTCGGCGACACGCCAACTTGCAGATCGGGGTAGCGGTTGGCCTGCGTGAGTTCGCGGTTCTTCTGCGCAGCCGCAAGACGGGCCAGTTCGGCCTGCAGCAGCGGGCTGCGCTGGCGGACCCGTTCGACCAGCGCCCCCGCGTCTGCCGGACCCAATGACGGCAAGGAACGCGGAGACTGGGCATCGGCCAACGGGGCCGTACCCTCTCGCGCCAGTAGGCCGTTCAGCTTGGACCGGATCTGGCGCTTCTCGCTGTCGATCGCGATCAGTTCGGTGCGCATCGCCGTCTGCTCCAGCTGCGCACGGATCGCGTCCGACTGACCAGCCAGCCCCCCCGCGTAGCGCGCCTGCGAAACCTGCTCCAGCCGCGCCATCAGCCCAAGCACTTCATTCGTGAGCCGCTCGTTGTCTGCTGCTCGGTAGTATTCGGCGTAGGTCACCTTGATAAGCGCCGCCAGATCAGACCAGGCGGCGGCGCTGCGCGCATCGGCCTGCCTCGCCTCTGCGCTGGCTGCGTCGCGCTTCAGATCACGCTTTCCCCACAGCGGCAGCATTTGCATCAGCGTGTATTTGGTCTCGCCGACCTTCGAAGGCAAAACGCTGGGCGATGCGCCCGAGGCGTAGTTGTTGATGTCCATCAGTTCGACGCGCAGCACCGGATCGGGCAGCGCGCCGGCGGGGCCGATCCGCTGCGCGGCAGCGTCGGCCTCCTGTCGCATCGCATTGAGTTCCGGGCTCTGTGCCCGCGCGTACGTCAGCAGGCCTTGCAGATCGGATCCTAGCGAGGCCTCTTGCGCCATGGCTGGGCCTACGCCGGCAGTGAACGCCCATAGACCGCAGGTCAGACCAAGAGCCCAGCGCTTGGCAACCGAACCGCGCACGGTTCCGAAAGCTCGTTCAGAAATGCTCAACATCTATTGGCTCCTCGGACTGCGTTGACGATGGGCTTCCCACTGCGTCCCGCGACTGCGCAGCGAATGGATCACACGCCGACAACGTCCAGTCCTACCCCGTCGGATTTCCGACACATGAATATCAAGCATATTGCGCCAGTTCATCGGGGTGCTAACAGCCTTCCCAGTCGACAACTGGAGAGCAGGAAAACAACTTCGCCCTGCACGCACGGCTCCGCTACTCCAGCGCTTCATGCAACTACTTCGCTGCCTCGATGGCCGTAACGGTCAGTGCACCGTTGACGTTCTCGGCAGTGAACTTGACCTTGTCGCCCTCTTTGAGCCCGTCGAGCATCTTCGGATCGGCGACCTTGAAGACCATCGTCATGGCGGGCATCTCTAGATTCTTCAAAGGCCCGTGCCGCAGCGTCACCTTTCCCTGCGCCTTGTCGAGCTTGCGAACCTCACCCTCGCTTTGCGGCGCGGCGGCCGTGGCCGGGTGGTGTGCCGAGTGCTCAGCGCTGGAGGCGGGAGCAGTCTGGGCGTTCGCGGCGAATGCCACGACGAGAGCCGCCGCAGCGAGAATCTGGGTTGGTTTCATGTCCGATCCCTTCAAGACTTCGGGTAGTGGGCGAAGACGGTCTCGCGACCGCTCTTGTCGATGAGAAAAACGTCGTACGGGTCCTTGCGCTGCCCGACTTCCATGCCGGGCGAGCCGGGCGGCATGCCGGGCACGGCGATGCCGATTGCAGCCGGCTTCATCGCCAGCAGCCTCTTCACCTCCACGGCCGGCACGTGGCCTTCGACGACATAGCCGTTGACGACAGCCGTGTGGCAGCTGCCGAACCTGTCGGGTAGTCCGTAGCGTTTGCGCGCGGCGGTCGTATCGCCCACCTCGGTCACTTTCACAGGAAATCCGGCCGCTTTCAGGTGGTCGATCCAGGCGCCACAGCAGCCGCAGGTAGGACTCTTGAAGACCTCGACCTGCGGCAGAGCGTTCGCCGCTAAAGCAGGAAACGCCGCCGCGGCAGCACCAGCGACAAGCGCCGAGAGAATGTGTCTGCGCTTCATTTGACCCTCACCTTACCGACCATGCCGGCCTCGAAGTGACCTGGGATGAGGCAGGCGAACTCGAAGTCGCCAGCCTTGGTGAATTGCCAGATGATTTCGCCGCTCTTACCCGGGCTGACGTGCATCATGTGCGGCTCGTCGTGCTCCATGCCGGGGAACTTCCTCATCATCTCGGCGTGCCTCTTCAATTCATCGCTCGTGCCGAGCACCATCTCGTGAAGCATCTGGCCCTTGTTGGTCGCCACGAGCTTGACGGTCTCGCCGCGCTTGACGGTGATGTCGGCCGGAGTGAAGCGCATCGTGTCAGCCATGTCGACGCGAATCGTCCGGGTCGCCTTGGCGGGGTCGCCCTCACGTCCGAAGCTCGTGTCCTCGACTCTGCTGGAGTCATACTTTCTGGGCTTGGCGTCATGCTCCTCGTTGCCATGCGCGAAGGCGCTGGCTGCCGCGAGGAGAGCGGCTGTATTCAGGATCGCGGGCGCGAGCCTGGAGATAAGTCTGTTCATTGCTGGAACCATATGAGTCATCGGCTCGGCACATGCCGGCCGGAGGACGCCTCGTCGCGTCCATCAAACGGACGCGCGAGCCCCATCAGGCCTCCCGCGGAGGCCTCGTTGGGTCAGATGGTTCGCGGAGGACGCTCCTGCCCGTCCGAGACGAAGCTCGGCAGAGGAGCGAATGGGTCGGAGAATCTGACCGCGGCAAGATCCAGCGGTTCAAAGAGTGCCGACATACTGCTCAACAGCGGAGTGAGCGAGCAGAAGGCCGAGCACGTGCTGCACTTGTCCGAAGGCGTGTGCTCGTGCCTGGAGTCGTCGTGCCCCCCACCGGTGTGATCACTGTGGGCGTGCGACGCGGCATGCTCGTGGCCGTCCGAGTGGTCCATTTCCTCGTGCCCGACCGGATGGTCGTGCAAGCGAAGTTCGTTCTGAACACCGGTGCTGCCCACTGGGCACAGCATGGCTGCAGCCACCGCACCCCGGATGGGGAGCAGGACGGCCAGCAATAGCAGGAAGCAGGTGCGGACAACTTTCACGTTGGTCAGATTAGCGCCTAGATAGCGATGTTCAGTCAAGAGTAATGGGTTTGGCGGGTCCCGACCGCAACAGACGCTGGGAAGCCCGGCAGCATGGACTTGCGAACCAGCCTGCGGGACCCACCGCTGACAGAGGCACGATCGAGAGCGCGGAATGCCTGCCTGGTTTCGTGGTGGGGGAAATCGAGTCCATCGCAGTTGCTGTTCGCGCAGCCTTCAGCGCTTGGCCAGGTAGGCGAGCAGGCCGGCCAGCCACATTAGGGCGGGCACGAGCAGCAGCCACCTGAAGTCTGAGTGCAGCGCGAAGTTGGTCGCGCTCATCAAAACCACGGTCATCAAGCCCGCCAGCAAGATCGCCACCCCCGTGCCACGCTGCCGAAGAGGCATGGCGGTGCGGGCGACGAAGACCACCAGCACGCCAGCTCCGGCCATGAAGCCCCCCATGACTGTGAACACTTTGCCCAGCCAGCGCTCCAGCCCGGGCGCGGCCGATCTGAGGGCTTCGAGGCTCGTACCCATGAAACGAGGGTCTTCGGGCAAAAGCGCAGGCCGCAGGAAGATGAAATAGGCGCCCAGCCCCACCAACCAGATGCCACAAGCCAGGAGCAACCAACTGGACAGGCCATCCCGCAACTGAGGACGCCGGCTCATATCAGTCTCCCGTTGGTCGAGGCCGACGCGCGAGCGGCATCTGCCGCCATTCGGCGCGTACACCAGCCCGCATAGGCCTTGCCAAACAGCTTGCCCAGCCACCGCGCGAAGCCGCGTTCAGGCAAGTCATAGTCGATGAACACAGCCAGGTGAGAGCAGCCTTGGCGGGGCGAGATGGTGAACCCCATGCGGTAGCCACCGATCACCAGCAGCCTGGGTTGGCCACGGGTCTCCCAGGCCTTCTTGAACGGGGGCTTCCGCTCGGTCACAACTTCATCCAATGCCAGTTTCAACCCCAGCACCTGCCCCGACATGCTGATCACGGAGCCCACCGCCTGGCCATGCTGCGCATCGGTCGTGATGCGCATCGAAGCCCCCGCGGTCATCAATGAGGGTTTCTCCATGTGGCCGGCCAATCGCTTGTGATCGTCGAGTGCGGCGAACAAGGCCGCGGGAGCGATCGGCACATCGACCTCGCTGCTGTGGTGCAGTGGATAGGCGCTGGAAGACATGGCAGTTCTGGCCTCAGTCCGGGCCGATGTCGGCTTTGCGCAGGCGCAGCGCATTGCTGATCACCGATGCCGAACTCAGGCTCATGGCCAGCGCCGCGATCATGGGTGACAGCAGCCAGCCGGTGAACGGGTACAGCAACCCGGCCGCGAGCGGCACGCCCAGCGCGTTGTAGACGAAGGCGAAGGCCAGGTTCTGCTTCATATTGGCCACGGTCGCCACCGACAGGCCGCGCGCCGTGGCGATGCCGCGCAAATCGCCCTTCACCAGCGTGAGTTGCGCGCTGTTCATCGCCACATCGGTGCCGGTGCCCATGGCGATGCCCACGTCGGCGCGGGCGAGCGCGGGGGCATCGTTGATCCCGTCACCAGCCATAGCGACCGTGCGGCCTTCAGATTTCAGCTTCTCGACCAGCCTGAGCTTGTCGACTGGCTTGACCTCGCCATGCACTTCATCGATGCCCAGGCGCTGGCCGACAGCGCGTGCCGTGGTGAGTCCGTCGCCGGTGGCCATCACGACGCGGAGCCCCGCCTTGCGCAGCGAGGCCAGGGCGTCGGGCGTGGTCGCCTTGATCGGGTCGGAAACAGCCAGCAGGCCGTAGAGCTTTTGATCGACCGCCAGGTGCATCACGCTCGCGCCTTGTGCGCGCAGTGCCTCGGCCTGGCTCGCCAAGCCTGACACGTTGACTCCCAGTTGCTCCATCAGTGCGGTGTTCCCCAGTGCCAGCGCCTTGCCGGCCACCGTGCCGCGCACACCGATGCCTGACTCGGAGTCGAATTGCTCGGGCTTGTCGAGCGTCAGGCCGCGCTCCTTGGCGGCTGCGACGATGGCCGCGGCCAAGGGGTGTTCGCTGCCCTGGTCGAGGCTGGCCGCCAGGCGCAGCACCTCGTCTTCCGTCACGCCTTCCGCGGCCACCGCCCGTTCGAAGCTCGGTCGCCCTTCGGTCAGTGTGCCGGTCTTGTCGACGATGAGGGTGTCGATCTTGCGCAGGTTCTCGATCGCCGCCGCGTCGCGGAACAGCACGCCGGTGGTGGCACCTCGACCCGTGGCGACCATGATGGACATCGGCGTGGCCAGCCCCAGCGCACATGGGCAGGCAATGATCAACACGGCCACTGCGTTGATGAGACCGTAGACCCAACTCGGCTCGGGACCGAAGAAGCCCCAGCCGAGGAAAGTTAGCGTGGCGATGCTGACCACGCCCACCACGAAATAGCCGGCCACCGTGTCGGCCATGCGCTGCATGGGCGCGCGTGAGCGCTGGGCCATTGCCACCATCTGGACGATCTGCGACAGCACGGTGGCCGAACCGACGTGCTCGGACCGCATCACCAAGGCACCGCTGGTGTTCATCGTGGCGCCGATCAGCTTGTCACCCGGTCGCTTGGTTACCGGTAGGGGCTCACCGGTCAGCATCGACTCGTCGAGCGCACTGCTGCCTTCGACAACCACGCCATCGACCGGTACCTTCTCACCCGGGCGCACGCGCAGCAGGTCACCCACATGCACATTCGTCAGCGGCACATCGGCCTCGCTGCCATCGGCTGCGATGCGGCGTGCCGTCTTGGGCGCCAGGCCCAGCAGCGACTTGATGGCGGCCGAGGTTTGCGATCTGGCCTTCAGTTCCAGGATCTGGCCCAGCAGGGTCAGCGAAATGATCACCGCGGCCGCTTCGAAGTACACCGCCACCCGCCCCATCGAAACGAAGGACGCCGGAAAGACATGTGGCGCGACCGTCGCGACCACGCTGTAGAGGAAGGCCGCCCCCGTGCCCAACCCGATCAGCGTCCACATATTGGGGCTGCGGTTTATCACCGACTGCGCGCCGCGCACGAAGAACGGTGCGCCCGCCCACAACACGATGGGCAAGGTCAGCACGAACTCGATCCAGCTCTGCCTGGCCATGTCGAACCAGCCGAGGCTGTGCCCGAACATGGCGAGCAAGGTCACGACGACCGTGAGCGGCAGCGTCCACCAGAAGCGGCGCTTGAAGTCCACCAGCTCTGGGCTCTCTTCGTCATCGAGCGCAGGCAACTCCGGCTCCAGCGTCATGCCGCACTTGGGGCAGTTGCCCGGGTGGTCCTGGCGGATCTCAGGGTGCATCGGGCAGGTGTAGACCGCGGCGGCCTCGCCGTGCACGGGTGGCGCGGCCTGGGCTGGCACCGCGGGCGCGAGGAACTTGGCCGGTTCGGCCGCGAACTTTCCCTGGCACTTCGCGCTGCAGAAGTAATACGGCCGCCCCTCGTGCACGAGCCGGTGCGGCGATTGTTCGGTGACGGTCATGCCGCAGACTGGATCCTTCAGCGCGGCCGCTCCCTCGGGCGCAGCCGCGGACTTGTGCGCATGTCCCTGATGCCGTTCGTGGGTGTGCATGTCCATGGTCAGTGGTCCTTGGTTTCAGGCGGGGTGGATCCGTGGTGGTGACCCCCATGGCCCCCGTGCCCATGGAACAGGTGCATCAGCGGGCAAGCCAACAGTAAGAGATAGGCCCAGGAGCCAGCGAGGTGCGCCCAGTGCTCACGCAGCAGGAAGAAAAAGCCGATCAGCGCGATCATGACGACGGCGCCCAGCATCGCACGGCGTGGCAGGCCGTCAGAGGCCGGCTGGGCGGACTGGAACGAGTGAACGTGGTCTGTAGACATGTCAGCGCTCCTTCCTTGATTTGAGCCTCGCCGACGGTTTGTGGAGGGCGGGTATTGAAAAGATAGGCCTTCCCACGATGGGAGAGTCAAGCGATTTCTTCGATTCGATGACCCAGCTTGGGAATGAAACGCGGCGTGTGCGCCGCATAGCGTTCATGCGCCTAGCCGAACTGGCCCGCATGTCAGCCTCTTCCTTCACCGCCATCCTCAGTTGCTACTCAAAGCAGCACGGGCATGTCTGGCAGTTCATTTTCGCGCCGGTCCCTGGCCGGGAAATGCCTGACCAGATGTTGAGTCACGGCCTGTAGACCTCCGACAACGCCCGCTTCAAAATTTGACTGTTTGAAGGCACCCTCCATTTGGGAGCAGACGTTGCGCCATTCCTGCGATCCCACCTTCGCGTGTATGCCTCGATCGGCCACGATCTCCACCGCCCGGTCCGCGAGCAGGAGATAGATCAGCAAGCCGGTGTTGCACTCGGTGTCCCAGACCCGCAACTGAGCGAACAGCTCAATGGCGCGCTCGCGCGCCGACTGCCCCTTGAGCAGTGGTCCTCCATCCAGACCGCCTTCGACGACGAAGCGGATCTCACCTTCGTGCGCGGTCTCGCTCTCCTTGATCGAATGTTCGATGGCGAGCAGCGTGCTGCGTGGAAAGGCCCGGGCGACCTGCCCATCGGTTGTCAGCAAGTGCTTCAAGATGCGTTGGATCTTCATGTCTACCACCTCCCCGACGCACCGCCGCCACCAAAACCACCACCGCCCCCGCCGAATCCGC
>Ga0075160_10001791_pt1 | contig 13021 bp, 7 predicted proteins | sample JI91814C2DNA_FD_70969 | JGI IMG/M metagenome (GOLD analysis project Ga0075160, IMG submission 70969) | Wastewater effluent complex algal communities from Wisconsin, to seasonally profile nutrient transformation and Carbon sequestration -... | ecosystem: Engineered > WWTP > Effluent > Algae...
GGCGGGTGCTGCTCAACCTACTGACACACGAGGCAGAGCGTGGCGGCGGGGCGTTGCTTCCTCCCACGATGTACACGCCGGGCTTGTTGCTTCGAGAGTTGCTCGATGCGTGGCGGACGGAGGCGAAGCCCGAGGCCACGCCGTTGGTGCGTCGGCTGGCGTGGCGAGCGGCTCTCGATGGGTTAACCATCGAGCAGAGGCGATCGTTGGGTGGCGACGGCGAGATGGACGAGGCAGAGCCTTTGGCGATCGCTTCATTGGTCGAGCGTTCGCATGGGCGGTTGGTGTCGCTGCTGGGATCGTTCGCGCGGGCGTGCAAGGCTGGGGCTGGCGTGCATGGCGGGACACTCGAGCCGAGGTTGCACGCGCTGGCAGAGGCGGAGAAGTTGTACGAACAGGTGCTCGTGAGAGCGGGAGTGAGCGATCCCGAGTTGGAGTTCGCCCGGGCGATTGGGCGGGGCGAGCAGATCGCGATCGGAACACTGCCTTTCCAGCACCTCGTTCTCTTCGGCGTGGCGGACATGGCTCCTGCGCTGCGGCTCCTTCTTCGCCAAGCGGGCGGAAGCGAACGCCGCGTCACGCGAGTCTCGGCTCTGGTGTGTGCGACCAGCGACCTCGCCGAGGCGTTTGATGATGTCGGCGCCTTAGTCACCGACTCGTGGGCAACGAGGCAGATTGACCTTGGTGACGCGCGCCTGACCATCGTGGACTCCGCGGACGACCTCGTGCACGCCACGCTTGGCATCGTGGGCGAGTTGGGCCGATTGCCGGGCGGGACGTCGACCGATGATGTCGTGCTTGGTGTGACGGATCGCGAGATTGAACCACTGCTCGTGCGTGCCGCAAGTCGGTGCGGCGTGCGAGTGAGGCTAGCCTCGGGGCGAGATACCCTTCGCTCGCCAGCGGGCCTGCTGCTGACGCAAGTGCGAACACTTCTTCAAGAGCCGACGTTCCGGAGTTGGGGCACGCTGCTTCGGAATGGATGGTTCGGCGGAGCGTTGCAACGACTCGCCCTTGATCAAGGCCCCCTGCCCATCGATCGACTCGACCGTTATGTGCTGGAACACCTTCCCGAACGGTTGTCGCGAGAGTGGGTCCAGGACGCGGATGCCGATGCTCTGCGCAATCTCCTCGATAGGTCCATGGATTTGCTTGAGGGTCTTGCGCCGTCGATTGGCGCTCGGCCTGGGACGCAGCGGAAGTCGCTGTCCGCCTGGGCGGCGGAGATTGAAGCATTTCTCGCGAGGGTGGCACCTCGGATGGCGTCGGAAGATGACGCCGAGGTCGATGATTCGCCCGCAATGGACGCGGTGCGATCAGCGATTGAGCAGATGGCCGAGGTTTCGCGTGCACCTTCGCTTGATCGGATTGTCTCTGGCGAGTCGGCGATTTCAGTGCTATTGACGTTGCTTCAGGAGACAACGGCGGCGCCGGAGGAAGTCGAGGGCGCGGTAGAAGCAGTCGGCTGGCTGGAACTGACATTGGACCCGGCGCGGCATGTGGTGGTGGTTGGCATGAACGACGGATTGGTGCCCTCGCGCGAGGCGCCGGACCCGCTGATGCCGCCGCCGGTGTTGCGTGCCATGGGTGTGGACGCGGGTGACGCTCGCGTGGCGCGTGATGCGTATCTGCTGTCGCTGTTGGGCGCGTCACGGCGCTCGATCTTTCTCGTGGCATCAAGGCGGAGTGTGGCTGGCGATCCGCTGCTGCCGAGCCGGTTGCTGTTTCGTGCGGATGATGCAACACTCGTGTCGCGCGCACGGTTATGGGTGCCGCAGAAGCATGGGGCGAGCGTCTCCGTTCCCGTGCCGCCCGCGCGGGCCACGGCGGCGACGTCGAGATTCAAGCCGCTGGCGATCGCGAGGCTGGGCGTTCCTGAGCGATGGCGTGTGACGGCGTTCAAGGACTATCTTGCGTCGCCCTACCTGTTTTACTTGAGGCATGTGGCGCGGGTGATGGAGGTTGAGGAAGAGCAGTCTGAGATGCTGCCGAATCTGTTTGGTTCGCTGGTGCATGATTGTCTCAGGGACTTTGCGACGTCGGTGGAGCGAGGTTCTGCGGATGAGGGCAAGATTGCACGATGCGTGCGGGAGGCGTTGGTAAGGCGGGTGGGTGTGCTGTTTGGCGAGTCGCCCTCGGTGCCTGTGTGGCTGCAAAGGGAGCAGGCGCTGGCGAGGCTCGAGGGATTTGCACAGGCGCAAGCGGAACGGGCGAAGGCGGGATGGACGATTGCGCACGCCGAGTGGTCGCCTTCGAAGGATGGGGTTGCGTTCGCGTGGGAAGGCGGTGAGGTGCGGTTGACGGGGCGCATCGATCGCATCGATCGGCACCCGACGCTGGGCGTTGCGCTGATTGACTACAAGACGGCGGATACGGCGAAGAAGCCACTGGCAACGCACCAGAAAAAGGGCGATTGGATCGACTTGCAGTTGCCGCTGTACCGGCATTTGGCGAAGAGTGTGATTGGCGATGGTGCGACGCCGACGCTGGCGTATCTCAATCTTGCGGCGGATGGGAAGGCGACGCTCGAAGAGGCGGCGTGGGACGAGGCGGAGTTGCGCAGCGCGGATGAGAAGGCACGAGAGGTGATCGCACTGGTGCACGCGGGCGTGTTTGGCGAGGCGGGAACGATGCCACCCACGAGCAGGACGTTTGGCGCACTCGCGGGGCTTGGGCACCTGGGCGAGTTGGATGATGAGGAGGAGGAAGAGGCTTGAGCCGCGTTCCTTCCACACTGATCCTCGCGTCTGCGGGCACGGGCAAGACGTACGCGTTGTCGTCGCGGTACATCGAGTTGCTCGGGCGAGGCGTCGCGCCTTCGCGGATTCTTGCGACGACGTTCACGCGGCAGGCAGCGGGCGAGATCCTCGATCGCGTGCTGCAACGGTTGCTCGAACGCAAGGACGTTTCTGCGCTTCGGTCGATGTTGCACAACGTTGACCGGGTGCGAGTGTCCACGCTCGATTCGCTCTTCTCGCAGATCGCGACGGGCTCGGCGACGGATGTGGGGTTGCCGCCGGGCTGGAAGATTGTGGAAGAGGATGAGGACGAGCGGCTGCGTGCGGCAGCGGTCGAGCATGCTCTCAAAGACGGCGAGCGCGGCGACCTGCTCGCGCTGCTGCGCCTGATGATGGCGAAGCGATTCAGCAGCAGGGTTGCTTCGGAGATGCTGGAGAAGGTTGAGGAGGCACACTCGGTCTATCGGAATTCCCCCGATGCGGCGTGGGGCGTGATTGATGTGCCGGGGGAGTTGAGGGGGCTTGAGGCGAGCGAGATTCAGGTGTGCATTGATGGCTGGGACGCAGTGCCGCTCGCTCGGGTGAAGGATGGTTCCAAGCCGCAGGAGTTATGGAAGAAAGCGCACGCGAAGGCGTTCGAGGCGATTTGCTCTGGGGACTGGGCCGGGTTCCTCGATGCCGGGATCGCAAGCAAGTTGCTGGGGGGAACGCTGGAGTTTTCGAGGGCGACAATATCAGACGCCGTGATTGCGGCGTATGACCCGCTCATCCGCCACGCTCGGTTCACGCTCCTGACACATCACGTGAAGGGAACGCACGCCCTGCGCGAGTTGCTGGCGCGATTCGACGTGGCATACTCGGCCTTGAAGAAGCAGCATCGCGCGTACCGTTTTGATGATGTACCACGCGCATTGGCGGCGGAGAAGGGTCTCACGCTGGACGAAATCGCATTCCGACTCGATGGAGCGATCGATCATGTGCTGCTCGATGAGTTTCAGGACACTTCCACCACGCAGTTTGCGCTTTTGGAACCCCTGCTATCGGAGATTCTGTCTGGTGGCGGCGGGCGCGATGAAGAGCCCGAGGCTCGTTCGGTATTGTGCGTGGGCGACTTGAAGCAATCGCTCTATCAGTGGCGCGACGCAGAGCCGGCGCTGTTCGGAGCGCTTGGGACGCGCTGGCCACAGATGGAGCGGACGGGGCTGCACGTAAGTTACCGCTCGTCACAAGTGGTACTGGATGCGGTGAACAAGGTGTTCACGACGATTGCGAGCAATGCGGCGTTGGACAAGTTTGGAGCGGCCGGGCAGCGGTGGCAGAGTTCGTTTGTCACGCACGAAAGCGCTCCGACGTTGCGGGGTGTGCCTGGCATGGTGCGGCTGAGCGTGGCGCCGCGGAGCGATTCCGGCGAGAAGCAGGCGATCAGCACGCTCCGCGCGGCGGCGGCTCGCGTTGCGGAGATGGTGCGTGAATGTCCGGGAATGAGCATCGGCGTGCTGGTGCGGGGAAAGAAGGCGATTCCGCGAATTATCTTCGAACTCAAGCGGCTGGGAGTGGAAGCGAGCGAGGAGGGCGGCAACCCGCTCACGGATTCACCCGCGGTGGCGGCGGCATTGTCCGCGCTGCAACTCGCGGATCATCCGGGAGACACCGCGGCGGCGTTCCACGTGGCGACTTCGCCCCTCGGCGAGGTGGTCGGCCTGACGGGCTGGACGGACGAGGCGGCGAGGCTGCGCGTCGCGGAAGCGATCCGAGTGCGCTCCATGGAAGGGTTTGCATCGCTGCTCGAGTATTGGCTGGAGAGGCTCGCGCCCGCGTGCGACGAGCGCGATGTGCGTCGGTTCGAGCAGTTGATCGACCTGGCGACGGCGTTTGACGCGCGAAAGGACGGGAGGGCGGAGAACTTCGTGAAGATGGTGCGGTCCAAGCACGTGGAGGATCCGGCGTCGCATGCGGTGCGCGTGCTCACGATCCACAAGAGCAAGGGGCTTGAGTATGACGCCGTGGTACTGGCAGATCTGGATGGGCTGCTCGGTGGCAGGCCCAAGGGCATCCTGTGGCGGCGGCGCGATCCTTTTGGCGCGATTGATCTGGTGACGCGGTACCCGAGCGAACTGTTGCGCAAAGTCGACTCGCGGCTGGATGACGTGTACGAGGAACATCGGGCGCGATCTGTATCCGAAGAGTTGTGCGTGCTGTACGTCGCGATGACGCGGGCAAGGAGGCGCCTTGACATCATCGTCGCGCCCGACCCGCTCAACAGAAAGAGCCTTCCTTCATCGCTCGCTGGAGTGGTGCGGCAGGCTCTGGCGCCAGACGCGCCGGTGCCCGTGGAGCCTGGCGAACTGTCGCGTTCGGGTGATGAAGAGTGGATGAGGGGATTGGGTCAGGCAGTCGAGGGCGCGCTCGCACCGACGCTTCGAGTCTCCTTCGCGCGCGGGCGATCGCCGGCGCGAATGGGACGACATCGTCCGCCAAGCAGGAGCGAGCATGTGGCTGTAGCAACTGCACAGCGCATCACCCAGCAGCCTGTGCAGCGGGACGGCACTCGGCGTGCCACCGATCGCGGCGAGTTGCTGCATCGCTGGGCGCAGGAGATCGAATGGCTCGACGAGGGAGAGCAGCCGACGGATGCTCGGTTGATCGAGATCGCGAGGATGATGCGGCTCGATCCCACAATCGATGCACAGGCGGAACTCTCGTGGTTCAGACGATCGATGCATTCGCCCGAGATGCGAGCCGCCCTTTCCCGAGTGCGGTACCAGGAGGCGGGCGTGGACCTGCGTCGAGAGATGCCGTTCGCGCGGACGGTGAATGAGTCCGGCACGTCCCAACTCCTGACTGGGCGGATCGACCGACTGGTCCTGTGCAGTGCACCGGGAGGCCGGCTCATGCGTGCGGAGGTCCTGGACTTCAAGAGCGACCGGGTAGCCGGGGCGGAGGACATCGCGCGGCTGGTTTACACCTACCGGCCCCAAATGGAGTCGTATTGCCTTGCCATACAACGACTTACAGGTCTTGAACCTGGGCAAGTCAAGGCGACCCTGCTGTTCTTGGCGGCGGGCCGGGTTGTTGAGATTGCGGCAAAGGCGTGAGCGTGCTGTGGGCGGGTGCGTTATTGGCCGATAATTGAGCACCATGAACCACACGCACTCGAAACTCTCGATGTCCACGCTGGCCGCATTCTCAACCCTCTGCCTCGCGGCGATCGCGGGCCTAGCGACGGGGCAACCCGGCACGCCCCGAACGACGATCGCCGACCTTCCGATGAGCGAGGTCTCGAAAGCGAAGATCCTGCTCGATGGGGATGTCGCCGACTGGTCGCAGGAGAGCGCGGTCACGGCCGATGCGAACTACCTGTACTTCCGATTCAGTTTCGGCGACGGGACGTTCACGCTCCAGCACGCGCCCAAGCCTGTGCTGGTGATGGTGGACATCGACGCCGACGCGAAGACGGGAATCAACCCCAGCGCGTCGGGGCTCAAGACGATGGGCGTTGACCTGCAGATCGAGTTCTCGGCCACCGCCAAGAAGGGCGTGACGGCATCGACGGTGGACTCGACGGGAAAACGCACGAGCATCAATCCGTACGACCTTGATGTGGTGGTCGCCCCCACTGTTGCAGCGCCGTGGTATGAGGGGCGGATTTCCCGCAACTCGCCCGCGATCGCGAACCTGCCCATGAAGGGACTGCGTTCGAGTGGCAAGGCGACGATCGCCGTGGGGATGGCCAATGAGCAAGGAAAGTTGAGCGCGTACTCGGATCCCGAGACGATCACGCTCTCTGCCGCGGCGAAGGCCTCGCGCGGGGCGGATGCGCTGCCCCCGACTAAGCCCAAGAGCGCGGTACGAGTGATGACGTGGAACATCGAACGTTCGGCACCCGTGAAGAACCCGCAGCCTTTCCGGCGTGTGATCCAGGCCGTGCAGCCCGACGTGATCCTGTTCCAGGAATGGGAAGCCGGCTCGGCGACGGACGTTCTAGCGTGGATGACGCAGTGGATTTCGAGCGAGAATGAATGGCACGTGATCAAGGCCGCGGGTGACTTGAGCGCTGGTGGCGGCGTCGCAGTGGTGAGCCGATTCGAGGTTGCGCCGCAACTCTCGAGCCCGCCACTTGGTGGCGAGGGTGGCACGCCGGTGCGGTTTGTCAGCGCGAAGGTCGCGGCTCCGTTCGGCGACATGCTCGTGGGCTCGACGCACCTCAAGTGCTGCGGCTTCAAGGACAGCCCCGAGGACCAGAAGCGCTTGTCCGAAGCGGACACGATCAACAAAGCGTTCCTGTTCGAAGGTGCGCCGGCGTATCGCGTGATCACGGGTGACATGAACCTCGTCGGCTCGATGCCTCCCCTGGAGCGACTCGCGGCTGGCCTCGACCTCGATGGCTCGGCCCTCATGCCGGCGTCGGCGAAAGTGCTGGGCGATGCAACGATGGTGACGTGGGCGAAGAGCGGCGATGCGTTCGCGCCAGGCCGATTGGACTACGTCCTGTACAGCGACGCGAGCCTCGAAGCGATCAACTCGTTCATCATCGACACGCGGAAGTTGTCAGACGAGGCATTGGCACGGCTGGGCCTTGAGCGAGAGGACTCCAGCGCGAGCGACCACATGCCGGTGGTTGTCGATTTCCAAGTGAAGTAGGCACATCCCGGACACGCCGAATACCTCAACGAGAACACGCCGAGGGCCACTCGCCCTCGGCGTGTTTGTTTCCGTACCCTGTGGTCATGAGTGTGAACGAATCAGGCGTTGCGGGTAAGGGCACGGCGGGCGACGGGTCTGGGGGCGTGGCGATGGACTCGCTGGCACCCAAGATCCTGAAGGCCGTGTGGATGTCGATCGCGCTGGGTTTGGTGGTGCAGGGGTTGGTGATGCTCGCGATCGGTGCGTTCCCCAAGCACCCGTGGGCCGAGGCGGCGCAAAAGGTGTCGTGGTCGGTCGTGGTGTGTTCCGCCCTTGCGATCGGGAATGTGCTGTCGAAGGCGAGGCCGACGGTCGTGGGATTAGTGGGCCTGCTCGCGGCGCCCGCGGCGTTTCATGCGGCACGCATGGTGCAGAAGAGTCTGGCGCAAGGATTCTCGGGTGGCAACGTCGGCAGCGTGCCGACAGTGAGCGAGTTGGCGATGGCGAAGGCGATCCAGTACCTCGCGTTCGGGTACTGCATTGCCCTCGCGACCAAGAAGGGTTCGCTCGGTCGACATTTGTTGGTCGGCACGATTGCGGGCGTGGCGATGGGTGCGTATCTCTGGAGTCGCCAGGTTCTTGGAAATGAACCACCGCCGTCGTTTGCGACGGTGCTGCCCAAGGTCGTCAACGAAGTTGCGTTCCCGATCGGATGTGCGTTCGTCCTGTGGGCGACGACAACGGTGGGCAAGAGGCTGGCGCCTGTGATTTCAGACGCCGCTGCGAACGGAACGGCTACGCCTCCACCGGCCCCTGCTTCACCACCTTCACCCCCCAAGGCACCTGTTGGCTGAGGCAGTGGATCGAGCCCAGACCCCAGATCAGTTCGAAGCAGTCGATCGGGACGATCTCGTGCTTGGGCAGAGCCTTTGCGAGGATCTTCGCGGCGAGGGCGTCGTTCTTCTTATTGCGATAGGTCGGCAAGAGGACCGCGCCATTGACGAATGAGAAGTTCATGTAGGTGGCGGGGAGGACCTGCCCATCGTGCTCGACGTGTCCCGGCATGGGCATTTCGATGATGGTGAACGGGCGGCCGTCCTGATCTTTCGCAAGTTCGAGGCGACGGCGGGCCTCACGCAATGGCTTGAAGTTTGCGTGCTTGGGATCCTGCTCGATTCCAATGACGATTGTGGTTGGGTTGATGAAACGGGCGAGATCGTCCACATGGCCATCGGTGTCGTCGCCCTCGATGCCCTCGCCGAGCCAGAGAACATGCTTCTGGCCGTAGTAGTCCTTGAGGAAGCGTTCGATCTGTGCACGCGACTTGGTGGGGTTGCGATTCTTGTTGAGGAGGCACTGCTCGGTGGTGAGGACCGTGCCCTTGCCATTGAAATCGACGCTGCCGCCTTCCATGACGAGCGCTGGATGGAAGACCGGGAGTTTCTTGCGACTCGGCCCGACAACGACCTTGGCAATCTCGCTCGGCACGGCGTCGTCGGCATCCCACGGCGGGTACTTGCCACCCCACGCGTTGAAGGCCCAATCGACGATGGCGAGTTCACGCTTGCCGTTACGCCCTTCGCGGACAAGGAAGGCGGGGCCATGGTCGCGGCACCAAGCCTCGTTGGTCTTAATGTAATGGAAGGTGACGCGCTTCGCGAGGAGCGCGGGGGGCACGCCGAGCGGGTTCTCCTTGGACTTCACGATCTGCTCGCGCACGATGCGCTCGTAGTTCTCGTTGGGGACATTGATGTGCAAGTTCTCGCGCCTGGCGATCTCGTGGAAGATGTGCGAGATGTTCGCGGGAACGGTGTGGTACTTGCCGGGGAAAGAGATCCCTTCGGGGCGCGGCCAGGAGAACCAGGTGCCTTCATGGCGTTCCCATTCGGCGGGGAAGGAGAAGCCGAGGGACGCGGGCGTCTTGCTGGATGCTGATGTCATGATGACTCCGAAAGGCGAACCACAGAGGCACAGAGACACAGAGAAAAGAAGATGAAGGAGAGAACTCTAAGGTCCTATTGGATCGATTTTGTCAACATCACTGCGTCAAAAACCGCTGCTTCAGGCCGTCGTACGCATCGATCCTTCGATCCCGCAGGAATGGCCAATGCGTGCGAGCGAACTCGACCTTGTCGAGATCACACTGGGCGATGACGATCTCGGAGTCTTTGACATCGGCGCGGTACATGATCTGGCCGTTGGGCTGGGCGATAAAACTCTGTCCCCAGAACTCGATGCCGTCCTTGGAGAACGGCTTGCCGTTGGCGTCGAGGACGAACTCCTTACCGATACGATTGGGAACGCAGACGTAGCAGCCGTTGGCGATGGCGTGCGAGCGTTGGATCGTTTCCCAACTCTGGTGCTGGGCTTCGCCGTACTCTGCTTTCTCTGATGGATGCCAGCCGATGGCGGTAGGATAGAAAAGGATCTCGGCCCCTTGCATCGCGGTGAGGCGAGCGCCTTCGGGGAACCACTGATCCCAGCAGATGAGGACGCCGATGGTCGCGTGCTTGGTCTTCCACGCGCGGAAGCCAAGGTCGCCGGGCGTGAAGTAAAACTTTTCGTAGTAGAGCGGATCATCGGGGATGTGCATCTTGCGATAGACGCCCATGAGCGAGCCGTCGGCGTCGATGACGGCCGCGGTATTGTGGTAGAGGCCGCTGGCGCGCTTCTCGAAGAGGCTGGCGATGATGACGACGCCGTACTTCTTCGCGATCTTGCAGGCGGCGTCGGTGCTGGGGCCGGGGATCGTTTCGGCGAGAGAGAAGAACCGGTGATCCTCGGCCTGGCAGAAGTACTGGCTCGCAAACATCTCCTGCGTGCAGATGATCTTGGCGCCCTGCCTGGCGGCCTCTTCGATGAGTTCCATCTGCCGCGCGCGGTTGGTGCGCGGGTCCTCAACGCAGGCCATCTGGGTGAGGCCGACGGGGACGATGCGGGAGGAGGATGACGCCGCGATGGCGGAGGACTTCGTGCGCTTCGCGGCGCGAGGTGCGGCTTTCTTGACTGTAGATCGGGCGGCGGATCGTGCGGTGCTGGATGCCTTCTTGCGTGCCACTCGTGCTCCTTGGCTGTGGGCGAACGTTTGGCCAGGATTGGCCGAGGGCAAGCATAGGAAAGGGATCGGGCCCGTTGCATGGGCCTCAAGTCCGCAGATCATCGAGTGGGAAGGCCGGTCTTGCGATAGGGCGGAGGGCCAGCGCGAGCAGAGCGCGCTCCTGATCGTCGCCGGCGATGCGATTAGTCTTGAGTTCGCCGCAGGCGGTGCAGCGGTGGACGATCGCCCACTCACCATCGCGGCGAACTTCGATTGCGATCGGTTCCATCGGGGCGCGGCAGACATGGGCGCGATCGCCCGGCTCGTCGTCGACATGACGCGACCAGAGGCAGCAGGGGCAGTGGTTGCGATGCCGCGTGCCAAAGGACTGGGCGGGGATGTGGAACTTGCAGCGGGTGCAGGTGAAGTCTGAGTCGTGGCGTGATTTGTGTGACATGGGTGGATGTGTGTGAGAATCGGGCCGTGGCCTTCGGCCTCGTGTTTCGTGTGGACAAGTGGATACCCGTCGCTCGGCGCGGGGCGACGAGCGATGAACGCTGACGAGCGCGAGATGCGGTGCACGTGGCGCGACTGCGCGACGTTGCAAAGCGACGCCTGAACAGATGAGGCCAAAGAGGACTCATCCGTCGCGACAGCGATCGGTGCACCTGCACGTTGAGTTGGAGGGGTTCATCCTGCGGCCAGAGCGCGACGTACCACGATCACTGCGACCTCGCTTGGTCAGAGTGTTTCGTCGATCACGCGCGGTTCGAGCAGAGTCGAAGCGGCCGAGGATGGATTAGGCAATGGCGAGCATCAGCGGACAGTCTACCAGATTCCCGCACGAAATCAAGTAGTTTCATCGGCGGCGGCGAAGGGCCACGAGGCCGGCCAGTCCGGCAAGAGCCGCCGCCCCGGGCGCGGGGACGTTCTGCACGTACACGCAGAAGTTGTCGTATTGCGAGGACGTCGTGAACGCGGTGCCGGCGTTGCGCTGGATGCTCACGAAGCCGAAGCGAACGGGGGCCGCAGACCCTGAGAAGTCCGGCATGCCCGCGGCGCCGTCGGCGCGGACGAAGTCGCTCGCGGTGTAGCCGACGTGCAAAGCCTCGGTCCACACATTGGGCGTGACATCGAAGCCGGTCGCAGCGCGATAGATCACGTTGCCCTGCTTCAGGCCGAGGTAGATCTCGGGTCCTTCGCCGACGAGACTCGTCGAGAAGAGTTTCACGTCCATCTGCAAGTCGATCGAGTTGATCGCGCCCGAGACGATGGGCTCGTAGCGTGTCGCGGTCGTGTTGCCATAGCGGCTGAAGATCGCGACGGTATCGCCGAGGTTGGCACCAGTCGTGATGTCGATCGCGCGAGCGGGGCCTCCGTTGCCGGTGCCGATGGACTGCGACACGGCAAAGGTGCCGTTGGTGCTGATCGTCTCGGTGACCCACGTCGTCGTCTCGAACTGCGCATCGCTGAACTGTACCGTGGCGTTCGCGACGCCCGCGGACAATGCGAGGGCAAGGGCGGACCCGATCAACAACCCGTTCTTCTGCATGTTCATGGCAACTCCCCGTGGGCGGCCGGGCCGCTCCTCAAAGAGGCCACAGGAATGGGCTCCGTGCCAGCAAACCAGCGGGAATTGGCCGCAAATGAACGACAGCCTGTGCGGGCGGTGCGGCCTGCACGGGCTTTGGGGCTGCGATGTCAATGTGGGAAAGACGGCCCAACGACGCGGCACGATCGGCCCGCGAACCGCCTGCAATCAGGACCCGAACGCGTTCCGCAGCGCCGCCAGGCTCTTGGGCAGGGCCGTCTTCCAGTCTTCTTTGCCCTCAAACTCGAGACTGATCCAGCCGCGATAGTTGTGCTTCTTCATGATCCCCGCAATGCGCGGGTAATCGAGGTCGAGCGTGTACCACTTGCCGCCGCCGTAGTAGGTCTTGGCCTGCACGAAGACGGTCTTGGGCGCCATCATTTCGAGCCGCGCGTACGGATCTTCAAGGAAGTTGCCCGTGTCGAGCGTGCATTGCAGCCAGGGCGAGTTCACCGCGTCCACAATGCGCAGCACGCCCTGCGGCGTCAGGCCCAGGCCCCAGTGGTTCTCAAGACCCATCGTCACGCCACATTCGGCCGCCTTCGCGATGCACTGATTGATCGAGTCGATCACCCACTTGAAGGCTTCGTCCTCAGAGACGCCGGGGATCGCAGGCTCGACGCCACGGTCGGCCATCAACTGGTCGAAACTCTTGGTCGTGTTCCAGCGGCCGGTGTTCAGACGCATCGTCGGGATGCCGAGTTTCGCCGCAAGTTCGATGCACTTGATCGTGTGGTCGATGTTCTTCTGCCGCTCGGCCTTGTCCTGATAGACGAACCCCTGATGGATCGAAAACCCCACGAGCGGGCACCCTTCGATCAGCGAGATCTGCTTGAGTTTCTGGAGGTACGCGTTGTCTTCGGACTCCATCTGGCGGTGCAGGATCTCGACGCCGTCGAAGCCGAAGGCCGCGGACTGGCGGATGCACTCTTCGATCGAGACCTTGGAGTCGTCGTTGAAACGCCAGAAGGAATAGGTCGAGGTGCAGATGGGGTTGCGGCGACGCGTGGCGGCGTCGGGCTTGGTGGCCGC
>Ga0075160_10001792_pt1 | contig 13018 bp, 11 predicted proteins | sample JI91814C2DNA_FD_70969 | JGI IMG/M metagenome (GOLD analysis project Ga0075160, IMG submission 70969) | Wastewater effluent complex algal communities from Wisconsin, to seasonally profile nutrient transformation and Carbon sequestration -... | ecosystem: Engineered > WWTP > Effluent > Algae...
GCGAAGGCTGGTGTCGAGATCGCTAGAGGCCGGGTGATATGGCGGGTCAATCTCCGTCGAGAGTCTGGCGAAGTGCGGATGGAGCTTCCCAAGCCGCATGCCCAAGTGTCCGAGGCTGTTCCCAAAGGAACGGAGTGGAAACTGGAGGGTGAGGACAGCGCTGTAAGGCGTGGTGTCTTTGCCCTTCGGAACCGGGCTGAAACCCAAGGAACAAGTAGGAAGAGAATGACCCCAAGACCCCCACACATCAGGGACCGGATGATCCGCAAGATAGCCCAGCAAATCGCATCGCTGCCTGACGGAGGCGCGTGGCAGCTCGACGAGCGGCTGTCCGGGCTGCTTGGATGGAGCGTTCCCGTCTCCGCTCGCGCAATCCAGTTGGAGTTGGATCGGTCAACACGCGGAAGCGACATCCGGCGTGTGATCGGCCAGACCATCGTGGACAATCGCGGACTGCGCCCGATCGCCGTCTTCCACAAGCCTCACCGCCGATCCGTTACCGGGCATGTCTTGGGGTGAGTCCACGGCCTGATCCTGTGCGCCCCACGCGGGCACCCGTTGCGCGGGTGGCAGCATCGCGCAACCTCCGACTGGAACCACTCGCACGCTCCGCACATTTCACGCGACGGCCCGACGATCCGCCGCGCCTCGGTGACGGTGACGCCTTGGGGGCGGCGGATTCGGCCAGTGATGCGGAAGGTCATGCGGCGGCGTCGAGTGCTCCCCTGATCCACGCCGACAGCGTTTTGCCTTGGGCCTCTGCGGCCCGTTCCCAGCGCTCGCGGGAGGCGTCTGGGGCTTTCAGCATCAGGGGGCGCATCGGGCTGTCCCCGAGCTGCCGGACGGCATGCCCCTTTCGGAACGTGCCGTTTTTGCGGTGGGCGGGTTTCACGCGGCGAGAATCTGAGCTGCCGACAAGCCGCGCCAAAAGGTGGAGTGGTTGGCGATGTACGGCTTTGCTTTGATCTTCGCCTTTGCTTGGCGCTTCAGGGTGGATTGCCGGGACTTGCTCAGCGCCTTGAATTCTGCGGCGAGGATTGTGACTTGCTCGTTTGCGGTCTTGCTCATGGTGTCTTTCGTTACTCGGTTTCGTTGCTGACGGGATGACAATGCGCCATGCCGAACCATACGTCAATACGTTTGGTGAACTATTTTCGACAAGTAGGAAAGGAAGACCCCCGCCAGCAATGCCAGCGGGGGCTCGCAGTCGGGCCATGAGCAGCCCGACAAATCAGGGTAGCGCCGGGGCGTCCGGATCCTCGACGTCGAACGGCGTCCACTCGGACTCACCGCCGGCGCCAAGAGCCTTCGCCCACACCCGGAACCTTCCAGCCCGGACGAACGACCCGGAACCGCTGCCGATGGTCTCCACGGACCCCGGGTAGGGTGATGACGCGCCTTCGAACAGCGTGCTTCCGAACGGCACGATGGCGTACAGGATCGACGTGGCGCTGCCGTGGGTGAGCGTGTACGTGGTGCCCGTCCAGGACAGTTCCGGGGGCTCGATCGTTGTCCCTGACCCGGTCGGCGGCGTGACGACGTTCTTCGTGACCTTCGACCGCAGCCCGTTGGCGTCCCACGCCTCAACGGTGACGATGTTGAGCCGATGCGCGGTGGCGCTGGTGGTGAACGTGTGGTTGAGCGCGCCCAGGCCCGCCAGCGTCGCGGCGTCGTCGATCGTGATCGATTGGACCGGGATTCCGAGGGTGCAGTCGAAGATTTCGGTGACGGCGTCGGTGAACGGAACCCGAAACGCTGTCATCCGGACGCGGACAAGGTTTCCGTCCGGGTCGGATACGGACCCGGATGCCGGCCACCAGTCCCCGGATGACCCCGTGATCTCCTGCGTGGTGTCGAACGTGATGACCGGGGCGCGCAGGGTGTTGGTTGGGAACACGGACGGGAAATCCGTCAGGCTGCCGGAGTAGGTCGAGAACCGGTTCCATGACCGCAGGTGGAACGTCATCGGATCTCCAGAGACGGACCTTGCACGAAACTGCTGGTGCCGGTGCGCGACGAGCGAGGAGCGCGGGATGATCCAGCACTCGACATCCTCCAGCCATTCGCGTTGCCGGGTGCCGTGCCGTGCGCGCAGTACGGTGAAGTCGTAGGTGTCACCAGAGACTGCAGCCGACTCGACGATCGATAGGAACTCCATCTCCGGCATTCCGTCGGCGTCGAGGTCTACCAGGCCGGCGGTCGAGTGGATCGGGATGAGGAACAGTTGATCGTCGGCAGCCCCGGATGACCCCGGCTCCACCAGCGCAAGGTGCTGGTCCCGGGTGTCCACGATCTCGACGCGGATGGCGCCGTCTTCTTCCTCGGTGTAATCGGCCGCCACCCGGCACCGGACCGCGAAACCGATCTGGACACCGATAGCAGAGAACGTCCCTGCCCCGTCTGCCACGTCGAACTCCACGTCCGCGCCCGTGACCATGTCGTCGGGTCGGCTGGCCAGCACCCCGACGGAAGGCTCGCGCTCCGGCGACAGGCTCGTCGGGAGCGGGATCACGATGGCGGCCGTGATGTTGGTCGGCGTCGGCGTGGCGTTCTCCGGGACGGTGTACTCGGGCGAGAACGGCACCTGCGGGCTGCTCGGGTCGGCTTCCCAGCGGATGGTGGCGCCACCCTTCTGACCTTGGCGGATCTCGAGAACCCGCACGAGCTGCGAGGACCCGGACCCGCCCGGGGTGCTGTCGATGTCCAGGCGGATACGGTCCCCGGGCCGGATGCGCTCGCCCGCAACCGGTGATCCGGTCGGGTGGACAAGCAACGCGGCGGTCCGAATGTGGGCCGTGCCGCGCAGGGTTGGCCGGCAGGCGCGTTTGGCCCACTCGGCGCAGAGTCGGCGGGCCTGCTCGCTGGACGTGCACCAGTCGCGCTCCACGGACTCCCGTCGCGACTCCCCGACCAGCGTCAGGGCGAGCATGTCGTCGTGGACCATGGCCGATTGCTTCCAGAGCCGGGCAGCGTCCGGGTACCGGAGCGTGATGCCGGTCGGGACGTCGTCCCACGTCTGCGCGTCAACCTCGATAGGCTTCGTGTAATCGTTCTCGTCGAGTTGAAGGAGATGCGACAGGTCGCCGGGATCAAGGGGTGGCTGGACAGCAACGATCTCTCCCGAATCGTTGACCCTCAGCAGCCCTCCAAAGGCCCCGACGAGCCCGTCGCAAAAGGTGCGGAACTCCGTCTGCTGGGTGAGCAGCGGGGCGCAGTATGACAGGGTGATCCTGTCGGCTTCGTCCGCGAGGTAATCGTGGGCGTCCTGGAATGAGGCAGCGTCGAGCATGGATGCCGGAAGCCCGAGCCCGTGGCGGCTTGTCAGCAGGTCCGCGACGACTGCCCACGGGTTGACTCGGCCGCCCTCAACCGTCGTCCCGGTGATGACCGTCGAAGGGTCGGCCTTGGCCTCGCAGATGACTTCGATGTTCGGGAGGTTGGTACGCTCCCGGCCGCACAGGAACCGGCAAAACACGATGTAGGCGAAGCCGCGATAGGGCGGATGCCCGTGGAGCGACAACGCGGCGTCCGGAGTGGTCTGGGAGTCGTCGCCCCAATACAGCTTGATGTACCCACCCTCACGGACCCACTTCGATTCCGTCGGGACAACGGTATAGGGGTTGGTTACGCCTCCGTCCGTGCGGTTGATCGGACCCGCCCAGATTTCTTTCCCGTCTACCAGGATCGAGTGGATCGTGGAGATTGGACCAGCCCGCAGCACGGCCGCGAACGTGGCGTAGTAGTCGTAGGATTTCGCTGCATCGCCGCCTGATTTTGAATCGCCCATGGGTTACTTCTTTCCGGGTCGGTCCTGAGCCTCGACGGCCTCCTGCGCGATGATTTCGGAGATGAACCGGACGGCCACCTTGCGCTTCCCCCAGAACAACGGCACCGGGACCGCTTCCTGCGCGGTGCCCATGCCCTCGTCCTCGATGTTGAGCGCGTCCGTCTCCGGTGATGCGTTGAACCCCTTGCTCATGCCATTGGCCTCCAGACACGCGCCAGTCGTTCACGGTATAGGAGTTCAGCGCACGGCAGGATCAAGGCCCCGTTCGGCGCGATGCACTGGAAGAACCGGCCGCCGTCGAGCTTGAGCCCGATGTGGTGGATGCACTGCCCGACGCGGAAGCCGAGGATGTCCCCGGGCTGCTCCTGCCCGACCTCGATCCGCGTGAACTTCTGAGGCAAGCCGTCGAGCCATCGCTCCATCAATGAGAGGCGTTGATCCCGGGACCAGCCTGGGGATCCGTCAGGGACCGCGGACGTGTCGTAGCCGGCACCGGACAGCACCCCGGCCACAGCGAAATGGCAGGACGCGCCGACGCCACGCACGCGGGAGTGCGCCCGCCACGGGGTGCCGACCCATGACTCGGCGACGGCGTCGAGGTGAGAGACGCGGATCGGGTTTGCGAAAAACGGGGTCATTTCTTGCCAGAGTTTCCGGTGTTGCGCTTCACGGCCACAAGGTTCGGGGTTGCCACCGGCACCCGCGGGAACCCGCCGAAATTGACCTCGTTGCCGAACTTGTCCTCCGCGGTCTCGATCGTCCCGTCGTAGCCGGGAACGATCTCCCACCCAGTCTCCGTCGCGGTGATGGCCGGAGATGGCGCGTAGGCGAGCGTCACGGTCAGCCCGCCGCCGGACTCAGCGGTTGAGGAGACGATCGGGATCCGGGCGTAGTTGGGTTCCGGCCGCACAGCGTAGCCCAGTGCGAAGTATTCGGCTGCGATCGTCGGGAGCGTGCCCCCTGGCCAAGTCAGAGACGCCAGCGTGATGACCTCGGCGGACTGGGATGTTGCGTCCGCCTCGAACGTCCAGTCGGCGCGGTCGAGGTCGTTGCCGGTCTCGAACAGCCCGAAGTTGTCCCGGGGCTGCATGATGGTCCGTGGGATCTTCCGGGACATCAGCATGCCGAACGACTCCACTGAGGCGTTGATGGCACCGCTTCGCCGCTGCACCCCGCGCACGTGCCCGCGAAAGATGACGCGCTTGGTCGCGAGTGGATTGGCCGGGTCGCACTCGTAGACGGTGCACTGGACGCGCTCCCACAGGCTGCCGGCGATGGCGCGCAGGAGCGGATTGTCGTCCCAGATGCCGGTTCGGATCTGGACCTTGGATGCGTCATAGAGTGACCCGTCCACAATGTCGCCGTGCTCGATCTGCTGGGAGACGTAGGTTGCCATGGTTCAGGATGTCACAGCCAACCGGAGCTTGGTGTTGGTGACGTCGGTCAGGGTGAAGTTCGTGGTTCCGCCGTTGTAGAAAACGGTGTCGATCCCGGGGTTGATCTCAGACGGAGTGAGTGGCGGCGATTGGCTGGAGATGTTCGTTCCAAGTCTGGAGACGCCCCCAACGTCGACCCCGGTCACAAGCTTCCGAGCGAGCGTGGTGTCGACGTTGGAGACCCCGCAGGCCTGAATCTGCCAGCCGAGGATGTCGGTGTTGAGCCCGGTGGTGGTGAGAGACGCCAGCGTGAGGAGTGCGACGGACCCATCTCCGGTTCCTATGGCGCTGTTGCTGTCGATTGCGGAGAGGGCAGTTGTGAGAGTTCCGGACCCGGACGACGGAGCCCACCCGGTAAGCGTTCCGTCGCCTGATATTGCGAGCCGTCGACCGCTTGGTCGGCCGGCCGGGAATGCGGCGTCGTCGATCAGAAGGTTGTCGATTGAACCAATCGAGTGAACCGCTCCGGTCGCAACAATTCCGAGAGCGCCAGCTGAGAACCATAGTTGATTGGCGTCCGCGAGAGCCGTTGTTGCCACCGTGTTGATCCCGGTGTGGTTTGATGCCACTCCGTCGACAGAAACCTCGAATGCCCCAGAGGCGTCGAGCTTCGCGTGAATTCGGACGTGCATCCACTGGTTCGCGTTTACTGCCGTGAGCGTGATGGTTCCGATGCTCGATGAGACGTTGTAGAGTTCGAATGTGATGTCGCAGCGGGTTGGCCCTGTCGCATAATTGAATATCCTGCGAATCCTGAAGCTGAGATCGCCCCACTTGAAAATCTGGAAGCGGCTTTCGGACCTGTCGAGTGTTCCAGGTGAGTCTGCGTTGCCAGCCATGGCGTGCGAGATGTCCATCGTGACCCAAAGCTCAGACGGGTTCCCGAGTGTAGACCTGGTGCAGGTGACCCCTTGCGTGTATGCAGCGAACCCATTCAGGCTTGCTGAACCCGACCCGGATCTTGCGCCCATTGCCCCACCGTCAGAACTGTTTCTTCCCGCAACGCCTGAATTTGTGAGCGCGACCGCCTGCCCAGGCGTGTAGCTGACTGAATCGGTGTCGAACGCCTGAACACGCATACCAGCGTCCAGAGCAACGTCGCACACTCCGGAAGTGAACGATGTAGAGTTTGTGATCGGGTTCCCAGCCGTGTTGGTATAGTCGAACCCGCAGAATTTGAGCCTTGCCATATTTTAGGGATATGTTTCGTCGACGATCACTGTTGCCACGACCAGGTCAACGTCGAGAGACTCAGTGACTGTCTCATCCACGATCACGGTTGCGACCGCTCGGTCGACTGTCACGGATTCGGAAACCTCCTCATCCACGATCACGGTTGCGACCGCTCGGTCGACGTCCAGCCGGAGCGAGTCCTCGACAAGGTCCGACTCGTGGGACGTGTATCGGAACGTCTCCGATCCGACCGTGAACTCGTACAGGTACGCAACCGTGGCCTGCGACCCGATCGTAGTGCCGGCAGTCTCACCCGCCGGCGCTGCCACCTCCTCGCGAACCTCTTCAAACGCGACCGTGGTGGTCGCCCACCTCGGCAGTTGCTTGCAGTCGATCGTCAGTTGGTCGGACGCGAACCGGACGAGCGCCAGCGTCAGGACCATGGTCGTCGACGCGGCGAGCGTGCCCGGGGACGAGTCGAGGGTGAGCGTGTTGGATGCGATCGAGACGACCTTGCGCGTGACGACGGAACCGTCGGCGGTCACGAATGCGATCCGGCGCAGCGACCCAAGGAGCGCGGCGTTGGTCAGCGTGACATCCGCCGACCCGCTGGACGTGTCAGACGCCAAGGCCAGCTCCTGCGTCCAGACAGGCAGCCAGAACGCTCGGACGCTCCCGGAGTGATCTTGGAACCACCGGAGCAGCTTCGACAGCCCGGCGGCCCCGTTCAGCGTCAGGGAGTATTCCGGGGCGCGGGAGGCGAGCTGCGGGTAGACGTGGCGGGCCTTGTCCCGACCGAACCCGAGCCGCTGGTTGAACTCGATGTCGACGGCGTTGCGGCGCGGGCTCCATTGCTCACGCAGGTCGAGCAAGTCCAGCGGGAAGAGGTAGGTGGTGGCGCCGTCAACGGTCGGTCCGGTCGTCCACGTCTCTTCCGGGATGTCGACGGCCTCAGTGTCCGGCCCGGCCTCGTCGAACTGGACGTCGCCCCGGGCCCATCGCGGGTCGAACAGGTCCCACTCGACCGGCTTCGCGAGATACCCGCGCATGGTTGGGACTCCCCAGTCAGGATCCGACGGGGTCGGTTCCGAGGTGGACCATGCAGCCCCGGTCGCCTCGCCGGTGCCGGAGTAGCCAGCCTCCAGCCACCACCGGGTCGAGAGTGTCGACGCCACTCCATCGCCCATGAGGGCGGGCCAGAGCGGGACCTGCACCGGACGCTCCCCGAGCGACGTGTCGGAGTTCTCGCGCTGCTGGGCGTAGACGGCTGCGGAGATGGTGACGGAGTAGTCGAGCCCGAGGCGGAGCGTGGACGCCAGCGCTCGGCGGCTCTCGCGCCCCGTGAGACCCCGGACGCGGTCGGTGTCGATCGAGACACGGAGCCGCATCTGGCGGCCGTCAGGCTGCCAGAGCAGGGCCCATCGGGACTCGGAATCGAGCGAGGCGGAGGTCATCCGCGGATCCTCCAGGCGTTGGCAGCGGCGAGGTTCACCACCACGGTCTCGAAGTTCGGGTCATTGGCAAGGTCTGAGGCGCTGCGAGCGTCGTCGACGATCACGATCCGGGACTCGCGGCCAGATGCCGGAATGCCGCCGGTCTCGTTCATGGCGTTCAAGGCGTCGACGCCGATTGCCGCGGTTGCCGGCGCCGACATGACGAACTCGCGCCCGTGGACGATGCCGGCCGGGGTCGAGGTCCCGATGTTGCCAGTGTACCCGCCCTGAGCGAACCCGCCGACGGCCGCCATGATGCCAGCGAACGCAGCTCCGCCGACGAGCGCGGCCACGCCAAACGATGAGATTGACTGGATCAACCCAAACGGCGCTGCTGCCGCGGCCTCCTTTCCACTCCACGCGATGTTGGCAAGGCCAACCACTGCCCGCGTCAGCACCCACCGCACACCCATCTCAACGATGCTCTGGATGACCGTGGTAAGGATCGTGTTTCCGATGTTCGCGAGGGCCTGCCCCCAACTCCGCGTCTGCATGATGACGGCGGTCAGGTTCGAGCCGATCGAGCTGATGGCGGTGTTGAACGTCTGGGCGAACCCCGCGGCAATCTGCGCGGACCAGCTTCCCCACTGGTTTTGCAGGTCGAGGAGCGTCTGTTGCCAGACGAACCGGGTCTCGGATGCTCCGAGGTCTCCAAGCGTTTCCTTGGTCTGCTCGATTTGGTCGCGCAGCCCGGAGATTTGCTCCCGGTAAGCGATGAGCGCATCCGTGGCCTTGAGTTGGCCGGTGGTGGTGTCGGTCCACATCTGCGCGGACTCGATCCTGGCGTTGTCCGACTGGACGCGGGTGACTTGTGCCTCCAGCGCCCTGATTCGGTTCTGTGCGCGTTGGCGCTCCGTGTCCCTGGCCTGCGTGTCGGTGAGCCCGCCAAGTCCCGGCATGCGTCCGGAGATGGTGTTGAGCCTCGTGGTTGAGTTGAGGCCTTCAACAATGTCCGGCCCGTATGCGGGTCCGAAGTCCTTAGGTTTCGGGACGCCATCCGAAACAGTCTTCAGCTTCGCCAGCCCCTGCTCGTAGCGGACCATGGCGTTGCTTGCCGAAACCCAGCCCTTCTCAATGGCGTCGAGGGCGGTATCCCCGGACCACAGCGAAGCGAACGTGGCGCGGATCTTTTCAGCGGAAAAGACCACGTTGCGACCAACGTTCTCGGACATCTCGCTCGTCCAGGTGGCGAAGCGTTCGAGCGGCCCCTTCCCATCCTTCGAGAACATCGCGCCCATGGTCTTGGATAGTTCTCCGAATGCTGGCGTCAGGTTGGAGACGATCCGCGTCTTGACGCCCTCCATCGCCCCATCGAGCCGCTCCATGTGCTGGCGGAGATCGCGGGCGGACCGGACAGCCTCGTCATTGATCGATACACCCATCATCCGCGCTTCCGCGGCGAGCGTCTTGATCCCTTCGCGCCCACGGTTCAGAACAGGGATCAGATGCAGGCCAGCCTCCCCGAACATCTGGACAGCGAGCTGCGCCTTGTGGGCTCCGTCCGGCATTGCGGCGAAGACGTCGGCTTGGTCCAGGATGGATTCGGTCAGGTCTGTAACAACGCGCCCTTGGGATGTGGCGCGCTCCAGAAACCCCTTCATGCCCTCGGCGAACTTCGTCTGCTCGACTCCAGCGACGCGGAATGCGTAGCCGAATTCCGAGACGAACCTGGCAGAGAGCCCGAACGTGGTCGCAGTGTTGCCCACCTTGACCATCTCGTCATTGATCCTGGTGAACTCCTGCGCCACGCGGGACGACGCCACTGCGGCGGTAATTGCAGCGACTGCCGACAGCGTCGTGCGCACGGTCGTCCCAATGCTCTGGAGCCCGCTCTGCACGCTCTGAAGCCCGGACAGGGCCAGTTGGATTCTCAGTGTCTCGGTCATGGTGTCACGGTGTCAGAGATTGCCTTCGCGAGCTTCCGCGCTTCCTGCTGCGCACTTTTCGATCCGCCGGCGTACAGCCCGCCAATCTGGGCGATGGCGAGGAGCGTGTGCATTCGGGCGGCTTCCTCCTGCCGCTTCGTCCGCATCATGGTCTCCAGTTGGGTCATGCTGTGCGCCTCGACCTCGTCGCAGGTCAGTCCGAGAACGGCCGCGCATTGGGCGGTCCATTCCCAGAGCCCTACACCTGCGCCCTTGCGACGCCGATTCGGCGAGCGGTCTCCACCTGCCTCGCCAAGCTGTCGAAAAAACGGTGGTTCACCTCCTTCACGGCGGCGGCAACCTCGGAGTATGAGGCGGGCGTCAGCGTGACGGACCATCCGGGCGGCTTCGTGAGCGCGAGGTCGATCAACTTTGGTTCGGAGTCGATCACCTTCACGGCAGCCTCGTAGGAGCGCACAGGGAGTTCCTTGCAGCAGACCACCGCGGGCGGTTGCTGCGGTTGGCCTGGGATCTCGTCGAACTCGACGGAGACCTCGATGCGGGTGCGGTGTGGCGTTGGCTTCTGTTCGGTTTCGTTGCTCATGTTGGGAGAGTGTCAACTTTCGACTGCCTTCAGGTAGCTTCTGAGAATGTCCGCCAACTGGAAGTACCCATTGTTGGCCGGGTGCACTCCGTCGTTCTGCTGGTTGTAGGTGGTCGAGTTCCGAGCGTTCAGCGCTACCGACGACGTGCCAAAGTTGTTCACCCGATCAAGACCAACGTGGTACGGGATGACAAACACGTTGCTGGTAACGCTGGCGTCGTATGCCGCAACCACGGCGTCCCGCCAGAGCCGCAGGTTTCGCTCGTAGCGTCTGAGTGTCTGGACGCTGGTATAGTTGACACCGAACGCGTCCTGCGAATCGGCAGGTGGAATCGTTACGCACAAGCCGATTCGCACGCCAGAGACCGCCGCCTTGATTGATGTGATCCACGATGCCAACTGGCCGAGCATGGTCGTTATCTGCGTGTTTGCGGTCGCGTCGTCCGTATAGGTGAAAATGTCGTTGATCCCGAGGTTGATCAGCACCCAATCACCAGACGACATCGTGATCGACTGCGCCGACAGATAGCTCGCGAAGTTGAATACCCCAGCGAAGGAGAATGGGGATCCGGTGCGGGCGGTTCCTCCAAGTTCCGTCCACGCTGTTGCCGTGTCGGTCGTGAAAAGATTGAACGTCCACCCACTGATTGCCTCGGTCTTGATCGTGCGAGGAGTTCCGCCAGCATCATTTGCCGACCCGTCATTTGACCCAACCAGGGTCAGCGTATATTTCGCGTCTCCGCTGAACAGCGACACCAATTCAGCGGCCACCCGCCCACCGGCCCATGTGCTGTCTCCAATCAACAAGACCGTGCGTGAGACAGCCACTGTGGGGTGCGTGAGGGCAACCGTCTTCAGCGTTGCCGCTGCCGATGCCAGCAACGTGGCTCGGTCCTTGGTATAGACAGCGAGCGTGAACGTGGTAGAGCCAGCGTCGCCGCTCGTTGGTGTGTAGCGCCACCATCTGTCAAACTGCGCGCCCTTGGTGCAGGTCACGTCAACGCACAATTGATCCAGCGGAGTGTCGGACCAGATGCAGGAGTCGAAGTAGACGTTCAGCTCTCGGCCTTCCAGCGCCGGGAGAATGTTCTGCGCGTTGGTTGGAAGCGCAATGTAGACGACTGGATTTGAAGACGACGATCCGCCGCCGCTGATCTGAGCGGAGAACTCGGTGCGCGCAACGATTCGGCCGCCTCGGTAGTCGTATGTCCCCAGGCGACAATGCGGCGTGTAATGCGTCGAGACAGCGGACCACGACACCGGATTTGCCAGCCTGTTACCGGTGATGTAAGCGGTCTTCGGCGGCGACGCCACAACCGGGCTTCCGGTCCCGCCCGTGTTGGTCGCCATGGAGATGTAACCTGTGGTCACAAACTCCACCCAAACGTTGCCAGATACGCTCTTGTTTAGCGGGAAAACTACCTGGCGCCACGTGTTGAAAGTCAACCCCAGCGGAATCACCTGACTCTCAGCAATCACTGGCCACGCGGCCGGATTGTCAGTTGCCCATAGCGCGGTGTTTGCTGGCATCTGCCGAACGCGCATTTTTCCGTGAACGGGGACGTTCCCGGAATCGTAGGCGTTCAGGAAGACCGCAGCCGCGTTGAATGCCGTGACCTGATTCCCGGGATACCAACCCCAGCCCGAGAACGTCGACGAGCTGACATTTCGCGTGAACACCAGCACTCCAATGCTGGCGGTCTCGATCAGAGATGGATGAACTGAGACCAACCGCCCAGGCCATCCAGTGCGCTCAAGATCCCCGGCAAGATCCGACGACACGGATCGAGTGGATGCGCTGCCGTCATCCATCCACGCCTCGAACACCATCAGACGCTGCGACGCGGACAATCCGGAGCCTGGAGATGTGAGATTGTAACCGCTCCACAGCAGGGATGCCGGGTACGTTGGGGTGGGATAGATCGCGGACCCGCCGTTGGTGAGTGTGTAGAACTGGACTCGACCATCACACAGGAACTCCAACCAGATCGGCTGCGCATTGGTGATCGTCACGCCGAGGTCTACCTCGACGATGTTTTCAACCGACAAGATCGGCACGATAGGCACCTGCACGGACGCCAGTATCGCGCCGGTTGAGTTGGTGTGCCGAACGCGGACCAACATCGTTGTCGGGACATATTCCGACTGCGTTGCCTGGTACGGGATCGTCAGTCGATTGAACGACGCTCCCGGTGTGCCAGCGTAAAATCCCCATCCCGTGATGGTGGATGCGGACTCTAGGCTGGTGCTGTATGTCGATCCGGCGGGGCGAGACGCCCACACTGGAGCAACCCCTGCCCGGCGTTGGATTCCGCGGGCGATTACCGGGTCAACGGCTTGGTCGAGGACTCCCATGTCAGGCTATGGCGAGGGCTGGTTGCGCGGTCACGTTTCCGCTGCTGTCGCGGGTTACGGCGGGCTGGGTAACGGTCTTCCCGCTGTCGGTGTGGGTCACGGTGTAGGCGTCAATGGTTAGGAACGTGGAGTTCTTCGTTGTTAGGGTGAACGTGCCCGTGCTGCCGTCTGGCCACGAGACGGTGGCGGTTGTGATCACTCCGTCGGAGTCACGGGTTGCTGATGTGATGGCGTACGCGCTGGAAGCGGTCCACATGATGAGCACGGCGTTGTTTGACGCGGAAACCCCAGAGGCTCCTGGCGCG
>Ga0075160_10001794_pt1 | contig 13013 bp, 10 predicted proteins | sample JI91814C2DNA_FD_70969 | JGI IMG/M metagenome (GOLD analysis project Ga0075160, IMG submission 70969) | Wastewater effluent complex algal communities from Wisconsin, to seasonally profile nutrient transformation and Carbon sequestration -... | ecosystem: Engineered > WWTP > Effluent > Algae...
CGCAGAAGAGTGGCGTCATGCTTACCGGCGTGAGGCGTCCGCGACCGTTGTCGAGCAGCCGGCCTGTGGCCCGGCCTTCCGTTGAACGATCGGCCATTGCGCCTCCGCCCAACTAGTGCGCTGTTGGGCGCTCGCCCGTCGTCCGCCCGGGAGTTTGGAAGAGTCCAGCATGACATTCGCCCGGCTTCGGTTTGCTGTATTCGTCATCATCGTGCTGGCCCTGCCGGCGGGTTTGATGGCGGCGTCAGATCCGCAACTCGTCGACCTCGGCAAGCTGGTGATGATCCTGAGCCCCGCGGTCGCAGGCCTGGCCCTGTCTGCCGAACGATGGAAACGCGGATCGGGCGCGTTCTGGGCATGGGTCGTGGGCGCTGCCGCCATAACGCTTCTCGTCGCGCTCGGCGCCTTGGGAGTCGCCGTTGCCGTCGGCGCCGCCAGCTTCCGGTTACAGGATACGCCGCTGGATGCTGTCATTGGATCGGCGGGAGGGTCAGCAGTTACGAGCGTACTCGAAGAACTGGGCTGGGCCGGCGGTGGTCTCACCTTGGCGATCGCCGCGTGGGGAAGGCGTTGGGGCGTGATGATCCTCGGCCTGGTCTGGGCGGCTTGGCACCTCGTTCCCGTGGCGCTGAAAGTCGGGCTGTTCCCCTATCTGGAGGCAGCGTCCCCGTTGATGGTTGCCGCGTTCATCGCCTCGTGCCTGGTCTATCGCGAGCTTCTAACCTTGCTGAAAGAGAGATCGGGCACTTGGCTTGGCGCGGCTGCCGGACATGCCGCGCCGAACGTCCTGCTCGCTGGCCTGCTGGCAGCAGGAGTTGGCCTCTCTGATCGTCCAGAAGACTGGCCGTTCTTTCCCGCGCCGGGCGGGCTGGTATTTCCGCTGCTGGCTCTTGCCGCACTGTTGGCGCTGCGCCGGAGCGGAAAAGTGGCGGCGCAACGCGTTTAGCGCAGGCCATCGATCGGCTGCGTCTCAGGCGCGGCCGGCTCCGCCGGGAGTCGCGCCCGAATGCAGACGCATCGCGCGCAGCAGCGCACGGCGCACGGAGCGATCCGTCGCCGTGTGGCGGATCATGCGTGAGGGGAAGGTCGTGAAGGCGAGCCAGAAGGCGCGCAGCGCAATGCCGCGATGGCCGGCCTCAACCTCTGATTTTCCCGTTTCCACGAAATACGAATAGTAGGTCTCGACCGCGCCGAAATACGACCGCGCGACACTCACCGGCGACTTCCAGCGTTTGAGGTTCGAGCGCAGATGGCGCAGGAAAATCTTGCGCGTGTAACCCACGCGCGTCTTCTGCAGCTTGTCTGACGAGCCCGGCGGACGGCCGCGGAACAGCACGCAGCGCGCATCTACAAAGCCGATCCGGTAATCCCGCGCGATGCGCAGCTGCCAGTCCCAGTCGCTGTCGCCGATCAGCGTCTCGTCCATCACACCGATCTTGCGCGCGATGTCGCCGCGCACGACGGTTGCGCCGACCTGAGGAAAGTAGCCGCTCATCATCATGCGGAAGACGTCGCCGTCAGCGGGCGGCACGGCCTTCCATTGCTGGTCCTCGGGCAGCTGCACGAGCTTGTCGTCCGCAAACACGACCTGGCCAAACACGGCCGCCATGTCGGGGTTCGCATCAAGCATCGCAATGTGCGGGCGGACGTGATCCGGCAGCCAGACATCGTCGTCGTCCAGCAGCGCGACGAACTCGCCGGTCATCCGTTTCAGCGCGAGATTGCGCGCCGCAGGGCAACCATAAACGTCCGTGCGATCGTAGATGCCGCCGAACTCCGCAACCACGCCCGGCGTCTCCGGCGTCGTGCCATTGTCGCCGACGAGGATCTCGAATTTCAGGTCCGGCCCTTCGAGCGCGCGAATGCTGGCCAGCGCCGCACGCAGCGTGTCGGGCCGGTTACGCGTGCCGATAATGACGGAGACGAGGCGCGGTTGGGCGGTAGCCATCAGACCCACTCCTCCCAGCGATCGAACTTGCCCTGCAGCAGCGACTTGAAGATGCGGTCGCCATCGAACTTGCTGATGAATGTGCGCGGGATCGTGCCCGTCGGCCGCGTCTCTTCGGCCTGCGCGTAGATCACATCGTAGCCGGCATCCTTCGCGGCCATCATCGACATGTCTTTCCAGTTCATCGACTGGCCCAGCGGAATGGCGAAGGTCGGCGGAGCATAACCAAGCCGGCGCTGGAACAGGTCCCGCGAGCCCGCAAGCTCATCGACCATCTGCGCGAATTCTATCTTTCCAAAGTCCGGGTGCGTGGCCGAATGGCTGCCCATCTCGGCGCCGTCCGCCATCAGCTTTTCGACATCATGCCAGTTGAGGCACTTCTCCTTCGCCCAGTCGACCTTCTGGTCGGTCCATTCGGACACAGGGAAGAAGGTCCAGGGAAGGTTGTATTCCTTGAGAATGGGCGCAGCGTTGGTCAGCACGCTCTTCATCCCATCGTCGAACGTGATGGCGAGGTCCTTGGGGCCTCCGCCCGTCTTCACGATCTGCGAGGCCGGAACGAAGCGATAGCCGGCGTTGAGCGCCAGCTCGATATGGCGGCGGAACATGCTGGGGGTGACGTCGTTCACGCCCCACTCTTCCTGCCCGATCGTATGATAGCAGAGGATGCGGCCGATATAGCGTTTGCGCGACTTGCCGACGCGCGCGAGCACGTGCCGTTCGCAGCACATCCGCATGGATGCGAACTTCGCGCGGTCGATGCCGGCAGATCGCGCGATGTATTTGAGCGCTGTTCTCACATCATGCCCGCTATGGGCCCGCCTGACAGGGGGCGGACCAATCCCGTAGCCTTAGCGCGAGCAAGCTACATGCCATTGCCGGCAGGCGTCGTTAACCATCTTCACCCGCAGCCTGAGCCCGGCCTACCCACTCGCCCCGCCGGGGAGCGTCCGCGACAGCCAGCGCCGCATCGGGCCGTCATATGTATGGTGAAGGAAAGCCGCCGCTCCGCCCGCCATCAGCACAATCGCAACCACAATTCCCCAGCCCGGCAGCGTGATCCCCGCCGCCGCCGCCACGATATAGAGCAGTCCCAGCAACGGCACGTGCAGGACATAGACACCATACGACATGGTCCCAAGCGTGCCGCACACCGGCTCGATCAGGCCCGCAACCTTCGCCTGTGAGGCGAGCGCGACGAGCAGCGGCATCACCACAATCGCCACCGCCGCATCATACGCCGCCCGCCACTCCGCCGGGACAGGCGCCATGATCACCGCCACGAACATCAGCACCGGAATCACCGCCGGAACCCCCGGCAGCTTCATAGCTCCGCGCATCCGGTAGATCGCCACCCCCGCAAAGAAGTCGAACACCACCCGCGCCAGCCCCGCATCGAAATGGCTCCACAACCACCCCGGCCCGCCCACGTCCTGATGCCGCAACACGGTAAACGTCACCGCCCCCGCGCCCACGACCAGGATCACCGCCAGCACCCGCGCAGTCAGAAACCGCGCGATCAGCCCGTAGATGAAATTCACCACCAGCTCGAAGAACAGCGACCACGCCGGCCCGTTGAACGGAAACAGCGCTCCGTCCCCGAACGCATAGATCGGCGGCGCCGGCAGGAAGAGCAGCCCGAACAGCACAAACACGCCGACCTGCCCGATCGGCGTCGCATCCCACCCGCGCACCACCCCCAGCACGACCAGCGACACGCCGATCACCAGCCCGGCCAGGTACAGCGGATAAAGCCGTATCACCCGCGCCCGCATGAAGCTGAAGACCGACCACCCGCCCTCCAGCCGTCGCCCATAGGCATGCGCCAGCACGAACCCCGACAACACAAAGAAGAAGTCCACCGCCAGATACCGCCCCGGTATCAGCTCCCCCAGAAAGTTCGGCGGCGTGTGATCGAGAATGACCGCAAACGCCGCGATCCCCCGCAGCCCGTCGAGCAGCGCAAAACGCTCCGCGCCCGCCGCGGCGCGCGGCGCCTCATCCGGATTCTGCGGCAATGCCGTCATCTTCTGTTCCGCCCCGGCCACACCCGATGCATCGGGCAGGCCACGCTCTCAATACAGCTTGCGGACGCCGCGTCCGCCTGTATTCATCGCTCCGCGACAGGTTCCCCCAAAAGGGGATTCAAAGGGAACCGGGTTCAACACCCGGGCTGCCCCCGCAACTGTAAGCGGCGAGCGCCGCACCGAAAGCCACTGGGACCTCCAATCGGAGCAACTGGGAAGGCGGTGCGATCGCGATGACCCGCAAGCCAGGAGACCTGCCTGTCGCAGTCGTCTTTCGGCGATCCGGGGATGGATCGTACGAACGGAAACTATTTCCGGCTGGCGACGTCTTCGGACCGTGTCCCCCGGCAATCCCGCCGTGCGGGATCACGGTCTCCAACCTGTTGGAGACGTCTTTTGAAACTGAACTCACCTAACGCCTGGCTTCTGTCTGCAAGCAGCCTCGCCCTCGCCGCCCTCCCCCTCGCCGCTCACGCGCAGGAAACGGCAAGGCAGGACACCATCATCGTCACCGGCGTCCTCACCCCCATCGCCGAGGAAAAACTCGGCCAGACCATCACGGTCATCTCCTCCGAACTGATCGAGGACCAGGGCTACAACTTTGTGCCCGACGTGCTGCGCCAGGCTCCCGGCGCAGCCGTCAGCCAGATGGGCGCCCCCGGCGCCCTCACCCAGGTCCGCATCCGCGGCGCCGAAGCCAACCACACGCTCGTGCTCCTTGATGGCATCGACATTTCGAGCCCTGACCTGAACGAGACAGACTTCTCGACGCTCACCACCGCCGGCCTCGACCGCATCGAATTCCTGCGCGGCCCGCAAAGCGGCCTCTACGGTTCCAACGCCCTCGCCGGCGTCGTCAACCTCATCTCCCGCCGCGAACTTGACGGGCACTACATCAACGCCTCCGCCGAACTCGGTGCCTTCGGGACCTCAGACGTCGAAGCAAGCGCCGGCATCGGCAATGGCGAGGCCTTCGCCTCGATCAGCCTCAGCCATCTCGCTTCGGAAGGCTACGACACCTCGCCCGACCAGACAGCCAATGGCGTCCCCGCTGTCGGCGTTGGCGCACAGGCCGGCGACAAGGAAGGCACAGCCATCACCACGATCAACGCGCGCGGCGGCATGAACCTGACCGACGCGCTGCGCGTGAACGGCGTCGTGCGCTACATGACCGCCGAGTCCGAACTCGACGGCCAGGCCTACGGCTTCCCCATCGCAGGCCGCACCTATGACGACCCCAGCCGCACCAATCACGAACAGATCGTCATCGGCGCGTCTGCGACCTTCGATCCGTGGGACGGCGCGTGGGAAACCGTGGTCTCGCTCTCCCATGTCGACGCCAGCCGCCGCAATTTTCTGACGGATTTCCCGTTCCTGATCGGTCCGCCCGTGCCCTCGCCCGCAGATCTCCTGCTGGTTCCCGTCTACGAGAGCGGCACGAACTCATCGCGCTTCACAGCAGCGATCCAGTCGACCTACGCGTTCGGCGACGAAGGCTTTGCAAACTTCCTCACCGGCTTTGCCGAGCACGAGAACGAAACCTACGAGGACGCCTACACGGTCCGCGAGGAGGAGCGCACGCTCAACGCTTTCGGCCTGCAATACCGAGCCGAAATCGCCAGCCAGCTCTATCTCTCGGCAACCTTCCGCCACGACGACAACGACCAGTTCCAGGACGCCGACACTTGGAGCGTCTCTGGCGCATGGGCGATCCCGGGCACGGGCACGCGTCTGCATACATCGGCCGGCACGGGGGTCACCAACCCCACCTTCATCGAACAGTTCGGCTTCGATCCCTCCACCTTCATCGGCAACGCAGACCTCGTCCCGGAGGAAGCGCTTGGCTGGGACGCGGGGATCGAACAGACCTTGTTCGAAGACACGCTCACGATTGATGTCACCTACTTCTCTTCGGATCTCGAGAACGAGATCTATACCGCCTTCCTGCCGGGCTTCCTCACGACCGCGCTCAACAGCACCAGCGACAGCGACCGCTCGGGCTGGGAATTCACTGTCTACGCCGACCCGACGGATGACATCTCGCTCTATGGTTCGCTCACACAGCTCGACGCATCCGAACCGGCCGGCATCGAAATCCGCCGCCCCGAACAGACCGCATCGCTTGATGCAAGCTGGGACATCTTCGGCGGCCCGGTTCAACTGAACCTTGGCGTCTCCTATGCGGGCGAGTCGACCGACACCGACTTCGGCACCTTCCTGCGCACGCCAGTCGACGCCTACACCCTCGTCCGCCTCGGCGCGTCGTGGCAGGTCTCCGACAAGCTCGAACTCTACACCCGCGTCGAAAACTTGCTCGACGAGGAATACGAAGAAGTCATCGGCTATCTCGGCGCACCGCAAGGCCTCTACTTCGGCCTCCGCTTCCGTGACGAGGCCAGCAAGTGAACCGGCGCCAGCTTCAAATGCTGGCCACGCGCCTTGCCTCCCTCAGTCGCCACGCGACTGGGGGAGGTGGCGCGCCGCGTCTTCGCGGCGTGACGGAGGGGGTCTCTCTTTGGGCCGCACTTCTCGCCGTCTTCGTCATTCTCGCCTCCCCCGCCCACGCCCAACCCCAACGCATCGTCTCGATGAACCTCTGCACCGACGAGCTGCTGATGCGCATCGTCGACCCCTCCCGCATCGCCGCGATCACCTATCTCTCACAGCAGCCGGTGAACGCACCGCTCGGCCTCGACAGCATCTCCGCAAAGCTCCCCGTCAATCACGGCCTCGCCGAAGAAGTGATCCGGCTCGATCCCGACCTCATCCTCGCCGGACAGTTCGCCGCCACCACGGCCACATCGTTGCTGACCCGCCTCGGCTATCGCGTGGAAACCTTCGCGCCCGAAAACAGCTTCGCCGACATGCGCGCTAACATCCGCCGCCTCGGCGAACTGGTGGGCGAGCCCGCACGCGCCGAAGCCGTGATCGCAGACTTCGACGCCCGCCTCGCAGCCCTGCAGGCCCAGCTTCCACCTGGAGAAAAACCCGTCTTCGCCGACATCGGCGTCAACAACTACATCGCCGGGGCCAACACGCTCTATACAGAGGTCGTCAACGCTGGCGGCTATCGCACGCTGGGTCAGGCGCTGGGCTTCGAAGGCTTCCGCAACGTGCCGCTCGAACTCATCCTCACCGTGCGGCCCGCCCTCATCTCCACCGCAACGCCGTGGACGTCCCCGCCCTCCATGTCGACCATCTCGCTCGGCCACCCGGCTCTCCGCGCGCTCGTCGAACGCACTCCCCACATCACCATCCCTGAACGCTACACCACCTGCGGCGCGCCGAGCATGCTGGGCGCGGTGGAGCTTCTGGTGGAAGCGCGGAAGACGGGGTTGAGTGCACCATGACCCGCGCCCCCATCCCCTATCCGCTCCTCCTCATCCTCCTCGCTACTCTCTCCCTCACTCTCGGCGCGATCTCGCTCCTCGTCGGCCCCGGCGGCGGGCCCGCGGAAATCATGGCCATGCTCGTGCGGGGTGATGGTGACATCGCATGGATGATCGTGGGCGATGTTCGCCTGCCGCGAACCCTGCTCGCGCTCTTCGTGGGCGCAACACTCGGCATGGCGGGCGCAGCCCTGCAGGGCCTGTTGCGCAATCCGCTCGCCGATCCGGGCGTCGTCGGCGTCACCACCTCAGCCTCGCTCGGCGCAGTGATCGCGCTCTACACCGGCGCATCGCTGGCCTTCCCGCTGGCCCTGCCCGTGATGGGCATCGCCGGGGCACTCGCCAGCGCCATCGTGCTGCTGATGCTGGCGAGGCGCGGCGGCATGCTCACGCTTGTGCTCGCGGGCGTTGCAATCTCCAGCCTGTGCGCCGCGCTCATGTCGCTGGCGCTCAACCTGTCGCCAAACCCTTATGCCGCAGCCGAAATCATGTTCTGGTTGATGGGCTCCGTCACCGACCGCTCGATGGATCACGTCGCACTCGCGGCGCCGCTGATGGCGCTTGGCGCGATCATGCTGATGCTCGCCGCCCGCGCGCTCAACGCCCTCAGCCTTGGCGAGGAAACCGCCGCCAGTCTCGGCGTAAGCCTTTCCCGCACGCGCGCCCTCGTCATCGGCGGCGCTTCCATCGGCGTCGGCGCCGGCACAGCCGTGTGCGGCGGCATCGGCTTCATCGGACTCGTTGTTCCGCACCTTCTCCGCCCGCTCGTCGGCCATACGCCAGGACGACTTCTCGCCGCCAGCGCATTCGGCGGTGCAGCGCTCCTGATGGCGGCTGACATTCTCGTTCGCCTCCTGCCCACCGGGATCGAGCTAAAGCTTGGCGTCGTCACATCGCTGGTCGGCGCGCCCTTCTTCCTCTGGCTCATCTTCCGCGCCCGCACGGAGCTTGAGTCATGAAGCTCGAAGCTGGGAACATCACCGTCACCGCACGCGGCCGCGCCATCGTAGACGACGCGGACTTGTCCGTGGAGCCGGGCGAACTCGTCGGCCTCATCGGACCCAACGGCGCCGGCAAGTCCACCCTGCTGCGCGCCCTGCTCGGCATCTCTCCGCGCGATGCAGGCAGCGTCACGCTAGACGGCCAGGATTTCGGCGCCATGCCGGCGCCCGCACGCGCGCGCGCCATCGCCTTCCTGCCGCAGGACCGCCGCGTCGAATGGCGCCTCACCGCGCATGATGTCGTAATGCTCGGCCGCTATCCGCACCAGGCCGGCTTCGGCGGCCCCACGCCCGCAGACCGCGAAGCCGTCGCCCGAGCCATCTCTGCAGTTGAAGGTGAAGCCCTGCTCGACCGCCCCATCTCGGTCCTCTCCGGCGGCGAACGCACCCGCATTCTCCTCGCCCGGGCCCTCGCCGTGGAGGCGCCCCTCCTGCTGGCCGACGAACCCATCGCCGCCCTCGACCCTTACCACCAGCTCCACGTCATGGAGATCCTCCAGGCCCGCGCCCGCTCCGGCGCCGGCGTCCTGGCCGTCATCCATGACCTTACGCTGGCGTCACGCTTCATGGACCGCCTCATCCTGATGAACGACGGCCGCATCATAGCCAGCGGGCCCCCCACCGCCGTCCTCACCCCCCAGAACCTCGCCCAGACCTACCGCATCACCGGCACACCTCCCATTCGCCTTAATTCCCCGACGTCAATCTAGTCCGACCTCCCGATAACCTGTCGCAATCGTGACCTCCCAAACGTACCCGTCAGTTTCCGCCAAATGAGTGTTGTAGTAATAGAAGTTACAGGATCGCGCTGAGCGAGTGCGCGACGACGGGAGACATATCGATATGAAGTTCAAGCTGCTGGCCTCAACCATGGCCGCCGCCGTACTGGGCATTGCCGCAATCGCGGGCGTCTCGGCCATCGCCGCGCCGTCCCCCGCCACGGTGACCGTGCCCGCCAAGGCCGACAACTTCCAGCTCACCGACCAGACGCGCCTCGCGCACGAGCTGCACTATTTCCGCGACGCCAAGGCGATCGTGATCATGAGCCAGCTGAACGGCTCGGCCACCTCGCAAGCCGCCGCCGCCGAACTCGAGAAGCTGCAGGCCGCCTACAAGGCGAAGGGCGTGCTTTTCTACATGCTCAACTCCGCCGCCACGCGCGATGCAGTGGTCCAGGAAGTGAAAGCGCAGGGCTATGACATCCCCGTGCTGGTCGACGAACTCCAGCTCGTCGGCGAGTCGCTGGGCATCCAGCGCGAAGGCGAGATCTTTGTGATCACGCCGAAGGACGGCTTCGCCATCGCCTATCACGGCCCGCTCGCCGCTGACGGCAAGGCCTACGCCGCCGACGCCATCGACTCGATCCTTGCCGGCAAGCCGGTCGCCTCGTCCCGCGTCGAAGTGAAGTCCGGGACAGAGATCGCGTTCCCCGAGCGCGGCAAGGCGCAGGAACATGCCAACATCTCCTACTCGAAAGAGATCGCGCCGATCCTCCAGGCCAAGTGCGTCACCTGCCACCAGAAGGGCGGCATCGCCCCCTTCGCGATGGACAGCTATGACGTGGTCAAGACGTTCGCCCCGATGATCCGCGAGTCGGTTCGCGCTGAGCGCATGCCTCCCTACTTCGCCGATCCGCACATCGGTAAGTTCCAGAACGACCAGGCCCTGACGGCCGACCAAACCCGGACCCTGATCCACTGGCTCGAAGCCGGCGCGCCGCGCGGCGCGGGCCCCGACGTCCTGAAAGAACAGGCCGGCGAAGCTCCCGAATGGCCCTCCTATCTCGGCAAGCCCGATGTGATCATCGACCTGCCCGCCTTCGACGTGCCGGCCACCGGAATCGTCGAGTACCAGAACCAGCGCGTCGACAATCCGTTCAAGGAAGACGCCTGGCTTCGCGCCATCTCGATCAAGCCGGGCGACCGCACCGTGCTGCACCACGTGATCTCCAACCACGTGCCTGACCGCACCAAGCCGCCTGCCCGCATCCCTGGCGGCTCGGTTGGCTCCTACACCCCGGGCGCCGAAGCCCAGGTGATCGCAGCTGGCGCCGGCGCACCCGTGCCGGGCGGCGGCAAGCTGAACTTCCAGATGCACTACACGACCACGGGCAAGGCAGCGACCGACCGCACGCAGGTTGGCTTCTACACGCTGAAAGCCCCGCCCGAGTTCATCAAGCGCTCGACGGTCATCTTCGACCTTGGCCTGATGATCCCGGCGGGCGAGGGGCGCCACAAGGAAATCGCTTACGTCACCATGCCGGCCGATGCGTATCTCTACACGCTGTATCCGCACGCCCACTATCGCGGCTACCACGTCGAGCTTCTGCAGAAGGACGCCGACGGCAAGGAAACCATGCTGCTGTCGCTGCCGAAGTACGACTTCAACTGGCAGCGCGACTATGACCCGATCGAACCGATCCTGGTCCGCAAGGGCACCAAGCTGATCGCGACGTGGGTGTTCGACAACTCGACGAACAACCGCGCCAATCCGAACCCGAAAATCCCCGTCATGACCGGCGAGCAATCGCACCAGGAGATGATGTATTTCCGGATCAACTATCGCTGGGCCGACGAGACCGTCCAGAACATCCGCAATGACCTCGAGCAACAGATGCGCGCGGGCATGATGTTCGGCATGATTGACGACAACTATGACGCCCTGATCCAGCGCGAAGAACTGAAGGGCATGATGTCCTCGCTGAAGCCGCGCTTCGACGCTCTCGACGTCGACAAGTCGGGCGGGCTCGACCCGGCCGAGATGGGCGCAAGCGGCATGGGCGCGATGATGCCCCGCGGCGAAGACTTCGACCTCTAGTCACGGTCATCGACGACAAAACGGAAAGGCCGGAGCAACCGCTCCGGCCTTTTCTTTTGGCCGGCGCCTACGCTGCTGCCTGCCTCGGCTGCGTCGCACGGATCATCGCGGAGAACAGTTCGTTTGGTTCGATGGGCTTGGAGACATACCCGTCCATTCCCGCCGCGAGAAACTTCTCTCGATCACCGTGCATGGCGTCAGCGGTAAGAGCGATGACCGGCGTCCGGGCCCACGGTGCGCCACTGCTGCGTATCTGCGAGACAGCTTGCAGGCCATCCATGACCGGCATGTGCACGTCCATGAGCACGATATCGAACGGTTCTGCTGCAAGCCGCGCCAGCGCCTCCACGCCGTTTTCCGCCTCGACGACCACCACCCCCAACGGCTTCAGGAACATCTGCACCACCTTGCGGTTGATGGCGTTGTCGTCGGTCAGCAGCACGCGCCTGCCTGTCCACTCTCGCGGTTCGTCCTCCACGGAGGCTGCATCCGCGCTGGGTGCAGAATCGTCCGCTGCCGGCGCGCCGACGGCGAAGGTGAAATGAAAAGTCGAGCCGCGCCCCATCGTGCTCTCGACGCTGATATCACCACCCATGAGACGCGCCAGTTTGCGCGAGATCGACAGGCCGAGGCCCGTGCCGCCAAAGCGCCGCGTCGTGGATTCGTCCGCCTGCATGAAGTCCGAGAAGAGACGTGCCGCCTGCTCTTGCGTCATGCCGATCCCCGTGTCGGCCACGGCGACTTCCATGCGCCGACCCGCCGAGCCATTTGTTACTCGGGCCGATACTGTGATCCCGCCCTTCTCGGTGAACTTGATGGCGTTCGAGACCAGATTGGTGAGGCACTGCCGCACTCGGATGGGTTCGAGCTTGAGACAGGTTGGCAAATCGATATCAAGCTGCAGCGATACAGTGAGCCCCTTCTCCGCCGCCTTTGGACGGAACAGGTCGACTATGCCCTTCAGGGTCTCGTGCGCGTTGACTGACACGGGCTCAATCGTGACCTTTCCGGCCTCGATCTTGGACAGGTCCAGGATGTCATTGAGGACTGCCAACAGCGTCTGTCCGCTTTCGGCCATCACTTCTACCATGCTGCGCTGGCTCTCGGTGAGTTCCTCCTGACGCAGCGCCTGCGCCATACCGAGCATGCCGTTCAGAGGCGTGCGAATTTCGTGGCTCATATTCGCCAGGAAGGCCGATTTGGCTGCGCTCGCCGCTTCTGCCGCCTGCGCCTTGGCCTCGGCGCCCTTGTAGTTCGTTATGTCCATCAGGATCGCAACCAGCCCCAACGTTCCGTCCGGCAGCACGATGGGGGATTTCTTGGTCAGCGCGAATATGCCGTTGCCGACCACCTCCTCGTTTATGGTGCACTCGCCGCCGAACACGCGACGATCATGGGCGTGAAAAACCGCCACTTGCTCAGGCGGAAAGAAGAGTTCGTCGCCCTTGCCGATGATGTCGTCGCGACCGATCAGCCGTTCGAACGCCTTGTTGGCGTAGATCCAGCGATGCTTGCCGTCCTTCACGAATATCGGATCAGGCAGCGCATCAAAGACCGTGAACAGCAGATCTGCGCACTCGCGTGACTGGGCGAGATCGAAGGTCATGAAATGATCCTCGTCGGGCCGGTCACCGCAAATGCGTCGGCGAGCCCGGGAGGATGCACCATTTGCCCAAATGATGAATTTTCGACCCTATAATCTTTACCTGCGACAGCGCGCCGTACTCGCTTCCGCATGCGAGCCGTCGACCGAACCATTCGCGCGCGTGGACGGCATGCAGGCGGGACGCAGGCGTCCGTGCCTTCGCGGGTCGATCCTTCGACGATGCGG
>Ga0075160_10001797_pt1 | contig 13009 bp, 14 predicted proteins | sample JI91814C2DNA_FD_70969 | JGI IMG/M metagenome (GOLD analysis project Ga0075160, IMG submission 70969) | Wastewater effluent complex algal communities from Wisconsin, to seasonally profile nutrient transformation and Carbon sequestration -... | ecosystem: Engineered > WWTP > Effluent > Algae...
ACGCTGGCACGATGTTCAATGAACGCTTCGCCGAGGCGCTCGCGCGCACGACGGGCGAACTCGTGGAGATCGCCGTAGAGGTTGAAGACGCGCTCAAGAGAGCATCCGCGTCGAAAAACGCGACGACGAATGCGGCCACGAAAGGCTGAAAGCGGCTTGGACTGATTGAGCAGCACGCTGCATCGCAACCGCGTGGGACAGGCTTCCAGCCTGTCCCGTTTTCTTGTGCCTCAATTGCGTTCACGACTCCTTGGTCGGTGATGACGGAAGCACATCCCGCATTCCCAAGTCGCGTCGACTTCGTTCGTTCTCTTTCTCTACTCGCCGCTTCACCAGAAAACCAACTGCGTGCGTCACGAGGCGAACAACCAAATAGATCGACAACACCACGATCGATAGGGTGATGATCACGTAAGGCAACACCCTGGGCGACATCAAGACGTTCCAAAGCGTGGGCATGTTGAAACCGTACGCAACTGAGCGGCACACACGCGGCCTCTTCGCCTCTACCCTCCCCCGTGCCTCTTCCCCTCCACATCCTCCACGCCACCGATCGCTTCGCCGTCATCGTGAAGCCCTCCGGCCTGCTCTCTGTCCCCGGCAAAACAATCGCCGATTGCGTCGCCGCTCGCGTTCAGGCGCACTTTCCCAACGCCACCGGGCCGCTGACGGTGCATCGGCTTGACATGGAGACTTCCGGGCTCATCGTCTTCGGCCTCGACCCCGCCGCCCAGCGCGATCTCTCGATGCAGTTCGAACGCCGCAGCGTCGAGAAGAAGTACACCGCGGTCCTCGCGGGCCTCCTCGATCACGACGACGGCGAGATCACGCTCCCAATCCGGGCCGACCTGTCCCGTCGACCTTTGCAGATCGTGGACTTTGTGCAGGGCTACCCATCCACCACGCGCTATCGCGTCCTCTCCCGCGATGCCAAGGCTCGCACCACCCGCATCGAGTTCACGCCCATCACCGGGCGCTCACACCAGTTGCGCCTGCACTCCGCCGCACCGCGCGAGATCGACGGCAAGCCCGGCGGCCTCGGCATGCCAATCCTCGGCGACCCGCTCTATGGCGACACAGCAAGCGCATCGCGATTGCTCCTGCACGCGTCGTTCCTCGCATTCGATGAGCCGGGAACGAGCACTCGCGCCGAGTTTGTCAGCGATGCGCCGTTCTGACTCTCACAGACTCACAACGCGACTCGTCCCAACCGTCAACCCCACGCGCCTGCACACCTCTTCCATCATCCTCGCATCGCGCTCTACAAACGCCCCCACCTGGTAACTATCCACATCCAGCACGCCCCAGCACACGCCATCCGCACCGATCATCGGCACGACCAACTCGCTCTTATCTCGCGGATCGCACGCCACGTATCCCTCGCCCAGTACCGCGACATCGCGCACCACGAAACTCGTGCGCTCCTTCCACCCACGCCCGCACATCCCATGCAACCCAATCGGCGAGCACGCGGGCTTTGGCTCGCGGCAGACCAAGACCATCTCATCCATCGCCGGCGCAATCTCATAAAACCCAACCCACGACACAAGACCGCCAATGGGCCTCGCGGGCTCCTCCTCTCCAAACGCGCGCCACAACTCCGCCACAACCCACGCCATCGCCGCGCCGCGATCAGCGATGGGCGTTGCTCGAGACAGGATCGGCGTGCAATCGCGCTGCGTGATCATGAGATCATCCTATGAAAAAGGCCGCACCCAATCGGGAGCGGCCTCTCTTCAACACAAACCTGATCGCGTCACACTCACCCAATCACAGCGTCGCGCTGGTGTAGGGGAGCAATGCCATGAAGCGGGCACGCTTGATCGCCTGCGAGAGCAACCGCTGCTCGCGGGCGCTCGCGCTCAATCGCTTGCGGCCCTGGATCTTGCCGTTGGGGCTCATCATCCGACGAAGATTCTCGACGTCCTTCCAATCCACAAACGTCTCGCCATTCGCGGAGACGTGGGCGATGCGGACCTTCGGCAGACTCGTGAAACGCTGGAACTTGCTCATGATCACCTTCCCGCCCGATGGGCGGTCCGTCCTGGGTTTGCCCGGGCTCATTCGACACACGCGAACGTCCCGAGCGACGCTGAAAACAGGGGGAGAGTCTAGACCAGTCGCCCGTGAGGTTCCATCCCTTCACGCGAACATCCCACACAAAGCCCGATCAAGGCTTCTTGCAGGCCCGGCACGCGTCCACAGACCACTTTCCAGGGCCCGCAAACAGCACCAACGCCGTCAGCCCCAGCAGGACCGAGTTGCGCACCACATGGCAAGGCCCCACGATCGCGCCACACGGCACCTCGAACTTGCCGAAGCACCCACACTCGATCGGCCCGGGAAGTTGCAACACGAGCACGAGGGCCACGATGAACATCACGAGCAAGCCAGCCAGCACCAGCGCCGCGGATCGAGCCCAGAGCCCCAACACCATCAACACGCCGCAAATCAACTCGATCCAAGGAAGCGCAAACGTCGCGAGCGTCGCGAGATGATCCGGCAACGGCTTGCCGCTGAAGATCTTGAACGCCATCACGCTCTCGAGAAAGTTCTGCGGCTCGCTCAGTTTCACGTACGCCGCGAACGTGAACAGCCCCCCCACCACCACGCGGGCGAATGGCGTGATCGAAGCCAGCAAGCCAGAGTTCTGCGTTTGGTCCTGCATGCGTGGGAACATCCTGCTTGCAAATCAACGTGCCGAAGCCACACCCGTCACTTCTGCTCGACAACCGGAAAACTCTTGTCCTTCCACCCCGGGTAGCCATCAATCATGATGTGGATCTGCGTAAAACCAAGCGTCTGCAACCGCGTGGCGACGTGGTGGGAGGCATCGCAGTCGCCGCCACTGCAATACACCACGATCGGGCCCGGGCGGTACCGCACCAGTTCTGCGGCGTTTGGAATCACCTGGTCCGCCGTCATGTTCATCGCACGCTCAACATGCCCCTGCGCAAAGAACTGAGATTCCCTCGCATCGATGAACGGCACGCCCATGTCGAACAGCAACTTCGCCTGCTCGCTCTTAATCTCAAAGCCCAGCGCAACGCCGGTGCTAGCGGGCTCGGGGGGCGGAGTGACCTTGGACGCGTCGTGGGTGTTAACGGGCTTAACGCCGGAATCGACGGGCGTCGCTGGCTTAGTGGGATCGGGATTGGACGGCGTTTGCGTGCCGACCTGCCCTGCGCCGTGCAGAATCGTCGGCTCGATTTTCTTCACATCAGGCCTGAGCACCACCGGCGTCATCCACGAATGAACGCTGCCAATGGCGATGCCCACGAACGCGATCGCGCACCCGCCCACGACGGCCTTCCACAGCCCACCACATCCAACGCTGCAACAGGACATCTGCCCGCTCCTTGGATCGGGGTCACGCCGGCTCAACGCCACGCACGATTACTTCTTCACCGGCTCCTGCGGCTTCGCAAGCACCGCATTGCCGCCACGCGGGTCGGCCTTGAACGAGGCCGCCGCACCCGGCGCGGGTTGCGCAGGCACCATTCCAGGCTTCGCCGCAATCATCCCGAAGTACCCGATCTTGACGTTCTCTTCGCCCGGGATATCCGTGGTAATGACCACATCGCCCTGCACAGGAGCCGCCGTCGCCGACGCAGGCGCCTTGCCCAGCAGCGTGATCGCGTACGACACGCCCTTCTCGTCCTCGGGCTTCACTTCGCACGTGAACGTGTGCTCAAGCCCGTTGACCATCCGAACAACCTCGGCCTTCAGAATCTTAAACGGCTTGTCCTCGCGGTGACGCAGGATCACCTTGTTCGACACGCCCGTCGAAAGATCCTGCTCGGCGTTCAACTGATTCAGGAAGAACTTCACGGGAGTCGTGACCAGGTCACCCGTCACTTCCGCGAACGTGCTGATATTGATGAGAGGCGTCTTGGTATTCGTCGTGCGCAGCGTCATGTTCGCCTGCGCCATCCCGACCGGCGTCTCGGGCTTCAGCGTCACTTCGACCTTGGACACAAACCCGGGCTTGCCGTCGGGCAGCGTCTCGGTCTTGGTCTCGAGCACCTTGGCCTCAAACGCGGCAGGGTTCGTCGTCGTCACTTCAGAGATGCTGAAGTTCTCCAGTCGGCTCGTAATCGTCAGGATCTGCTTCCCGCCCTTGCCCTTGCCGACCTGATTGAACGCCACCACCTGCGGATCCCACATCACGTTCGGCCGAACGATGGAGTTGATCGCGACCGTCGCGTTGGGCTTCACGCGATCGTTGCTCATGATGGTCACCGTCGTGTGCTGCGCGTCACGCTTGCCGTGCGGGTTGAACGTGATCTCGATCACGCCACCCTCGCCGGGCTTGTAGTCTTTCTTCTGGAGTTGCGGCACCGTGCAGCCGCACGATCCCTTCAGATCGGTGATCGTCAGCAACCCAGTACCCGAGTTCTTGAAGCCCACCTTCATCGTCTTGGGCTCTTCATCGCTGATCGTGCCAAGGTCCACCACCGACTGCTCAAGCGTGAGTTCCGCGTACACCTCGATAGCGCTCTGAACGTCATTCTCCATCGGCCCAAACTGGGCATACGCCGACGAGGGCGCGAACGCGAGGAACGACAAGGCGACCAGGGACATCGTGCGAACTGCCTTCATGACAACTCTCCGTCGTTTGTGACCACGTGGGCAACGCCCACACCAACAACCAACTCAACTCCACCGACCAACCAAAGCCAAACCCTTCCAAGGCCGATCGGCCAGACAAGAGGATAGGGTTCAACCAACCACGCCACACCAGCCCCTTGTCTACCGCAATCCAGCCTCAAGGTTCAGCAAATTCGTTGCGGCTGGCATGCCCTCCACCCGAACCTCCGTTCGGGAGAGTTCCACCTCACCATCAATCACGTTCTCGGAACCTCTCTCCAAGACGTCATATGCCTCTGTCACCTAGTGGGATTCCCTACGATTCCCCGTGCTCGCCACGCCCCTCAACATCGGCCCGGTTCCCCTCCGGACCAACCTCCTCCTCGCCCCCATCGCCGGATACTGCGACCTCGCCTTTCGCACCGTCTGCCGCGAATGGGGCGGCGTGGGCCTCGCCTGCACCGATCTCCTCTCGCCCCAAGGCCTCCTCCGAGGCACCGCCACCAGCCTCGACCTCGCCAAGACCAACGACTTTGACAAGCCCGTCGGCATGCAGTTGTACGGCTCGGACCCCGACATCATGGCCGAAGGCGCACGCTGGGCCGTCGAGCACGGTGCCACCGTCGTCGACATCAACATGGGCTGCCCCGTCGACAAAGTGACCAAAAAGGACGGCGGGTCCAAACTCCTCACCAACATCGAAGGCGCCGTCAAACTCGCCCAGCGCGTCGCACGAGAACTCGAGAAGTGCCCAGTGAGTGCCGAAGAGTGGCAACGACGCTTGGGACACTCTGCCTCTCTTCCCGATTGCCGAATCCCGAACCCCGAATCCCGATCTTCTTTCACCATTCCCCTCACCTGCAAGATCCGCCTCTGCTGGCACACCGCCGACTTCGACGCAGGCCTCGCCTGCTCGCCCCACCTCGCGCGCATGCTCGCGGACGTCGGCGTCGTCGCGGTCACCGTTCATGGGCGCACCACCGAAGACAAGTTCCAGGGCACCGTCCGCCGCGAAGGAATCGCCCGCGTCGTCGAAGCCGTCAACGGCCGCATCCCCATCATCGGTAATGGCGACGTCCGCGAGCCCGAGGACGCCGCCCAGATGATCCGCGAGACCGGCTGCCAGGGCGTCATGATCGGCCGCGGCGCGTTGTCCACGCCTTGGCTGTTCCGCGACGCGTGGCACTACCTCCAGACCGGCGAGAAACTCCCCGAACCGTCGGAGGCCGAAAAAGTCGCCACGATCCGGCGCTTCTTTGACCTCATGCTCGCCCAGCGCGACGAGCGGTACGCGATGTTCCAGATCCGCCGCCGCATCAGTTGGTTCGCCAAACGCCTCCAGCGCCAACTCGAGAGCGGCAAGATGGAATCCGTCAAGCCCCTCAAAGAAGCCATGCGCACCGCGGGCAATCCCGCCGACGTCCACGCCATTCTCGACCGGTTCCTCAACGGCGAACTGCGTGGCGGCTGGTTCGAGGCCGAGGCCGCACTCGGTTCCGCCGATGCAGACTGATCGCGCACCTTCTGCGTTGCACCCAAACACCTTCCCGGCCAGAACAACAAGTCCGAAAATTCACTTCCACAAGTGAATCCGATTCGCAACCGACGAGTGAACATGGTCTCGCGCCGGCATGTTGCCGTATGTAGAGAGACAAGACGCCACCACCCGGGGGTCAGCCGGGAAAGGGAGTGCGTCATGAAGTTGCGTTTCGTTTTCGTTCTTTCACTCATCGGCACAGCAAGTTCGGCATTTGGCGTGGCCCAAGTTAGGGCTGTCCACGCTTCGCCCGACGCGCCCAACGTTGACGTTCTCGTCAACGATGGCATCGCCTTCTCAAACCTGCCGTTCCGCAGCGCGTCGGTCTACGCCCCGCTCACGGCAGGCACGTACAACATCAAGGTCCGTCCCACCGGCTTGCCGGGCCCCACGGTCATCGACGCCAACCTCCCCCTCGCCGACAACACCACCTACTCCGTCGCCGCCATCAACACCCTCTCGAGCATCTCGGCCCTCGTCCTCACCGACGACAACACGCTCAATCCCACCGCCGCCCGCATCCGCTTTGTCCACGCCTCCGCCAACGCACCCGCCGTCGACATCGCGCTCGCAGGCGGCGGCGCGGTCCTCTTCCCCAACGTCACCTTCGGCAACAGTGGCGGATACATCTCCGTCCCCGGAGGCACCTACAACCTCGAAGTCCGCCTCGCCGGCACCTCCACCGTCGTCCTCCCAGTCTCAGGCCTTGCCGTCTCGAACAACACCGTCTCGACCGTCTGGGCGATGGGACTCGTCGGCAATCAGACCACACCGCTTGAGGCTGTGGTCACGCCCGACGCCATCCCCGCGCCAGGTGCGCTTGCACTCCTCGGATTCGGCGGCCTCCTCGCATCCCGCCGCCGCCGCTGAACTGACGCGCGCCGCGTAATGCTCTCGATTTCTTGACCCGCACGGGCCTTGGCAACCGCCGAGGCCCGTGCTTCATTTCACGGTTTCCCACCTCCCCCCATGATCTATCGCCCGGGCTTCCCCCGGGTCATTCCTCTCTCCATCTCCCACTGGCTTCTTCACTCCCGCAAGGCCATAATCGCCCCCACCCGCGTGCGTCGTTCGCACACCCGCCGCTGGTCTTTGGAGCACGACATGGCCCACTCTGACGTCTTTGCCGATGCACTCAAGCGCCTCGATGCCGCCGTCGCCGTCGCTGGCACCTCCGTCCACCCCGAGACCGCCCTGCGATTGCGCCAGCCCAAGCAATCCCTCGAAGTCTCCGTCCCCGTCCGCATGGACGATGGCTCCCTCAAGATCTTCAAGGGCTTCCGCTGCCGCTACGACGACACGCGTGGCCCCGCCAAGGGCGGCATCCGTTTCCACCAGGACGTGAGTCGTGAAGAAGTCCAGGCCCTCGCATTCTGGATGACCTTCAAGTGCGCCTGCGTCGGCCTTCCCTTCGGTGGCGGCAAGGGCGGCGTCATCGTCGATCCCTCCACACTCTCCCCCGCCGAACTCGAACGCCTCTCCCGCGGCTACATGCGCGCCATCGCGCACAACGTCGGCACCGACATCGACGTCCCCGCCCCCGACGTCAACACCTATCCACTCATCATGGCCTGGATGTGCGACGAATACTCACAAGTCGTCGGCCGCCGCGAGCCGGGCGTCATCACCGGCAAGCCCATCTCCATGGGCGGGTCGCTGGGGCGCGACGACGCGACCGCGCGTGGCGGCTACTTCATCCTGAAGGAACTCGAGCAGAAACTCAACTGGAACCCCAAGAAGGAAACACGCACCGTCGCGATCCACGGCTTCGGCAACGCCGGCGAGAACATGGCCAAACTCCTGCACCCCGACGGGTACAAGGTCGTCGCCATCTGCGACTACCGCGGCGGAATCTACAACCCCGCAGGCATCGACATCCCCGCCCAGATGGCGCACAAGGCCAAGACAGGCCTCTTGAAGCAACCCGACGGCACCGATGGCAACAAAACCATCAGCAGCAAGGACCTCCTCGAACTCAAGGTCGACCTCCTCGTCCCCGCCGCGATCGAGAACGTCATCACCGCCGACAACGTGAGCAACGTCAAGGCAACCGTCATCCTCGAACTCGCCAACGGCCCCGTCACGCCCGAGGCCGACAAGGTCCTCAACAGCAAGAAGACCCTCGTCATCCCCGACATCCTCGCCAACGCCGGCGGCGTCACCGTCTCCTACTTCGAGTGGACGCAGAACAAAACCGGCTACTACTGGACCCGCGAAGAAGTGCAGGACAAACTCCGCGTCATCATGAGCCGCGAGTTCAACGGCGTGTACAACATCAGCCAGGACAAAAAGATCGACATGCGCACAAGCGCCTACGTCCACGCCCTCATCCGCCTCAGCCAGGCCCTCGAGTCCACCGGCACCGAAAAGCAGTTCACGCGGCATCATGGCAAGGAGTGAATCGGAAGCAGAGACGAGGTACGCAGGCACGACAAAGACCAAGTGCAAACCCAACCCCGGCCCGTGCCGGGGTTTTTCGATGCGCGGGCAAGCATCGGTAGTGCCCCTGACCAGCAATCACGCCTTGAGAACCGGTCGCAACGCCGCTCCACATCGGGCGTAGCGAAAACCCTCCCAGACACGTCCACAATCCCCCTCACGCTGGTCCGATACGTTGGACGGCACACCTTTCCTTTCTGATTCATGGCCAACTCTCCCTCGGAGATGCACATTTGTTCCAATTCGAGTACCATGCCGCCGCTCTGGGGCATGGCGCACGCAAGCGCTCGATTCGCGTTGAAGTGATGCTGGAGCGGTCCTCGCATGCGCATTCTCATTTTCTGCCAGGCGTACCCCCCCGACCCAGCCGCCACAGGACAGTACATCGCGGAGGTTGCTCGTGAACTCGCTGGACGCGGACATCGCGTGGAAGTGCTCACCGCTTCACGGGGATACGCCGATGGCTCCCGTAAGTATCGCCGGCGCGAAGTAGATCAAGGCGTCCACGTTCGACGATTCAGATGGACAAGTTTCGGCAAACGATCGAACATCCTCCGCATCGCCGGCATGGGCATGTTCACAATGCGATGCATATGGGCGGCGATCATGTCAAGAGGCGTATCTGTCATTCTTGCGACGACTTCTCCGCCGATGGGTGGCTTCGCCGCAGCCGTCGCAAGAGTCGTGCGTGCCACTCCTTTCGCATACTGGTCCCTGGACGTGCATCCCGACGAAATCCTCATCTACATAGGTGCAACGCTCAAGCCAAAGCCCGGCCTGCTCGCGCGAGCGATGAACCGAGTCGAAGCCAGCGTCCTCAAGCGGGCCTCAACGACGATCACCGCCGACCAGCAAATGGCCGCGACACTGCGGAAGAAGTGCAACGTCAGTTCTTCCCTGACCATCGCGCCCCTGTGGTCGCACGACGATGTGCTGAAATCCTGCACAACCTCCGAGACACACTTCCGAAGGACCCACGGGCTCCTCGGCAAGTTTGTCGTCATGTACAGCGGCAATCAAGGAGTCGCTGCCCCGCTTGAAGGACTCGTGGACGCCGCCATTCTGCTGCGCGACCATGACCACATCCGATTTGTCTTCATTGGTAACGGAGTGAGGCACCCACAACTGAGAAAGAGGGTCGAAGCATCCGGCGCTTCAAACATCTTGATGTTCACGTTTCAACCAAGAGATCAACTCTCAGACGTGCTCTGCGCCGCCGACGTTCATGCTGTCGCGATTCACAACGACTTTGTTGGCGTGCAACATCCTTGTAAGGCATACAACGCTCTCGCCGTGGGCCGCCCACTCCTCCTGCTCGGACCCGAGCACTCCCCATGGAAAGAGTGGGTGGATCATGGAGCCGCGTGGCGTCAAGACTCCGGCTGTGCCCGCGATATTGCCGACTGCGTGCTCCGCCTGGCAAGTGACCCAGCCCGCGTCGCCCACGCCAGCGAGACCGCCCGTGAACTTGCCCGCGCCCAGTACGCCCAGCGTGAAGGACGGGCTCGCATTGCCGATGCCGTGCTCGCGTGCTCGCCACACTCCTGAACCGATGCAGCCCGTCACGCAGGGCTACAGCGGCTTCACCAGTCGTGCGATCATCGTCACAAGATCACGCGGATTGGAACTACGCCGCCTCCGTGCTCGGATGGCGGCACGCAACGGCCGGCGCCAACCGCGAAACGCCCCATCAACCTCCCCATTCTCAAGATACACAAACTCCGGCCGCCCGAATCCGGCACTCTGCGCCAATGCCTCGATCTGGCTTTCATGCTGGCAGTGATACTCAACCGGATAGTGCCAGCGTCGCTCCGCGTTACTGGTGATGATCTTCAAGACAATCTCTTCCAGCCGCAGCCTGCGAAGCGCCGTCGCGATTCGCGTGAACGGGTGTCGCCCGTTGTACGTCAAGAACACATACACGCCGCCCGGCTTGAGAGACCGGTACATGCAGCGAAGCACACGCAATGGGTCCTTCGCGTGCTCCATGACAAGAAACGAATACGCAAGATCGAAGTAAGCCTCTGGCAACCCCAACTCGCACACATCCCCGTGCATGTGCTTGTCGAACACACCCGAGACGGGCACGTTCTTCGAATCCCATTCAGTCCCCCACATCTCGTCCGCATGGGCAGACACCAATCTCTGGAGGTCAGGATCTCCACTGATCCCGCCACCAGATCCGACGTCGAGCGCTCGAACCGGTTCTCGGCTTTCACGCAGCCCCGGCCGATTCATGATCTCATCAATGAGCAATCGAGTGAAAATGACCTTGCGCTCCGTTGTCTTGTAGAAGTTGTACGACCGCGACAGTTCGTGGAACCTCATCGCGTCATGCGGCTTGACCGGCCTCAGGATGGATGGATCAAGGGGGCCGCCGCTTCCCTCCGGAAGTTCCCGACGCAGTCGACTCGTTGAAGCATCGTTCTCGGTTGCCATCGTTGCCACCTGCCACACCTCCAGCCCGACAAAGCGTCCTCAACCGATCACGCCTTCTGGACCGCTCACACCCGCTGACCAATCACACGTCGGACATAATATGGACCCAAGTTCCCACTCGCCGCCCTCCATTGCCCGTTCGTGGTCGCCTCTCAACTCAACCTGAGGCGCACGCACCTGGCGAACGCACTCCGCCCGACCCGTCGCAGAACGATCAAGCACCGCTCCACTGCGGGCGGGCGACATGGGCCACCTCCGCTCCATCTGCCACCACCCGACCGCCGCCAGCGGCGGGCGCGTGGTGTCCTCAGACGCCCCCGCACGACGCGCTGGTCCTGCGGACGGCGATAGAAGACAGCCACGTGGCACCCACGGATAGGATTGAGTCGGGCCACCCGCCATATCACAAGAGAGTTCTGCAAGAGCTGAAGGAATCTGTCAAGGGGCACACAACAACAACGAGAGAAGGTCGCCAAGCGTACCGGGAAGCCATGAAGGGCGGTCTGAACCGAATGCGTGATGCAATCAATAGGAACCCTAGCATCATCAACGGACCGCGTAGGTAAGGAAGGTAGCAGGTGCCGATATTCACAGTTCCGCTGCTTGACATCTCCTCGATCACGTACATTCCACCCGGTGGCTCACTCGACACCGGCGATGGGTGCCATTGGCGTGCGGAAGTTCCGCCGGCGCATGCGTTCAACGTGCAGGAGTTGTTGTACACGACGAAGCCGATCTCGCGGAGCGCCTGGCCGAAGGATCTTGTTGTGAAAGTGACTCGCGCGAAGCAGGCACCCAAGCAGATCACCGACGCTTTGGACACCTCGCCCGACTTTGTCGTCAATGAGCGCCTCGCAGATGCGATGATGACACTCGTGCCGGACGATGTGGAGTTCCTGCCAGCCACGTTCATTCGAGCCGGGAAGCCCATCGAAGGCTACCGCTTCATGCATGTGCATCGGGGGGTGGACTGCATCTATCGCAAGACGGCAGAAACTTGGGTGCGTGCCGATGGTCGTGTGGCGTATTCGTCATTTGACATCACACTGTCCGGACTTCCACTCAGGCCTTTTATTGGTCGACTTGTTGATAAGGAAGTGACAGTCGTCTGCTCGCCTGAAGTGCGTGACATGGTTGAGTCGAGTGGGTTCACCGGCATCGGCTTTCTCGACCCGCTCTACCACGGCCGAAAGTACGTGAAGTAGACGAGTGACTACGGCCGCCTCATCCGCACGCAGGTCCCCTGGCCGTGGCTCGACGCGCCGGCGCTTGCGATCTCCACTCGTCGCTTCATCTACGACGGCGGCCGCCGAGTTCAGGAACGCCTCACCGTGCCGCTGCCCGTCGATGAAGACGGCAAGGCGATCTCCTTCCCCAAGGAGCACGAGTTCGAGGAAGAGTTCAGCATCGACTACCCGTCGTACGTGAATCGCGAGTACGTCTGGGACCCCGACCAGACCGACCGCATCCTCGCGCAGGTCGATGGGGCCCACTTCTACTCGTTCATCCCGACCGACGAGTCATGGACGCCCGTCGGCGTGGTCGAGGGTGGTGCCGCCGTTGCGCCTTCCACGGCGGGGCGGCGGGTGGCACTGGCTAAGTCCTCTTTTCCGAGTGCCACTGGCAAGGTTCTTCCCTTGCCAGTGTCTTGGGGGCGTCTGCACTGGCAAGGAGGACTTTGCCAGTGCCACCCGAGCCCGCAGCAGACGCGCCCGGCGTTCGGCCCATGCACGTCATTATCGGGGCCGTGCGGAGCGATTCCCGAGCCCTGTGGAATCGCTCCCGAGCCATGCGAAGTCATTTCTGAGCCATGCGAAATCGTTCCCGTGCCATGCGAAACCAATTCCGAGCCATGTGAAACCATGTCCGTGGCATGTGAAGCCCTTCCCGAGCCATGTGAAACCACTTCTGAGCCATGTGAAATCATTTCCGTGGCATGCGAAATCGTTTCGCATGGCTCGTGAGAGGCTTCCGCGACATTCCGAGAACTTCGCACTCGCGTTT
>Ga0075160_10001802_pt1 | contig 12993 bp, 13 predicted proteins | sample JI91814C2DNA_FD_70969 | JGI IMG/M metagenome (GOLD analysis project Ga0075160, IMG submission 70969) | Wastewater effluent complex algal communities from Wisconsin, to seasonally profile nutrient transformation and Carbon sequestration -... | ecosystem: Engineered > WWTP > Effluent > Algae...
TAAAGGTATTAGTGCAAAGCAATATCAGAAAATTGCTAAGGTTAGTAAAGCAACGGCTACTCGTCATTTGGCGGAACTGGTTGAATTAGGTTGTATTGAAAAACTTTCTGCAGGTGGACGTTCAACTGCGTATCGGTTAGTAAAGCTGTCCTTTAATCAAAATAGAAAGACTTATTCATAAAACCTTCCTAGACTTTTTCTCGCAATTTAAGAATAAGATATCTATTTGTTTTAACTTACCCTATACGTTGTAACTCATTGCGTCTACGTTTGCTTTGGGCGTTCGGCGAGTCACCCGATCTATCGTGAAGGTGCGAAAACGTTTTCGCACCTTCACACATTTCGTGTATACCGCCGGCAGACTCTCAGCTACGGTCAATAAATTGCGATTAGCCGCATACAGTAAGGCATAAACGAATATGCAATTTATTGACCCGCTTCGATCCTTAACGCGGGCTTTGGCGTTGGTTTGGGTTATTCATTGTTTGTCTTTAGCTCCCTTGCTTTTAAGTTTTACTTTCAGTTATCCATTAGCCTTAATAAATCATGGTGGCAATACATTTGATTTTTTTTCACACTTATACATCTCAAGGTTATATAACAAACATAGAGTTAAATTGTCATTGAAAGTTTTTTGCCTTTGAGGGTCTGGATTACCATAATCGATAGGTAATATTTTTTCACAGATGTCTTTTCGCATCATTTTATCACGAGCATCACGATTGCAGCGGGTTCGCTTTGTATTTGTGCTTTCGTTTGTTTGTTGTATGCAAGCAAATAGAAAGATAGATACAATAATTAAACTTTTTTTAAACATTTCATCAACCTCACATTAACTTACAGGTTCCACGCCTAGCATATACTTTCTGAAACCTACTTGGCTTCGAGATAAAGAGAGTTTGAATAAGATTTGAGATAATAAATATAATACGATGATTAGCATTATCCATAATCCAACTCAAAATTCTACACGACTAATAACCATATATCCTCTACAACTCCTTTAATCCAATAATTATTTTAAACTAGCGCTAGTTATGCATTGGCACAAATCCAACCCTCTGTGGCAAAATATTCTGAGTAGATATGGCTCACCTTGCTTTCATGTTGCTTTCATATACCTTTCCTCTTCCTTTTTAGGTTCTTTAAAAGCAACGCTAAGCAATCAAAAAAGAAGTTCTCAGGAAGTTCAAATCCTGTCTTCTAATGGAATATCCGAAGATTGCATAGGATGAACACCGAAAGCACCGATTTTTAACATCATATCTGTGAGTATGTAATAAAAAGTAACAGTGGATAACTCGAATTATCCGTCAGTTCAAAAAAAAGTTTCAATAATTACGCAGTAGCGCAGGCTTTTGGTGATATTGTGTAATTGCTTCGGCTTGATTATATTCGACCGTAAGTTTCTTTCCTCGATTCTGAACAAAAACAGATTATGAATCGAGGGACACAATGCTACAGAAAATTTCAGATCAAGACTTAACACAAACCATTGCACATTTTCATGAGACAAAGGAAATAGAAAAATTTAGAACTGCTGCAGGACTGTGGATAATGGAAAATGCTAGAATTCGATACTCTTTAGCGGAGGATGAGCTATCGGAAATATTTCTACGTTTTTATGAGAAAGCGGATAAATGTTTAGATTATTTTGTTCGAAAGAATTATACTGATTTGCCTGCATATTTGAGTGTATATACAAAACATTTAGTTCAAAATATCTTTCGATCTAGAAGGCAAGCTTATACCGAAGAATACTTACAATTATGGCAAGAAGAGAGAGTGAATAAGGATACGGAAGAATTAATACATCATAGTTCAACTTCGAGGATACAAGATTGGTTGAAGGAAATTAGTTTGATGGGGAGAATAATTATTAGCCTCCGGTATAATCTTCCCCTTGGAGAGGAAGAATTACGGATTCTTTATAAATGTCTACGGAAGCAAAATAAGCCAATAAAAGCATTTCATGAAGAATACGAGGAAAAAATTCGAATTTGCAGAGAGCGTCGCGAAAACCTTTTACTAAATTTGAATAATTGCAATCGAAAAATTTACAACTCTTTAGATGTGTATCCAATTCTTGCAAAAAAAAGAAAAAAGAAAATATTAAATAAGCTTTTGAATACACACGTCGTTTATTCAATTAAAGAAGTGAGCGATTTATTGTCATTATCCCGTCATCAGACAGGTAGACTTTATAGAAGTTCTCTGGAAATAATTAAAGAGAAAATGGAACAACAAGAAACTATTTCGGTAGCGGCATAAATTACGGATGAGGTGAGAGAAGTGAATGAACGCTCTCTCACTAAAAAATAAAGGAGAATTCTTAAATGAAGAAGGAATTAATTGCTAAGTTATTTCGAGAATTTGAAAGGGCTTGTTATTTTTATGGAAAGGTTGAATGTTGGAGCGGACGAGATCTTCAGGAGATTTTAGGATATTGTGAATGGAGAAATTTTGAGAAGGTAATTGATAAAGCAAAAATTGCCTGTCAGAATTCTGGTCAAGAAATTGATGACCATTTTGTTGATTCCAACAAAATGGTCGACATTGGAAGTGGAACAAGGAGAAATTTAGAGGATATTGCTCTTACTAGATATGCATGTTACTTAGTTGCGCAAAATGGCGATTCGCTTAAGCCGGAAATTGCATTTGCTCAAACTTATTTTGCTGTTCAGGCAAGAAAGCAAGAAGTGATTGAAAAGAGAATTCTTGAAATAGAAAGAGTTAAAGCAAGAGAAAAACTTTCTAAGTCCGAGACTAAGCTATCCAGTATTCTGTATGAAAGGGGAGTGAACGAGAAGGGATTTGCCGTTATCCGCTCGAAGGGAGATCAAGCTTTGTTTGGAGGATTTAATACGAGTGAAATGAAGCGAAAACTATCAGTTCCAGATAATCGTTCGTTGGCGGATTTTCTTCCTACACTTACGATAAAGGCAAAAGATTTTGCGACAGAATTAACTAGTCATAATGTAACAGAAAAAGAATTACAGGGATTTGAAAAAATTTCTAAAGAGCATGTGGATAATAAAATTCGTTCTTGCAAAATAAAAGGATGAGTTACTGATAGAATTATGAATCCAACAAAAGTCAGGGTTTCTAATAAATTAAATTTAATTAAGATTATCACAGAAAATCCGGGTATTTCTTTATCGAAGTTACAGAATTATACGAATCATAAAAATGTAGAGCAGCTCAAAAAAGACTTAGGTGAGCTTTTTATGGTTGGCTCTTATCCCTATACACCGGCAGATTACATTGATATTGACTACAATGATAATGAAACGGTTAATATTAATTTACCGGTAAGCGTTGATAAAACGATTGGTCTTACTATTAACGAGTGGGTTGCTGTTCGCAAAATTTTAGAGGAAGAAATAAATAACTCGGACACAGAAGAAGCATATAGGATTCAATATAGATATATATTAGAAAAAATAAAGCGTATTATTCCCTATTCAGAGGCGAAAGCAAATGAAGCAATACGAAAGAAAATTGAAGAAGCCATTCAAAAGAAAAAGAAATTATCTTTTATGTATACGGGCTGGAAAGACAATGCTCAGGAAGAAAGAATTGTAGACCCATGGTTTATTTTTATTGAGAAAAATGAATACCTGGTTGCCTATTGTAATGATCGGAAAGGAAGAAGAAATTTTCGCTTAGCTTCGATTTCATCACCCAAAGTATTGGAGGAAAATATTGTTACTCCGCTGAATGCAATGGAACAGAATAAACATATTCTTGAGTTCAATGCATTTCTAAATCAATCAGAAGAAAATTCTGAAGTTGCAGAGATATTGATTGCGAAGGAAGCGGAATTTAATTTCTCGAAACATGCAAAACTTGAAATTATAGGAAATAGGACAATTTTGAATCGAGATTACACTTACGCCAAAACTAAAATAATTGAGAAGAATTGGTTTCTTAATTTACTAAGAGGATTTGGGGAAAAAGTAATTTTGCTTTCACCTGCACCTCTAAAATCAGAATATTTGGCAGGCATTGACCAGATAAGAATTCCGAGTAGTGGAAAATAATGCTTTGCCCCGCCAAAATCAATCTAGGACTTAAAGTATTATTTAAGCGTCCAGATCATTATCATGAAATTGAAAGTATTTTTTTAAGAATAAATTGGGGCGATGAAATTGAATTCATACCTAATGATTTGGGGATAGCTCGCCTTTTTTCAAAGAATGAACTAAATGGAGTAAAACACGCATTATTCGAAGAAGTATCTGAGCGTGGAGATTTTTCTAGAAATATACTTTTTAAAACATTTGTGAAAGCCAAACAAATCAAACCAGATTTGCATGGGGTTGATATTCGTTTAACAAAGCGTATACCGCCGGGGGGAGGCTTAGGTGGTGGTAGCACGAATGCGGCATATTTACTTTCTTACCTCTTTCGGGACTTCCCGGAATTGCAAGATTCGGTGCGAGAAATGTCGTCTAGCATTGGGGCGGATGTTCCCTTCTTTCTTTTGCCTGGTCATGCTCACGTTTCTGGCATTGGCGAAATCTTACGACCTATTTCCATTGCATCAGGGACAGGAATTTTAGTAATTCCTCCTTTTTCAATTAATACAAAAGATTCGTATATAAGTCTGAAAAAGCCTTTACAAAGTGAGTGGGGTCAAAAATCATGGAGTCTCTTGGATAAAGATTTCTCTTTTGCTCTCGAGCGAGGAGATTGGTCAAAACTCCGAGAAAAATTTGAAAATGACTTTGAGAAGTATGCTTTTGGCGAGTTTCCTGAGCTTGAGGCGCTAAAGCAGGATTTATATAGGCAGGGTAGTAGTTTCGTTTCTATGACTGGAACTGGTTCTTGCGTGTATGGGTTTGTGGAAGGTATAGAGAAATCGAGGCACATTCAGCAATGGATGACTCAACACTATCCAGATAGCTACTTTATTCAATTCAGCTTCTAAAATTGGGCTGTAGCCAAGTGGTAAGGCAGCTGGTTTTGGTCCAGCCATTCCCTAGGTTCGAATCCTAGCAGCCCAGCAAAATTTTTTTATTTAAAAATCGGAATTATAAAAAGAGAATGAGCCAGACAAATCAAATTTGTGCCGTGGTATTAGCAGCCGGCAAAGGAACCAGAATGAAATCTGAACTTCCAAAAGTGGCGACTCTTCTAAATGGAAAGCCTCTCATTCTTCATGTACTTGATAACCTAATTTCTTCTGGAATCAAAGATATTTATGTTGTGGTTGGTTTTAAAAAAGAAGTAGTTATCGAAATTTGTAAACCTTATTCTAATATTCACTTCGTAGAGCAAACAGAACAGCTTGGCACGGGTCATGCTCTTCTTTGCTGTGAAGATTCATTAAAAGATTTTCATGGAAATCTTCTAGTAGCTTGTGGAGATGTTCCCTTACTTACATCTTCTAGCTTTAAAAATCTTGCCGCTACTCATTCTAGCAATCATAACAGCGTAACTGTATTATCCGCAGAAATTGACACTCCAAAAGGCTATGGTCGATTGATTCGAAATAGTTCTGGGAGTTTAATGCAAATAGTCGAAGAAAAAGACGCAACGGATGAAGAGCGCAAAGTAAAAGAAATCAATACCGGAACTTATATATTTAATTCTCCAGAAGTATTTCAAAATCTCAAGAAGGTTAATACAGAGAATGCGCAGGGAGAATACTACCTTCCTGATTTAGTTAAAATTGCAAATTCTAAAAATGAAAAAGCGGGTGCATTAGTTCTTTCTAATCATCTAGAAAGTTCTGGCGTCAACTCACCGGAAGATTTGGCAAGACTCGAATCCTATATTCTTGAAGGAAAGATTAATCTATGAACAACCTCGCCATTTTTTCTGGAAGCTCCAATAAGCCTTTAGCTGAGTCAATCTGCAATCATTTGGGCATTCCAGTCGGGAAAATTATTCTAAAAAAATTTTCCGATGGAGAAATTTCTGTAAAGATAGATGAAAATGTTCGTGGTCGCGATGTATTCGTGATTCAATCTATTAGTAATCCGGCTAACGATCACTTGATGGAGCTTATTTTAATATTGGATGCACTTCGTCGTGCTTCTGCTCGTAGGATAACATGCGTTATCCCTTATTACGGTTATGGAAGGCAAGATCGTAAAGTAGAACCCCGTGTTCCTATATCGGCAAGAGTGGTAGCTGATTTACTTCAGTCGATGAGTCCAGATCGAATATTAACAATGGATTTACATGCAGATCAAATTCAAGGTTTCTTTCATATTCCGGTGGATCATTTATATTATTCGGTAGTGCTAGTAGAATACATTCGTAGCAAAAATATTCAAGACCTAGTTATTGTGTCACCTGATTCTGGTGGTGCAGAGCGAGCTAGATTTTTAGGGAAGAGAGTGAATGCAAGTCTAGCTATCATTGATAAACGTCGCCAGAGAGCAAATGAATCGGAAGTGATGAACGTAATTGGTGATATTGAAAACAGGCATTGTATTATTTTAGATGATATGATTGATACTGCGGGAACTATTTCGAAAGCTGCAGTTGCTCTTTTAAATAAGGGGGCAAAGACTGTTATGTGCTGTGCGACACATGCAGTTTTATCAGGAGAAGCAACTGAGAAGTTGAACAGTGTGAACTTCTCTGAAATCATTTTATCAGATACAATTCGAATTCCTGAAGCGAGTAAAATAAAAAACTTAACTCAACTTTCGGTTGGGAAATTATTCGCAAATGCAATAGATAGGATTCACAAAGAAGAATCAATTAGTTCGTTATTTATTTAAGGTAAATGCAATTTTAATAAAGGATATAAGACAATGAGTAGATTAACAGTAAAAGCAACAAAAAGATCATCGACAGGTAAAAATGAGAACAATAGACTTCGTGCTAAAGGTCTCGTTCCAATTAACGTAATATACGAGGGAAAATCAATTCCTGGCAGTGTAGACGAAACTGAAATTAATAAAGTTATTAATACTGGGATTAGAAGTGCGACTCTTCTTGATATGGAAATGGAAGGCGAAGGAACAGCAGCAGTATTCGTAAAAGAAATTCAAAGATTTCCTGCAACAAACAGAGTGCGTCATATTGATTTTTATAAAGTTACTCCTGGTAAAAAAATCACAGCAAAAGTTGGCGTTAGAACTACCGGTGTTGCGAAGGGTTCAAAAGCCGGTGGACAGTTTGAACATTTAATTCATGAATTAAAAATCAAATCTATTCCAGAAGATTTAAAAGATCTTATCGTAGTTGATGTTACTGAGTTAGAAGTTGGACAAAGCATCAAAGTAAGTCAACTAGATGTTCCAAAGAGCTGGGAAATTATTACTAACGGTGACCCAATTGTAACTTCTGTGAACGTAACCAAAGCGATATTAGCCGCTGAGAGAAGTGAAAAAGTTGCCGTTGATCCAAAATCAAAAGCTGGTGCTAAGGCTGCTGCGAAAGCTCCTGCGGGTGCTGCTCCTGCTGCCGGTGCTAAGGCTGCGCCTGCCGCTGCCGCAAAAGCTCCTGCTGCAAAGAAAAAATAGTTAGCTAACCTATGAAGCTAATCGTAGGACTTGGAAACCCGGGAGACAAATACAATAACAATCGGGCGAATATTGGTTTTAAGATTTTAGATGTTATAGCAAACAACATCAATGTAGAAATTAAAACCAAGAAAAAGAAATCTATGATTGGAAGGGGAGATTTCGAAGGGGATGAGGTTGTTCTACTCAAACCTCAAACTTTTAGTGATCTCTCTGGTGAGTCTGTGCTTTACATAGCTTCGTTTTTAAAAATCAAAGTGCAGGATATCGTTGTTATCCACGAAGATACAAACCTAAGTCTAGGTCAGATCGTAGTTGAAAAAGGTGGAGATGATAAAGCGCAACTAGGTGTTGCGTCTATCGCCACTTCTTTACGCTCTAAAAATTTCATTCGAATCAGGATTGGAATTAAAAACAATTCATTCAAAGGAAAAGACAAAGAAAAATTTTTGAAAGAAGATTTTTCTCCAGCAGAAAACTTACGACTGATTGAAATCATCAATGATGCAGAAGCGGCGATTCGCTCCATTAGCATTGGGGATATTGACGAGGTAGTGGAGAAATACCGACTATGAATTTATACGAGCTCTACCCTCACTGGGAAACAAGAACAAACCGAATTTTACAATCCCTTCAAGCCAGAACTCCTTACGAGCTTGAATTCAAATTCCGTCCGAACATGCGCAGTCTTGGAAACTTATATCGCCATATACTGGCAGCAGAAATTTATTGGATGGAAGACATTATAGGTGGAAGAGGGAAGATGTTTGCCGAACTCGATGAAAAAGAATTCTACAATTCTAAAACCATCGCAGACAAGTGGCATAGTGTGCGTAACCATTCCCAAGAAATCGTAAAACCATTCTCCATTACTGACTTAAAGAAAACTTTTCTTACTCCACGAAAAAAAGCGGTAGAACTCGGTTATGTGCTCTGGCATGTAGTCGAGCACGAGATTCACCACTCCGGTCAAATCTCAGCAATGCTTCGTGCCCAAAATCTAAATAGCCCGATTAATTAATTGTTTAAATTAGTTTCGAAATAGAAATTATTATATTTATTTATTACACAAAAATTTATCTAAATTCAATTCCATACAAAATGACGGGAAAAAAATCTGCTTTCTATAAGGAGAATATATTTATGAACTTACTCGTAATTATCAAAGCAAAATTTTTTCCATTTGAAAAAAATCTAAATTGTATAATTTAAACCTAAGGCAAATCATTATTAGACCCTTAAGTAAAAATCTTTTTTTGAAAGACTTTGTCTTTTCCCAAAGAATATCGATTATCGGGTAGACTCAAATTTATTTTCTCAGTTTTAAAATGTATTCTTCAATTTTTCGAAATATTTCTGGTGCGGATTCATAGGATGGATTACTACGATAAATCACTTCTTTTTCTTTGCCGTGCATTTTGATGAAAAGGGCTGTCGGATAATTTCGCTCTCCTACGGGTGCTCCGTAGGCTGGGTCTAGATCAAAAAAATTATTGTCCTCGATGAATTTTATCAAATCATAAACTTCTTTTTTGGTCAGAGTATAATTCTTATCTTCGTAGGTGGAACTGGACGGAATGCTACTGACTGGATTACTAAAGCTATCCTTTTTATCAGAGACTGTAAAATACGTATCTTTTATTTCGATTGTTTTGTTCGGACTTTTGTATTCTAAGAAAATTTGTTTTACCTTAGATTTTGGAGCAACTTGCGCATCTAAGTTTCCCGCAATAGCAACTACCGCAATTATAAATCGGAACAAAAATTTCATTGTTTCTCCTAATTGAAATATTTTTAATTTCTTTACTTCCCTTTTTTTTAAAATTATTCTATCAGAGCAAGTATTTTATTGATTCTTAAAGAAATTAAAATCAAATAGGAAAGTAGCCTCTTTTAAAAATGTAAAAGCATCATGCGATATAGAACGGAACTATCTAAATAGGATTATACATATGAAAATTCAACGAACAGAGAATATTTTTTGGAATTTATCTCTTAGATTAGAATCATTTACAAGTTTTATTCCTATCCCAACCTTTGTATATTTCATCGCAGTAGTCGGAGCTTTTAAAACAGAAGAAGATATTAAATCAGTAGCATTGTCTGGACTAGTTTGTGGAACTTATACGGTCGTTTGGGGATTGCTTTATCGTTATTTTAAAACAAAGTATATACTCAGAGATATAAAACTATTAAAAGAAGGAAAAATCACTTCAGATAAGGGAAAAGAAAAATTAAAACTGAATATTTTACATTATCCATACAAAGAAGGTAGGACAATTCTCGCAAGATGGGTGTTAGGTGCAACCAGTGGATTGATTCTCTTTGGATTTCTCAGTGGACAGTGGTTCCCTGTTATTCCTACAGTATCTTTATTTTTGGGGTTACTCTTTGTTTTGCCCATTTGTTATGTTATGTATTTATTTACTACAGAGAGTGTGACTAGGAGCTTATTGTTATTACCCGAAGTAGTTCACATTCGAGTCCAAAAAGAGAATATACACTACATGGGATACTTTCGTAGAATCTTACTTGCCATCTCCGCTGTTGCAATCGCTCCTATTACAATTTTTGGTTATATTATTTATTCTATTGTTACAGGGCATTTAAGTTTCAAAGATCCCATCTTACATATTATTCTACTTTCCTTTCAATGCATTACATCCGTTGTAGTCGTTGCATTTGTTGTGGCTCGCTCACTTAAAGACGGTCTAGCTGTTACGAACAACGCACTCTTAGAATTGGGTAAAGGTAACTTTGAAGTATCCAGTGGAAGAACTTCGGCAGATGATTTTGGTGAACAAGCTCACTTACTTGGAGTAATTATTTTAAAACTAAAAAATCTTTATATGGAGATAACAGACCTAAACCTCAACTTAGAAAATAAAGTAGAAGAAAGAACGAAAGAACTCAATGCCAGTTTTACTGAAATTAAAAAGTTAAAAATACAACAAGATGGAGATTATTTTCTCACTTCTCTTCTCGCCAAGCCTTTATTTATTAATGCAAATAAATCTAATTTTGTAAAAACGGACTTCATTATTCGACAAAAGAAAACCTTTGAATTCCATAATAAAAAAGCGGATTTAGGAGGAGATATTTGTATCACAGGTAATTTAAAATTAGGCACAGCGGAAAATCATTCTGCCTATACAATGGCATTGAATGGAGATGCAATGGGCAAATCCATGCAAGGAGCAGGTGGATCTCTTATTATGGGAGTCGTAATGAATTCAATCATGGCAAGGTCTGCTGCCAAAAAAAGAATTTTAGATGTTTCACCTGTCAAGTGGCTAACGGATCTTTACCACGAATTGAATTCAGTGTTCCTTACTTTCAATGGTTCCATGCTTTTTTCAGCTACTGTTGTTTTAGTTAATGATGAAACAGGTGAGATGTATTACTGGAACGCAGAACATCCATTTACCGTCATTTTGCGAGACAATAAAGCAGAGTTTATAGAAGGTGGGCTCGAATTAAGAAAATTAGGAAGTGAATCAGAGTTTGAATTTAAAGTTTTGGGCTATCAATTGAATCCAAATGATATATTAATTCTTGGCTCCGATGGAAGAGATGATATTCTTATTAGAACGGAAGATTCTATTCGCGAAATTAATTACAACGAAAAATTATTCTTGAATTTTGTAGAGCAATCAGAAGGAGATTTAAAAAAGTTAGAAGAAATTCTAAAAGACTCAGGAGAGTTAACAGATGATTTGTCTCTACTTAGACTTGGATTTCAAGAAAACGATCTTAACCTGACAAGAGTAGAAAGATTGCAAGCGATAAATGTTGCTTATGTGCAATCTAAAGAATTGTATAAAAGAGGGGAAATTAGGAAAGCATTAGATATATTATTGTCAGCTTATTCACCTAGTATTCATATTCCAAAACTCAATCGTTTGTTGGGTGTATTGAGCTATCAAAATAAAGACTATGTAACTACGGTAGATGTATTGTCAAAATATATCAAAGAGCATCCAGATAGTGGCATTGAGCTTTTATATTATCTATCAATCGCATTTCGCAGAATCGGAAATTATCAAAAATCAATCGAGATTGGAAAAAAACTTTTCGATCAAAAAAGAGACCATATAGGTAACTTGATTAATCTTAGCGACTTACACCGATTAAACTCTGAGTTAGACCAAGCTCAATACTATATCTCGGAAGCAACACAATTGAGTCCTGAAAATCCGAATGTAAGAAAACTCCAAAAACTTCTAAGAGGACATTAAAAAGATTACCTCCGAGGACACCGATAAAAAAACGATGCCCTATGGTTTGAATTCAAAAATTGAATATTCAAAGACGATTATATCTTCTCTTGCTGTTCATCCGTGTGCATCAGAGGTTATCAGTTTCCTATTATTTGGTGTTCCAAGCGAGGTAATTGCACGATTCCGTTACACTCTGTGTTTCGGTGCCTCTGGCCCAAAGATATTGTTTTTTTACAAAACTACTCAAAATATTATTTTTTTTTGATTTACTGAATCGATTAAATTTGCTTTTGTTACTGAAAAGATACGAAAATCAATCTAAGTTTGAAATTTTACAAAAGGGTCTTAAGATGAATGTAACAATCAGGGAAAATCAATCTATACCAGTAATTGATATTCAGGGTGAAATCACAATGTATGATATAGAGCCTATCAACGAAGCAATTGGAAAACTCATTCAAGAAAAGAAATACAGGGTTGTCTTTAATCTTGCTGCTGTTCCGTTTATTGACTCGTCTGGAGTCGGCATTATACTTCGTTCATTGGTCAGTCTTTATAAGCATGGCGGAATTATACATATTTGTTCCTGCGTTAGTGCCGTTGAAAATATAATTAAGGTTTCTGTTAAAAATACGACTGCTAAACTCTTTCCAACTGAAGAAGAGGCTGTCCAAGCTTGTCTGAGTCTTAAATAAGAGCTAAAAGAAGAAACCAATGGAACAATTGAGCGAACAAGACTTTTACTTCATTTACGAGGATAATAATTTCAATGAAGCAAAAGAAATAGATAAAATAAATGAGCAAGTCAAAATCCAAAGAGGACTTGTGATTATCGTCTATTCGTTCTCTGCTGAAATAGAAGAAACTATTAAGCATGGTCTTAGCACAATCCTAGAAACCTACGGCAAATCAGCATTAGTCAACACAGTATATAATGTTTTATTTGAATCCATACTCAATGGATTAAAAGCAAACGCAAAAAAATTATTTTTTCTAGAAAACTCCTTAAACATTGACGATCCAGATGATTATTCAAAAGGAATTTTACTCTTTAAAAAAGACATTAACAAATCAAATTTGCGCCAATCAGGGGAACGCAATCGAGAGAGAAATATTTTTGTTCGAGTAAAATTTGCCTATGATGATAATGGATTAGAAATTGAAGTCTTGAATAATACTGAACTTCTTCCTGCAGAAGAAACTAGGATTCGAGAAAAACTAGCGTTAGGTGAAAAATACGATGACTTGATGAGTTATTATATGGATAATTCTGATTCAACGGAAGG
>Ga0075160_10001806_pt1 | contig 12974 bp, 15 predicted proteins | sample JI91814C2DNA_FD_70969 | JGI IMG/M metagenome (GOLD analysis project Ga0075160, IMG submission 70969) | Wastewater effluent complex algal communities from Wisconsin, to seasonally profile nutrient transformation and Carbon sequestration -... | ecosystem: Engineered > WWTP > Effluent > Algae...
TGCTTCGACCGCCGTGTAACCTGATGCACCGATGATGCCGACTTGGATCATTTTCAACCTCAACTATTCTGACGGAGACCAAGAAATCTTGGCAGTGAATGTGGTGAGTAATATACCTTGAGTCGCGATTTTCAAACACCGGCCGTAGCGGTGCTTAACAACCAGCGGAATTCGTTAAGGATCATGGCTGTCGCCCCCCAAACCACTTCACCTTGAAAGTGCCAAGCAGGAAAACTCAGTTTTACATTTCCACGCAACATCTGCTCGCGTTTGGGAGCAGCCAAATCGGCCAGCGCATCCAGCGGCACCTCCAAGATTCGCTCGACTTCTTCGGGAGAGGGCTGCCAAACCGGGCTCCCTTCGCACAGTGCGACCACAGGGGTGACATAATGCCGACTGGAATAAACATACAAGGGAGAAAGACGCCCGATAATGCAATTGGGTTCGACCTGCACACCCAATTCTTCTTTGAGTTCACGCAGCGCAGCTTGTTCAATACTCTCACCCGGTTCAATTCGTCCCCCTGGCAATGATATCTGCCCCGGATGATCAGGCAGCGTGGCCGGCCGTTTGGTCAACGGCAGAATCCAACCAGACGATGTGGGTACTAAGCAGATAACAACAGCAGCCGCATAGTGCTCTTCCATGATCGGCCCGAAGTGCCTGCCATACGCCCAGTCGGGGCTGTAAAGTCGCTGCGACATTCGACCAGGTAACTGTGAGCCTGAAAGTTGCTCGCGCAGATGATCAAGGACATGCTGACCAAAATCGTTAGAAGCCGAGCTCATGGAACAATCTCGAAGATGGCATAAGTTTCATTCCATTCGTTGTTCAAGGGATAGACCAACGGCAGGAGTGGCGGTTCCTCTTGAATTCGACGATCGACCAATACATAGCGAATCCCACACTTCTTCTTCAATTCGTAGAGTCGCTCTGTAGTCCACTCTTTCCATTCATCATTTTCATCTTTCTGGTACGCATCCTGAAGGCGATGCCACCATTCGAGCATGTTCTTGGAATCTTGCGGAATGTCTTTCCAACAAGCCAATTCAGTTCGGTGCGTGTACCATTTGAAGGTTTGTTGATGCCGCGGCGTCAACCACAAACCATCTTCGGACGTATTTGCCTTAACCCATTGGCAAACACTCAACCAATCCTGGTAAATCACCTGGCGTTCTTCGGGCGTTTTGTCGCGCACTGGCAAAGAGCGATAATCGGCTTCCGCCATGGAACTTTGCGTCAACTGCTGAAATCGATCTTTAAGCACCAATCCACCCAACGCGATGAGGCCAATCCACAACGCAACCGACCATCCATTTTGAGCAGATGATGCATCGCGCTGCGTCAGAATCACACGGTGGTTGTGCGCGAGCAAAGTTAGTGCGAATAGTGCGGACATGGGCACCACTGGGTCAATCAACCGAAACCAGTAGAACTTCAACAGCTTGGCGGCAGTGAGAGAAGCATTTGTCCAACCCATTGCTTCCCCTTGAAGCCCATATTGTTCAATGACAATACCCATCAAAGCCAACAACAAAGTCGCCGCTCCCAGAGCTAACCAGAGCTTTGCATGCTTCCGACAGTCGCTTGTGGCCTCCGCTGCTATCCGTTGGTCGTCGCTGCTCGGCGACTTCGTGGAATCGAGTTTCGGTGCTCGTTGAGCAAAGAACCAAGTGGCAACCAGAATGTATCCCGCCAGCGGAATCAAAAATGCCGTGCGCCGTTTTTCTGAAAACTTACTAAAGCACAAATGATGTGGAATACGTTGATAGACATAGATCTCTGCAGCTGCCGAGTTTTCTGCGGCAGTAACTCCGACGGTTGTTTGTAGCGCGGGAACTAGGCCAGGCAAAGATAGGGCTCCACCGATGCACAAGAACAACAAATGTTGACGGAACTCTCGGCGCAAATCCTTTCGCCCGATGAGCATCAGAGCCAAGGCAGTTGCGATAACAGCCCAACCTCCCACCAAAACATGAAACGCGGAGGAGGCACCCAACCATGGCCAGACCCAATACGATTTCTCGGTGAAGAGATAACTCCAACCAATAAACAAAAAGGCATAGGCAATCACCTTGGCTTCAATTCCACCGACCACCCACTCGCCCGATAGTTGTCCATAATGCAATCCGCATAACCAGGCGGCAGCTAAAAAGGGAGCGAGGATCAGTGGGAGTCCCGACCGTTGAACAAGCTTCAACCAACCGTATGCCAACAAAACCCAGCCGACAATTCGCAGAATCCAAGCTGTCGTTTCGAGCGAACAAAAAAGAGTAAGCAGGCCAGCGATGCGAAAGAAAAGCCAATGGGTATCGGCCGACCCAAGGAAGATATCCTCAGTGAGTGGCCCCGAATGATAGGTGACGTAGGCCTTCAGCAAGTAGTGTGACTCGTTGACCGCAGGGACGGCTTCGGCCGCGTAGACAAAAAAAACACAAAAAACCAGAAAAAAAATCCCCCACAATCCGGCGGTGGATTTTGGCTGATTTTTGCCATCCTGGGACGTGATTTCTTGCTTCATGCTTGACTCCAGCCCTAAAAACCCCCTCGAAAGGGCATACCTGCGCGATTTTGTGTCGGATAATCCGACCCAAACCGTGAACAAAATCGCTACTTGACAATAGAGATTTCTTGACTTGGGGGGGATTGCACGTACAGTAAATCTAAGGATTAGCACTCGATTACGTTAAATTCGGTCAGAATTATCTTCGCAGGTTGTGCGGTTGGGAAGTTCTGAACGAACTAATTTGGACGAAACGAGTCCACTTAATCTGAAAACCTTGCATTCCAATTGGCTCGTACTAGGAATCACATCCTGAAGCCAAAGTTGCAAGGGATTCCTAGTTAAGGGATTCCTCGTTTGAGATCGAAGATTGAGTCCGCAGATTGAATTGACTAGCCAGAAGCCCCGAGTTGATGCGAGGGCAGCAGGAAAGGCCGCCGGCGTTTAATTGTGCCAAAGGAAGGGAATTATGTTAGTACTGTCCCGCAAAAAGAACGAAAGTATCGTCATTAATGACGAAATCACGATTGTTGTCGTAGAAATTCGTGGCGACAAAGTTCGTCTTGGGGTCGAAGCGCCTCGAGAAGTACCCGTCCATCGTCGCGAAGTTTACGAGGCGATTCAACGCAGCCAGAACGGTAATGCGAAAGTTGAAACAACCGAAAACGAAACTGACGAAGAACGTCCATAAGCGTTCCGCTGTTGTTTGCGATTCTGGTGAATTTCTTTCACATTCTGCTGCTTCTTACGCCTTGACCAAATTGCACTTTGGCACTAAAAAGTCTCGCTGTTACAGTGATGCTTTACAGAAGCCATTGTGGTTCAAGTCATCACGATTCTCTGCTTTTTAATCTTTGCTTTGAGAATTGTGTAGCGTTTCTTCGATTCCATCGAAGTTCTCATTTTTGGGAAGCGCAAATGACCTTGAGTCATTTTGGAAATGCGTTATTCTGTAGTGCAGTTGCAAATGAGGGTTCGCCGAAGCAATCTATTGCTAAAGCAGCAGCCAACTAAAGTCGATAACTCACCAGAGTTTCCACTGACGTTTTCATTGGTAACGAATTGTCATACAAGGCCCCGTCGTCTAGTGGCCTAGGACATCGCCCTTTCACGGCGGTAACACGGGTTCGACTCCCGTCGGGGTCATCGCGAAAGCCCACTCAGCAATGAGTGGGCTTTTTTTATAGCCACACTCTTTGGCAGCTCCCTGCACCTGCCGCTTCATTTGTACGCATACAAAATCGATTCCCTCCTAGCTACACTGTGACGTGCCGAGCTGTAAACCTTGATGGGGAAGTTGGATAATGCCTGAGTCGTATGACGCAATTCTGTTTGTCTCATTTGGTGGCCCCGAGAAAAAGGAAGATGTTATTCCGTTTTTGGAAAACGTCTTGAGGGGAAAAAATGTACCGAGAGAACGAATGCTCGAAGTGGCTGAACATTACTATCACTTCGGCGGCGCTAGCCCGATTAACGAACAAAACCGGCAGATCATATCGGCCTTAGAAAAAGAACTCGCCCAGCATGGCCCCAATCTGAAGATTTACTGGGGCAATCGAAATTGGTCCCCCTACTTCACCGATGCACTCCAAGAAATGAAAGAGGCTGGAGTAAAACGGGCGATCGCCTTTTTTACGTCCGTCTTCAGTTGCTACTCGGGCTGTCGACAATATCGAGAGAACATCGCTGCTGCTCAAGCGGAAGTGGGTGAAGGCGCACCTGAAGTCAACAAAGTCCGCATGCCCTATAACCACCCGCTCTTCATCGAAGCCCAGACGGAGCTAACTCGCTCAGCCATCGAAGCGATTCCTAGCGACGCCCGCTCGAAACTCAAGATACTATTCACTGCACACAGTATTCCCATTTCGATGGCGGAGAACAGTCGCTATGAAAGGCAACTTCGTGAAGCAGCTCGATTGGTAAGCGAATCGCTGGGCAACGCCCCTTGGGAATTGGTGTATCAAAGCCGAAGCGGCCCACCACAACAACCTTGGCTAGAACCCGATATCCGAGATCGATTGGACGAATTGCATAAGGCGGGTGAAATCAGCGCCGCAGTCATTGTTCCATTGGGATTTGTGTCCGATCACTTGGAAGTGCTTTACGATCTTGATGTCGAAGCAGCCGATCGCTGTTCCGAATTGGGAATCCCCTTTTCACGAGCACGAGCCGTCGGCACTCACCCTAAGTTCATTCAAATGATCCGCGAGTTAATCGTGGAGCGAATGGAAATGCCGGATGTGAGGCCCGCGCTCGGTGCCTATGGACCAAGCCATGACGTTTGCCCTGTAGATTGCTGTCTCTACCCTCGCCCGCAGGGTCGTCCTGGCGGACCTCCATCGACTACTGGCACATCACCTCCAGGTGGTCGTCCCGCGTAATTCGGAACCATCTGAGCGGAAAGGTTAACAATGACCGACTCAACCTTCAAACCACTCGGTAACACAGGCCTCAACGTTTCCGTCGTGGGTTTGGGCTGTTGGCCGTTTGCAGGTGTTACTAGCCTGGGAGTTGAAGATAGTCAAAGCGTCCGCACGATTCACGCCGCCCTAGACCATGGAATTAACTTGCTGGACACCGCTTTCAGCTACGGTGCAGATGGTCGCAGCGATAAAGTACTTAAGGAAGCTTTGAAGAATGTACCACGCGACAATTATGTGCTCTGTAGTAAGGTGGGGACACACTATGACTCGAACGGCCAACGCGTGGTCGATGGTCGAGGCGAGCGCTTAATCGATCAAACCCATCGCTCTTTGGAAAGACTCGGCACATCCGTCATCGACTTGCAATATCTACACCAACCCGATCCAAACACGGACTTGCGCGAATCGGCGGAAGCGTTGCAGCGGTTGCGTGAAATGGGGGTGATACGTTATGCGGGAATATCCAATGCATCTCTAGCGGAATGCCAACTATTCCATTCCATTTGCCCGATTGCTGCCGTACAAATCCCCTTCAATATGTTGCAGCCCACCACTTATCGAGAACTCGTTGATTGGTGCACCGCCAATCAAATTTCGATCATCAGTTTTTGGGTACTCATGAAAGGATTGTTTGCAGGGAAGATGGAACGCACCACGCAACTGGATGCTAACGATCGTCGCCGAGCATATCCGATGTATCAGTCCGAGCAGTGGGATATCAACCAAGATTTTGTGGACGTGTTGCGTCGAATCGCTTCGCAACTCGGTTGGTCGGTAGCGCAATTGGTCGTACGTTGGTCGCTGGAACAGCGAGGTATGACAAGTTGTTTAGTGGGTGCGAAACGGCCCGAGCAGATTCTGGAATCGGCCGCAGCTTTACGCGCCCCCTTACCAGCGGACTTAACTCACGAAATCGAAGCCGCCATCGCAGCGCGACTAGCCCTGGGTGAGCCTTAACGGATTGAAGCACCATGTACGAACCTTGGATGGAAAAGTATCTCACCAAAGCATTCGCAGAACATGGCGATTTCCCGCCACCATGGATTTACTCCCCGAATTCACACCCGTTGAGCATGGGTTGGAGGATGGGTGATGGCGAATCTTACATCATGGTATTTTGGGAATGGTGGAAACAATCCAATAAGTCATTTGAGGAGCGTGTTGAATATTTCCGCAAATGGCCAGCACCACCTCGATGGTGCGGCTGGATGGCTGAGACGATCTACGACGTTGATCTTTGGGATCCAGAACAAGAACCAGATTACTCCGAGTATTTCACAAAACTGAAGGAATTGGGATTTGAAGGGACAGGAAACTTCGACGAAGACTTCAACAACGAAAGTTACGATTGATGAAAACTCACTCAGCAAAATCGGCGCAAGGGAACCGCTTTGTCGTTTTGTTGCGGGGAGTGAATGTCGGTAAGGGAAACCGAGTCCCAATGGCCCATTTCAAGCAGGCCCTCGAACAGATCGGTTACACGGATGTCGTAACTTTGCTCAACAGCGGCAATGCCATTTTCTCCAGCTCCTCCAAAAGCATTGCCAAACATATCACTGCAATAGCAGGCATCTTGAATGAACAATTTGAAGTCAGCACTCCCGTCGTCGTCAAAACCGCTGCCCAGTTCCAATCGATTGTTGCCAACAATCCTGTACAGGTCCCTGAAGCGGATCATTCAAAATATCTAGTCGCTTTTGCTCAAGCTGATGCCTCGATCTCCGAACTTACTGAACTCCTGCCACAACCACAATCAACAGAAGCGTTTAAGGTTACAGCGACTGCGGCCTATCTTTACTGTCCCAATGGAATCCTACAAAGCAAAATTGCAGCAGCCTTAATCGGTAAAGCGGGGCGGAATGTGACCACTCGAAATTGGGCCACAATTTTGAAGATCAATGCCAGAATCACCTAACCCTAAGAACATTTAAGTAATTGAGCGCCTTCTCTTTTAGCCCTTTGTCAGAGCGAAGCGGCCAGTCATATAGCCCGCCTCCCGACATGCGCGAGTTTCCTGCGACGGAACAGCTACCCAGCCGAACGCCAAGAAGTACTAACCGCGAAAAGCACTAAAACCGCGAAATGGGAACTGGCTTCGGCCTCCTCGTTCAGCGTATGCGATTTGGCAACATTGGAATGTATTTTGAAAACGCCACTGCATAAGTAACGAATATGACAACAGAAAGCCGTGGCCGTTTCTAGGAAGCAGCTAAAGTGATGAGCTGCGGATGTCACATATTTTTCTTGCTTACGTCCTCGCAGCGATGCTACATTTGTCGCTGAAATAAACAGAAAAGTCTCTTTCGGCGACGAGCAACATGTCCAAACTTTATAAATGCCTTACCAAGCATTTTGGTACCAATCCGGCGATCTACCCAATTATCGAACAAGTCTATGAAATTTATCAACGCGCGAATCTACATCTAGCGATCGAAGAACTTGTTAAGTCTACCGGTTCCGAGGTTGAACTTCACGGGATTGTCAGTGCTGAAGATTACACCTTGGTTTCGCTAGCCAAGATCTCTCAACCCAAACTGTCGAAGTGGATTCAGCAAGGGCCTATTGAGTATGTCGATGAGCCCATTTCGAATGATGCTAGATTATCGTGTGTGAAGCGTGGCTTGTTTCTTTTTCGCTACAACGACCAACCGGTCGCATTGCTGTTGACCGAAAAACCTCATCGATCGACGCTAGTTTACGTGGAACTGATGGCTGCGACAAAACAAGTCGCTGAGTTGCTGGGCCACCACCTTGCCAAGTTAGTTCGCTACGGGACAGTATTGCGGGGTCAGGTTATCTCGCCTCTCAGGGATTGCTACGGCAATACCACGATTAAGTTCCACGATTTGCCAACCGTTGAGCGCTCGCAGGTGATATTGCCTGACGAAGTCCTTAAACGCATTGAACGTCAAACCATAGGATTCAGCGAAAATTCGAAACGTTTGGCCGCGGCAGGACGTCACCTAAAGCGTGGGATTCTTCTGCACGGCCCTCCGGGAACTGGCAAAACCTTTACTGCGATGTACTTAGCATCGCGAATGCCTGGTCGAACGGTGATACTTCTAACCGGAGCTGGCCTGGGATCGATCGAGATTGCTTGCAAGATGGCGAGAATTCTCGAACCCTCCACGGTTGTGCTAGAAGATGTCGATCTCATTGGTGCACAAAGAGAAACTCAAATGGTGGATGCCAATGCACTGCTCTTTGAGCTTTTGAATCAAATGGATGGCCTAGCCAATGACGCTGATATTCTTTTCGTACTTACCACAAATCGCCCGGAAGTTCTTGAACAAGCTCTCGCGGCGCGACCTGGACGAGTCGACCAAGCCATCGAAGTTCCCTTACCCGATGCAGATTGTCGTCGGCGATTGTTTGCATTGTACTCCGAGGGTCTCAAGCTAGAAGTGAAGCGGCTCGATGATGTCATCAAGAAAATCGAAGGCGTAAGCGCTGCCTTCATTCGTGAACTACTCAGAAAGGCAGCAGTATTCGCCGCCATCGAAATGCCAGAGGAGATTATTGTTCGAGACAAACATATCCAAGAGGCATTAGCGGACCTACTGGTGGAAGGGGGACTGCTCACCCAGAGTCTCTTAGGTGCGAAGGCAAACTAAGAGTCAGTTCATTTCCATGACGAAAACGCAACGTCATTGATAAAGTCCATCGTGGACAACTTAGCGAGCGGAGATCATTCACCTATGAACGCAATCATTAAAATCACATTCGCCGCTCTTGTCACGTTGATGGCTGCACCTGCGCTTGCATCAGGACATGGAATACCTCCGTTAGAAATCCCCAGAATCATTCGTACCCCAGACCATACGATCGAGAAAGACATAACCCATGCAGACGCATTGATCCGCATGTATGGCAATCCCAAGTCTGACTCGCCGGGGATTGAACTTTCATCAGAGCGCATGGACGAACTTAGCGAACTACTACAACCGCCGCACGAGTGGAACGAAGCGATCCAGTCTGTGCGGGATGGAAATAAATTCTGGTTTGACGGTCGAGAAATGGAGGCTCAGCGAAAATGGTTTCAAACTTTTTGTAAGTATTGGCACACAGACGTCGGTTTCCTGGCTCTCGACAACCTAAAGACGAGCTTGATGAAAAGAAGGGAGGAAAAACTAGCAATCCTCCCTTTGATGGTCATCCTGGTAACACCAACTCCCAAAATAGATGGGCCGCTGATCTTCGCCCCTAACGATCTACGACATGAAGCCTGCCTGGCGCTGAGCGATATCGCTTTGGAATGTAAGCAACCAGACGCCGCCATCTATTTTTTGCGACTATCGATCACCCCTTTTTGTTCGAGTGAGACGTGTGGGACTTCGTTTTTCTTCGAGAATGATCGAATCAGGGAAAGGATCAACTTGATCCAAACAACTCGCATGACGCACTCCGGCGTTCGATGGATAAACGCACAATAAACCATGCCCCAGTTCATATCAGGGCAACTACCTTATTCTACTAATTAGGCACTCAGCACATGAGCACAAACGAAACCACTTTCCCCTTTTTTCTCGGCTCACTTCGAGCAGAGGTCGAAAATCACCTCGGAGCTCCAGAGTCGGGACGGAGCGAGTTTGGCGAGGTCATTGAGCATTATTCCCAACATGGATTGACCATCAAATACAAAGATGAGCTTGCCATCGAGATTCAGTCCAATGGCTCTGATTTTCATGGGAAATTGTGCGGTATCTCGATCGGCGATCCCATCGAAATGCACGGGACGCGACTTGGGGAACCGCTGCGCCGCAAAGACTTTTCCAGCAGTACCAAACTGACTTGGGCCGTTGAAGACTTCTTCATTATCGCAGAAATTTGGAATGAAACAGGGAGCGAAGAGGGAATTGGGGATTTCGTTAAGGACCACGTGCGTGAGATTGAAGTCAAGTCGCGACTGCTAACACCCGAGGAAGAGCGCGCTCGCTGCGCAGAAATTTTCAGACCGATGTTTCCAGGAATGAGCTTAGAAGAGATTGAATTGATGCTCTTGGAAATGGAATCGAAATCGAATGACGATGCAGAGGAATAACTTTCGAAGTTCATTTTAGGCAGCGCTTTCAATATGACCGGCACTAATCCCTACAAGCCCAGTAATGAAACCACGGTTGAAACCAAACCAGAATTCGTTTGCCAGAATTGTGGTTGTCGACTATTCAACCGGGTCAAACCCGAAGCGGGATTCGCTTTCGCGCATGACTATCAATGTCGGCAATGCAAAGAACAGATTCCAGCTCCGACTCCGCTGTGGGGTTCGTTGATGATGCTCTTACTGGGAGGAATCATCGCTTTGATCGGAGCGGTTATGACTGTGGTTGCTTTCGCGAATAAATCTGTTCGCGGAATGGGCCTAGGTGTTGTCACATTGGTGGTGGGCTTGGGATTCATCTCTGCCGGATATCGATCGTTTTACTTCAGATGAAACAAGAACTACTTGTCAACGATTCGTGAATGGAGCACATCCTGTGGTCATTCGGTGCTCAGACGTTCGCAGAGCTCACGGGAGACAATAACAGTGAGTGATACGTTCCAGACCGAACCTTTGCGTGACGAATATGGGACGCGTTTTATCTCCGTTACATTCTGAGAGCGTGGAAGTTTATGGCTTTGTTGGTATTCCTATGCTCTGTAGCGGGAGTCGTCGGCGGCTTCATCACTCTAACGCCGGTATGGAGGGCGTAGCTGCTTCAGCGCCTTTATTGTGCCCCCTGCATCGTGGCGATTACCGAACGTCTTCCCCCGTGATTGCGATGTTCGCAGAGGTAAATGCCTTGCCAGGTCCCGAATGCCAACTGTCCGTTGGAAATGGGAACCGACAGCGAGACGCCCACTAAGGCAGACTTCACATGGGCGGGCATATCATCGGGCCCTTCGATCGTATGCACAAATCGCTGAGCTTCTGGCACAACGCGATTGAGGGCGGTTTCCATATCGATTCGCACATCTGGATCTGCGTTCTCGTTGATTGCTAACGACGCAGACGTATGTTGCAAAAACAAATGCAGGATGCCGATCCGAACATCCTTAAGCTCGGGCAATTCACGCACGATCGGCTGAGTGACCAAATGGCACCCACGAGAGTATTCCGGAAGAACAATTTTTTTCTGGATCCACATAGCGTTCCCGGCCCCCAAACAAACTGCACATACGATCAGAAAACAGGTATCCGTTTCCGCTGATGCTAACACAGGGACGATGGGGTGAAAGAGAGGCGATTCAAAAACAATTGCCAGCAATTGATTCACAAAAATAAGGCGAAACAGTACCCCACTAGGCGGCTTTTATGCAATTTCATCTAGCCTTAACAATGGTCGACTCCAGACCAAAATTGACTCTCAAAATGAGGGGCTCCGTTTAGCTAGACGCCACTCCTAAGTTGGCTAACCGTACCGCTTTAGCCAATCGAGCGATGCGGCAACAAGACTCAGGAAGAAACCTCGCAATTACTTAACATTTTCTTGACTTTGGTTCCCAACCTGAAATAATCGATAGGACCTTGTACTTGGGGGATTGACAGCTTCCTAGTATGCGGACGTGCGCTGAGTCAAAAATAGGTTGGTTGATGGCCATGCAACATGACATGACTTTTCGAAAGAAATGACGTGTGGCATACCTGCAGCAGGATGACCTGGAAGACGCGTTGCTCCTGAATGCCGCTTCCCAATTGAGCTCAGAAGAAACCAGTTTGTCGATGGTTAAGTCCATCCGCAAACCCCGCCGAATCATCTTTCTCGATGTTGGAACTTTTGCCGAGGATTCGGAATCATAGGAGTTTACGAAACGTATCGCATGGAGTGATCGTTGACGTAAATGGTTCAAAGCACATAGATGAACTTAAGACCTGGAACTTAAGACTTGGAACTTAGAACCTGGATGTCAGCGTTGATTTTTAGCGCTAGACGAGTTGTAGTGACTGAAACGCTTCAAATAGGACGCGTTCCTGGTTTGGACCAGTTAAGGTTGCTCCAAGAGCAAACGCTGGTTCGATGTAATGAAAGAGTTGTTGCGTGCTGGTGAACTCACCTACGGGTTTGCTAAGCGGCAAAGAGCGAATAACAGAAACAAACTAACAATGGTCCGTTTTGCCTGAGAGAAGCGGAGCAAATTGATAGCACAGTGTTAACATCAAAGTGTTAACAATACAGAGAGTTGAATGACTAGCCAGTTGGGCTGGCAACTCGAGACAGAACAACATGTGGAGCAAAATTGGGTTTGCTCCAATTAGATTCCAAAACAATGAAAGATAAGGAGCTTAAAACAGTGTCGAGTATTAAGAATGTTTTTGAAGCGATTTTGAAGTATGGTCATGACGAGGATTTCGATCCAGCAGAGACCTCTGCATTTTCGCCAACGGATGCACCCGCTGGTTCGCCAGAGAAAATCGAAGTGCTTCGCAAGCGCGTTGAACTTGGGCAGCCATTGTGGCACCGAGATGATCGCGTTGATTACGCTGGTTTGACCGGCGCAATTCGCCCACGCGAGTAAATCAACCACAATTGCATTGCCCAGGGACGTCGCGAATCAAACGCACGCCGATGTATACCGGGTATTTAGTCGGGTTTCAAATGCATCCGACAAAAGCAATCAGGCCCCCGAAGAGGAAATCCTTTTCGGGGGTTTTCTTTTGGGTTTCCGCCTTTTGCCAATTAGCCATCCCGCAGAACATCGGGCTTGCTTGAAACCCCTCCTCAACCGATAAGGTACTATCTGTCGAAAGTCGCTATCTTTTCCCGAATATTCACCGCTCCTAGCCCATGTTCGTAGGTTACCTCAGAGGAAACGAGGTCGTTGGTCATGAAAACATCCCTTCGAGCCATGCTGACTTTGACTTGCGTGATTGGCGTGATCGCTGCTGGGGCCATTTGGTTTCGTGGTGGTTTGAGTCGCACACAACGCTGGAACCGCGTTACTGAAGTGCGGCAGGCTGATATTGCTCCCTCGGCTAGCGAGCTAGATCGAGTCTTTGAAGAATGGGCCGAGTCTCAAAATGTTGCCGTCGCCCAGCGAACGGATTGGCTAAATACATGCCGACGAATTTC
>Ga0075160_10001812_pt1 | contig 12964 bp, 17 predicted proteins | sample JI91814C2DNA_FD_70969 | JGI IMG/M metagenome (GOLD analysis project Ga0075160, IMG submission 70969) | Wastewater effluent complex algal communities from Wisconsin, to seasonally profile nutrient transformation and Carbon sequestration -... | ecosystem: Engineered > WWTP > Effluent > Algae...
CCCAATCACCAGTTTCCACAAACCAAACAAGTCTGTGTTCAAGTATTTTACGCCCCTTAAAAGAAATTGCGCGATAACCATTCGGGGTTAAGGTTCCTGCCTCTTTCCCAATGTAGGATCTATTAGGACACTTTAGTCGCGTAAAACGTCCTGTAGATTTGTCGTACTTTAAATACTCCAAAACTTCACTAACAGTAAATTGATGAACTACTGCAACCATCGTGGGTTATCTATGTACCAAGAAATTGTTTTCTTTAAAGACTCATGAAATGATTTAGGTGGTTTCCACCCTAACCCAGCCATTTTAGAACCATCCAAGGCATAAGACAAATCGTGCCCTGGTCTGGACGAATGAAAGTCTACTATTTCAAATTTGTGGCGCTTTGTGAAAGGTAAGTTGCGAATAACCATTTCTTTCTCAATCATGTCTGCGATAGTTTCAGCGAGGGTTAGATTGTCAATCTTAAGCTCTCCTACAATGTGGTAGCTGCTAACGTCTCTTACTTGTTTTGCCAACCAAGGCTTTTCTTTCAACAAGAACAATAGGGCATCACCGACGTTACGACCATGAATGTAGTGGCGGTCCCCTGCTTGCTTTTTGTCAGGAGTGCCGTGAATATTTACTGTACCACCGTTCAACACAGCGTTAATCACAAGAGGGATAAACTTCTCAGGGTGTTGGCGCTCACCTGCTACGTTCATTGTGCGTGTAATGATACAGGGGATACCGTAGGTATTAGCAAAGGCCGTAACCATTTGTTCACCGGCGCTCTTAGTGGCTGCATAGGGGTTCTTAGGATTGTGTACATCGTCTTCTTTGTAACCCTTAAAGAAAGGGACTGTGGCTTTCATTTTCTCATCAAAGGAACGTGTGTCAAGAGGCGCTGGGCCAAAAACCTCGTCTGTGGAGAAATAAACGAAAAGCTCTAGGTTAGGTAGTTGTCTTGCGAGAAGTAGCATGTTAACTGTGCCCACAACATTCGCTCGTACAAAGCGCAAGGGGTCCTCAATGCTACCGTCAACATGAGATTCTGCACCGAGGTGGAGGACGTGTGTGACATCTTTAAATTCCTTTATGAGGTTTGGTTCAGCAGGATTAGAAAAGTCATACGTGAATACCTTTATACGATCATTGTGTGGGTAGATAGGGTAACCATCAGGCATACGAATATCACGAAGACGGTCAAGCGTACCAGAGTAGTTCAAAGAATCAACAATCAAGATATTGTCTTGTGTGTTCTTCATGAAGTGCTCGATGACGTGATGGCCTACAAAGCCAGCACCACCGGTAATAAGGATTGTTTTCATGTTATTTCTTAAACTCTTTTAACCATTCCTTAGGAATCTCACCGACAGCCCATTGGAACCCATGTTTTGTTGCCCATTGCGAATATGTCATAGCTTTCGCTTTGGTTAAATAATTGTCTCTTTGGAAAACCAAACGGATATCCAATGAAGGATGACAAGCCTTTACTTCTTTCATCTTCTTGCGATCAGCAGGTTTAAAGTATCCCTTGACCTCCAGATAGATTGTCCCGTTGACTACGAAGTCCGGAAGATAAAAAGCCTCGGATATGTATTTCAGTCTGATAGGTTCGTATTCGAACTTTATCTTCTTGTCCTTAAGGGAATCTTGAATGGTTCCTTCGAAACCCGAACGGAGGCCCTTAGGTTTATTTACACGCTTTACCATGAAATACTTCTTGTACATTGTGAAGGTATATTTCGTACCCCCACTGAGCTAACCAATAGTCTTCTATGTCTGCTTGGTTAAAACTGGCCTTTTCGTTTTCTTTCATTTGTCCGATGGTGAGATCTTTAGGATTCATCAACGAAGTCATAGTCGGTTCTTTGAACTCTCGGGACCTTGGTAATTTGAGTGAAATATTTAGGACCTGTTGAGTAATCGTACGAAATAAGACCAGCTCCACCGTTGGCATCTTTCCAGCACCTATCTTTATGTTGGCACCAGGTACAAAGCTTGTTAAGAACTCTGTTACCGCTTTTACCCTCAGGGACATCGGGGTAGCACTTCTCGCTGGGTGGTTCTGCTCTGGCAATAACTCGTTGCATCTCTTGGACGCGCTTTGTGGCTGATCCTGAGGGGAGTTCCAATACGTCAGCCTTAAGGGTGCAGATCTCTCCGGTTTCTTTATTGAAAGCCACCCAAGCAACTTCTTCAGGATTAATATCGGCATCTGGATATTTGGCAAGCAAAGCCTCTCTGTACGCCTTCAACTGGTAGATGTAGCCGAAGGTATCGCTTTCAGGACCTGGTTTGACCAAGCCTCTGTTGGCGAATTTCATTTTGTAAGAATAGGCTGAAGCAGATTTAATATCTGTTGGAAGTCCATCCAGAATCCCATCAGGGTGACCAGGAACACCGCAAAGCTCCAGATCTTCTTGGGCGTAATCCAATCTATGTCCTGACTGTTTGATGAAGTACACGAGTAGGGATTCGATGATGTGTCCAAAGAGGAACTTGATAAGGTCGCTAGGGGCTGTGGTGTTGGGGAGTCATTGATCCAACTGTCCTGCCACCGGTGCATCGCCATCCCGTAATGAACATTCATCTGAGCTTGCATTTTCTGGCGCTGAAACTCCTCTTCCCGCTTCATCCTTTGGTACAGGTATTCCTGATTGCTCATCCCCAGCAGTTGAGCCAATTCGTAGTCGTTCCGGGTTGTTATCAAACCATAATTGACGGGAAGGTTTACCGATTGCCGAGAGCCGCAGCCCAGTAGTCCGCCCATTTCTTGCGTCCTTTATAGCTTTTCTTACAGCATCCTTAGCGGTGCTTGCGAATTCATTAAGTAGGTCTTCAGATAGTTCTTGTCCTCCGGGGGAGAACAGGTTATATATATCCATAACCAACGTATCTATCGATTTCTTTGACATTGGTGTGGAACTGCTTTACAGGGGCGTGAGTTAGAGAGAAGAAGGCAGGCCAACGCGTCTTAGCGTTGGGAGCTTCGAAGAAGCGAGTGAAGTAGCCCGTTTACATCAGGGGCTACGACACGAGGATATAAAGATGGATACTTGTTCAGGTAGGATTGCTCTCAGGAGATAAGGTAGAGCGAACAGGTATCGAGCCGAGGGGTGGGCCAAGGAGAAAAACCCACCCCTTCAGTTCATGTAAAATCTTTAGGCAGGCTTTCCAAAAACTTCGTCTAAATCATCAGTTGCAACGAAGTCACTGGAACCGGATAATTCTTCACCGTCTTCTTCAACGAATTCTTTCTCAGGGTCTGCTGCGCGGCCTTCGTAGGCTACTAGCTTCAGCACCTGAACGCCAAGAAGAAACGTACCGAATCCACCGTATTTTTTCACAGTCTCAGCATCATCAGCCTTAACAATGAATTGGGCGTTAATCAACGAACCGTTACCTATTTCGACACGTGGGCCGATAGGTTGCAGTTTGGAATCAATAAGTTTTGGGGGATCTCTTTCGATGCCTTTGAAATCTTTTACAGATCTCTTAAGCTTGATGTACGAGCCATCGTATCCTTCAAACATACCAGCGTATTTAACAACGGCTTCACCGTCTTTAATGTGGGTCTTCTTGATACGAAGCTTTGCAGCTTTGGCTTCTTTAAGACCTTCTTTGTCCAAGAGGACATCGACGGTCCAGGTTTCTTCGAATTTTGTGTCGTATTTGCCAGGTTGTAGTTTAGGGTACATGGCAAGACCCTTTAGTTTCATAATGTTAATATCAGACAAGTCGGTAACTCTTAGTACAGGGATGATCCTACAGGATCGGTGGTTTTAGTCAATTTATTTTTGGTTAATTTTAGAGAATTCTTCGATGTGGATAATACTTAAAACTTCTTGACGACAGATACCACATTTAACGATTTCCTCGTATTCAGTGCGCGATAGTTTTTTAATGTCTTCTTCATTCAGGTTGTTGCAGATACAAATTATCACTGAATATTTTCTCTAGCATCTTTGTGTCACTTAACCACTGTTCGTAATTTCTTTGAACAACACGCTCACCAATTTCTCGGGCTTCTTTAAAAGTCTTGTAAGCGTCACCTTCAAAAACTTCTCTACGGTATGGTTTTGTGGTGGGATAAAAATACTCAATATCAATTCTGTCTTCCCACTTAAGATAACCTTCAGTTTTAACAACGGTAAAACCTACGGTGTAGCCACACTCACGTGTGTAGTCTATTAGGTACCTGGTTAATGTGTCAGCGCCCATGAGTCCCCCACACGGTACTCCCCTGTAAGGGGGCAAAGTGATCCAAATTGTTTACCGGCCTCTTCAATTCCCCAAACGCAGGTCTTACCTACTTCTTCAGCGAACTCTTCCGGTGCTTCGAGCTGGGCTTCATCGTGAACGTGAGCACATTGACCCCAGATCAGTTGTTTAGCGTTCATCTCGTGCGAGGAAATATCCATGGCTTTCTTCATGACTACCGCTTCAAATCCTTGAAGATAAGCACCCATAGCCAAATGCTCAGAGGGGACCCAAATTTTACGACCATCGAGTCCAACCATGTAGCCGCGTCTTGCAGCTTCTTTGATGTCTTCGTCTTTAAATCTGCGTAGAGCAGGTAATGCGTCCAGAAATTGTTGTTTGGTGAAGAATCCCTTGAGGATACGAGCAACAATATCGCGGTCAGCAGCACGACCTTCATTGCGAAGCTTATCTGCAACATAATATAGAAGAGTGTCATACTTGGACATTATCTGCTTGTTACGGGCACCGCGTTGATGTTCTCTGAAGCGGTTGTATTTTTCTATTTCTCTAGCTTTATTGAAGAGATCGTCGTATTCGCTTTCTTCGACACCCACCACAAGGCCAATCTTTTCATCACCTGCACCCAGGAGCCAAGCGTAGATGAAGGTTTTGGCTGTAGGTCTGTCTTTGATTCCAGCAGCTTTTTGGTTAACTGTGTGGATATCCCCGTGGCATACCTGTTGAATATACTCTTGATCACCCATGTAATGGGCCAAGGCACGAAGTTGAATAGAAGACGCATCATAACCAATTAGTTTCCAGCCTTTACGTGGGACCCAGCAGTGTCTGCAATCCCAGCCGAAGTTACCCTCAAGGCCCTCAATGGGATGACCCTTATCGTCCAAACGGACTTTGGTAATGTTCGCCATGTTTTCTTGGAAGTGACTTGCACGATGTGTCCAGGGACCTATATGTGCAATACCTCCGTGTACCCTATTATTTTCGTCGGTTAAAGTCAACCATTTTCTTGCTTTTTGGTTCTTGTCATCAACGATATTATACTTACGTAGAACCTCTACTTCAGGGATCGAAGGGGCGAGGAAATCAATAGCTTCACCAATGACATCTTTGGCTGTTGAGGCTTGTCCTGTCTCGGTAAACTTACGGGGTTTCCAACCGGCTTTCATGAGCCTGTCGGCTACTTGCGCGGGGCTGTTGGGGTTGAACGTTTCCATACGGTAAATGTTGTAAACGCCAGGTTTGTCCGGATGAGCTTCGTGAAGATGTGATAGCAAAAACTTTTTAGAGATTGCGTTAAGTTCATTGGTACCCTTTAATTTCTTACCTTCGTATTCCTTGACGAATACCTTTTGTTCTGGGAAGACTTTCTGAAGCTCCGCAATGTAGTGCTCCAGGAGTTTATCAGTGGTCTTTACGAGCTTCTCTGCACGTTCTGTGTGCAAAGTAAAGCCGTTCTCTACTTGCTGCATGAACCAGTAGTGAGCCATGGATTCGGTCTCAATGGATTCATCCGTGAAACCAAACTCCTGCTTCTCCTTGAACAACTCGTCAAGGATCTTCACGTTCACAAAGCTGTCGTTCATACAGTATTCAAGCTGCTCGAACGTAAACTCTTCGAAGTTATCAAACTCGATCTTAGGAAAGCCTAAACGACTACCCCAAGCCTTCAAGCTGTGACCACCCATACGGGTGTCCCAGTTGTTGCGTTTGAAGTCGTCAAAGAGATCCCCAAAGGGTGATACCGGGCGGAACAGTCTGGACCATACCAGGGTGTCTATAACGCGGTCCTTAGGGGTCTCAAAGCCAAGCAGCTTCTTAAGTACAACGTACTCTGCACCAAAATAATTATGCCCCACGTAAGTGTCGTACTGCTTTAGGAAAGCTACGAACTCATCGCCAAATTGATTGTGGTATTGATCACCGCCTTCAGCCTTAGGTGCGAACTTGTATTTCTTACCGGTCTGGTAATCAATCGCTGTAGCGCACCACATCTTGGTTGCGTTGTAAGCGTTGATGTTGTTGTACTCGGTATCGAGCACCACAATTCTTCCGTACTTTGTTAAGCTCATTAATTCACTTGTGACAGTTTATCTTCGGCAAACGCTGTGTTGTCGAATACAGATTCCTCTGTTTGAAATTCCTTGGCAGTGCCCTTTGTTTGAGCGTAGACTTCCACGTCTTGCGGATCTACTTCTTCTATCCGCCCAGTGGTTCTGTCGAAAGCAACATACGATGTAAGACCGGTAAGACCGCTGAAGCGATTTTTAAGGACTCTGATTTTTGTAATGGAGCGCAGGTACTCATCAGGATCTTGCTGATTTCTTTCGAACCCAAGTACAAGGTCAGAGAGTTGTCCAATACCCGCAGTTCCTCTGATGTCAGCAAGGGAAGTTTCTCCCCCTTCTTCATGAGGTTTCCCTCCTGGTCTGCGAAGATGACTGACGAGGAAAAGGCAGATATTGCGTTCCTGTACCTTTGTGCGTAACTTTGTAGCGATTTCATCGAGAGCTTTGCGCTCATCGCCGTTTGATTGGTCGGAGACAAGAATTGAGATGTGATCAAGGAAAATATACCTGCATCCAAGGGCAGCCATGTAATCAACCTTAGCGATGATATTTTCGATGTTGTTAGAGCCGAAGTGGTCAAAAGAAATGACTCTAGCGTCACCGTCTTCATCCAGTAGGCCGATAGTTTCTTTTGCATATTGTTCAAGTTCTTGGTCCGTGTACTCGGTATCGGGTAGGTGTAGGGGCTTGCTGGCTTGGATAGACATCAGGCGCAAGTTAGCCATCTCAACGCTCTCTTCGAGCATCATCACACCGATCTTGCTGTTTTCTACACTCTTTAGAATGTGGTACATAATCTCGGCTAGGATTGAGGATTTTCCCATTCCTGTACCCGATACCAACGTAACCATTTCTCCAGTGCGAATTCCGTATGTGTAGTCGTTGAGCTTTTCGAAGGGGTAGACAACTCCGTTTTGAGATTTACGATCAGTAAGCTTTTGTTTGATCCTGTCGAGAAGGTCGGTCCCAAGGACGATACCAGCTGGTGTAAACGGCGCAGCGTCCCACCAACATTTTTTAAACTCGTTGGACTTGCCTGTTTTAAGGTAATCGTTGATGTCGTTCTCGTGTCTGAGGTGGACGATCTTTGCTTTACCAATAGGGAACAACGCAGCAACTTTCTTAGCAGCTTCGCGGCCCGGATCATCGTTGTCGAAACAAATGATGACGTGGTTAAAGTTGTCGAAATACTCAAGGTTCTTTTGAATGTCTCTTGCGGCACCAGCAGCTCCGTTCTTAATGGAAACTACGGGGTAGTCTCCCATGATGTCACGATAGGCCAGAGCATCAAGCTCACCTTCAGTGATTGTGATCTTGTCACCCTTGTCGAACTTATGTTGACCAAACAGCGTGGCGCTTTGCACGTCACCTACCCAGTAGCCCTTAGGGGATTCTACAGTTCTTACCTTCTGGGCAATCAACTCTTTATTTTTGTTGTGCATCGGTAGGATGATGGAGGCCGCTACCGCGTCTTCACCGTCACGCACCTTCACATCGAAAAACTCACAGGTCTTCTTAGAGATAGCGCGGTCAGCGAGGGGATGGCCTTTGATGTTGAGAGCAGTATGATAGCCACCGACAAGCAGGGCTTTTTGTTCTTTGGATAAAGGAATTTTGGATTCGTTCAAGGAGGGATCTATATCGCGCATTACGTCCTCGGACCAGAAGGTCCCGCAGGAGAAGCAGAAGGAGGAGTCGTCTTCGTTGATGACACGTGCGTCAGAGGAGCCGCAAGCATCGTTGAGGCAGGGTAGTTTCAGGGCTTTGTAATCGGGCAAATTGTGTCGAGGGTGCTTAAGCCTGTTTTACAAGCGAATGTATTTCTTCGGTGAGGTATTGGAGAAGTTCTGGTGCGGTTACCTGCATCATTGCGAGGCCGGTACCGATACCATCGAGAGGCCACACTACAGCATCGTAGTCATCAGAGTCAAGAACTTTCTTGAGATTGAAAAGTTCGCTTTGAATAACAGCTTTGTGCAACGGATTGGTGTCGTACATCAGGTCGTCTTCGCCGTGACCAAGGGACATCTTTGTGGCAAACCCAAAGGAGTTAGACTCCCCACGCATCTCGGCAGCTTGACCACCCATACCTACGCGATCCAGGTTGTCACCAAAGATGTAAAGGATACGAGGATTTGCCTGGATGTCCTTGCGGTAGATCCGGTGTTGTTTAATCAGCAGCATTCGAAATTACCTCATCAAAATGTACGGGTTTCCAGTTGGTGTGTTCTACGCAGACGTTTTTATAGCGTTTATCAATAACGTCTTCGTCAAATCCGTTGAACTTTTTTACCAAATTGTAGTGAGTATGTCCATGAACATTTCGCTTAAACCGTGATTCAAGATTAGAAGTATGCACAGGAATGTGACTACAGATGACACCGTGAGCAGGATAAATGCGGTAAGCAAGTATGTCCTCAAAGTATGGGGTGTAATCGGAGAGTTTGAAGATGTCATGATTACCCTTTACGAGCTTCTTATGTCCGTTGAGCCGGGAGAGGATTGGCAGGTGCTTTCTGTTGATGACGACATCTCCGAGGTGATATACGCGGTCCTCGGGCTTAATAAGTTTATTCCATTCTTCGACAATGTGCTCATCATGTTCCTCAATGCTGCTAAAGGGTCTAATCCTCGGAGTATTCTCAGTACCGTCAACAGTGAACTTGACGATGTTGTCGTGTCCGAAGTGGGTATCGGATATAAACCAGGTGTTCTTTGCCATAGGTTATACCATAAGCTTCTTACGGAGTTCCTCAAGGGTAAACTCCCGGGTTAATTTTCCATCTTTGTACACAGTTCTCAGATAACCTGTATTTTCAGATTCCAGAGATACGTCTTGTTCCGTGATGTATTTACTCACAACTTCGCCATCTCTCAAGTCGAAGAAATCACGTTGAACAATGGATAGACCACCTTGCTTGACAACTCTGTTAAGTTTCAAGAGTCCTTTGTGACTGTTCTTGGAAGCATCTGTCTTGGGAGTTTTTTGGATTGTTCTAGGCACTCCGTCAACTTCCGCAGAGGTAGCTTTAAGTGAGCACCCAAAGGTATCGCGTGTGCAGCACTGAAGAAGGATACCGCCAATTCCAAACACAACGTTTGACGAAGCAAAACCTTTCTGTGCCAAGCCTTCAAGGATGCGCTTTGCTCTTTCAAAATATATAGCATCGCCGTATATCGCACCAATTTTGGGGTTGAGGACTTTGTAACCTTTTGCATTGGTGGTGCCTCCAAAGTGTTTCCAAAGAGTTTCGATCAAACCGTCACGTTCCATCTCGGTAGCAGCTTCAGGGTAACCCAAGAAGATCTTCTCGGGATCTCCGCTGTCGGGTCTGATGACAACTTTACCTTCACGCTCTTTAACAGCCTGGTGAATTGAATAATCCACGTTAGGCGGTGTAATACAGAACCACTCTACAGCTCTCCAAAAGTCGAATGTGTCAGAGACAATTGATACGATACCTTTAGGATACTGCGTGAGCATATTCATGATGGCTTTGTAATCGTTTCCATCAGGGCTGTGGGCACACATTACGGAGTGTTCGCTGGCCGGAACTGATAAACCAATTGGATATTCACCGGCATAGTGTAACCGTAAGAAGGAAACACCGGCAGTTGTGTCCGTACCCATGAAGTTGAGCAAATGGGCTGCACCACCGATACCCGCGCTTTCTTCTGAAGAGACAGCTCTATATCCAAAATCATGAATCTGGAAAGGTAAGTGGTCTGCATTGTCACACGTTTTAGTCGCATAGTCCGAGCACAGCCTTCTGTAAGAGTGAGAGATCGTGGCTACCGTCATCGGATACCAAACCTTTAGAAGCAAGGTTTCAATATAGTTAACGAGCCAGTAAAATTCAGGGTGGGTATTTGTAAGTGTGAACAGGGCATTTTGTACTCCAACGACTTCTCCCTCGGCCACTGATTTGATTTCAATAGGTATGTAGCCGAGGTCAGCAAGAGCATAAAAACGTGTATAGTCAATAGCACCTTCGCCCAATATGGAAGAGGCCACCAACTTAAATTCCTCGACGTGTTCTCTTGTGATGGGTTGGCTGAGGTATTTTTTGAGGTAATACTGAAGTCCGAAGAAGACGGTTTCTGATCCATATTCATCTGATGCCTTTCTAGCGCAAAAATAAGAGTAAATCTTATTGGTACCTTTAGGATATTGGGCTGCGTGGTCAAACTTGTACACGTCAGTCATTAGGAGGAGGTTATTTTGCATCTAGTCTATCCTTTAATCTCTCAATTCTTTCGACTTGTTCAGTGTAGCTGTCCATAAGGTTTTCTAGGGCAAACTTAAGATAGTAATTATCAGATACCTGTATTTTCTGCTTAACCGAACCGTCTTCAATATCTCTAATAAAACCACTTAGAAAATCACAGTTTCTTTGCGAGTATTTAGGCATTCTTTAGGCGCTCCTCAATGAAAGTAAACTTAGCTTCCACGTGATCATACCCGGCAGCTTTAAGGCGCTCACGGGCACCGTTCGAGAAGATCCCATGGGTGACCAGTAATGATAGCGTCTTATCGTTTTTATCACTCACAATCCCCTTCTTCTTCAGGGCCTCCGCAAGGTGAATAAACGTGGCTCCACCGTCACAGATGTCGTCAATGACCACCACGTGCTTACCAAAGTAAGAGAAGTCATCGGGGATCTGAAGGCCCAGTATGTTACCCGTAGCAGGGTCACGGCGCTTCAGGCAAGTCATCACGTTGGAAACCCCACAGTATTTAGCAATGGCGTATACGCGCTTCTCAGCGCCTGCGTCTGGGGCTACGAAGAGGACATCAGAAACCATATAGTTACCTTTTATGAAACTTAATTTATCTGCGACCCACTCTTCAACGTCTTGAACAAACGAATTGTCAAGAAGCAGTTTTGTGACGTTGCTGTGAGGTGTGGTCACAGTCACCAAATCAAACAGCATATCGTTAATCGCTTTGCAAATAGTTAGCAACGAGAATGGTGCTGTCGGCGTGGTGTTACGATCCTGTCTACCGTGAGGAACATAAGGAAGTTCCAGCTCGTTATGAGAGGCTGAATTAGTAAACAAAGTCCATCTGATTAGAGATAGAATGAACACGTCTTCACTGGTCACCAGTTCTGCGTACCAATAATTACGTTCGGTATTTGCGACGAACATAGGGTCCATCTCAAGCTCAAGCCCAAGTTCTCCGGAGGGAAACCTCCAGGTCTTGTACTTTACGGGGGTGCCGTTGATGGTTATCAAGGGGTTGTGGTCCATTAGAGCGTCCAATCTTTCGTAAATCTACCGTTTAGTCTTTTGAACTGCTCAGGACATCTCTCCCTGAACGTGCGATTGACTAACTTATTTAAAGTTTTAGCAGTATAGTTTGGTCTTACACAGAAATTAAACTCGTTGGTCATATCCAGGTTCAAATGAAATCTGAAGTTAGGATCTGTGGATTCTATGCGTACTTTCATGGTAATAAATTCTCAAAACAAAGTGGTTCAGGGGGCTGGACTCGAACCAGCATTGATGAATTCAAAGTCCACTCTCCTGCCATTAGAGGACCCCTGAATAGCTTGAAAAAGATGGTCCCCCCTGCGGGATTTGAACCCACTTTGCCTGGTTGAAAACCAGATGTCCTAAACCAAATAGACGAAGGGGGGTAGTTCAGAATTACTCTGTGCGAACTTCCGGCTTTTCATCTGTGGAGTATTCAGGAGCGTTTACAGCGCCTGGTACAGATGGGCCATTGTCGTCTTTGTCGCAAGCTGCAATAGCGGATACTGCTGTCAAAGCTGCAAGAAGTAGAATGTATTTGTTCATGTGTGTTAATTTCCTTTTACTTGGTTAAATAATTCGAGTAAATGTTGTTGACCGAATAGAAAGCCGATAAAAACCAGCAAACTTACGAGAATACCGATAATTGTCCAGTCTTTCCAACTATCGTTTGTCTTAGGGGTTTGTGACAAAGCATACTCTTCACCGTCACGAATTTGTCGTTCGATATCGTCCAGCTTAGACAAGGTATGTCACCTTTTTAGTTGAAGTTTTCATCGATCCATTTTCCGATACTTGGAGCGTAGGCATCGATCTGTGCTTTGATCCATGTTTCATCAAGCCAAATACCAATAAGGCAAGCGATGATTACAGGGAAGTCTGTACGCGACAGGATAGCGGTCACAATGATGATAGCGCAGATCCAAGCGGATACTTCAGTCAGTTGTTTTTTAAACCAGTTCATATCTTTATTCCTTTTCCTAGATAAAAAACCCCCTACCACATCTTAGTTGGAGCTGAAAACATGGTAGGGGATCGGGCCTTGTAGGTAGGAGCCGGGGGAGGGAACGACCTACAAGGAATTATACTCACACTCTATTGGTCCGTTTGTCGGACTCTTAGGCGAACAGACCTGCGAAGCCTTTAACAGCATCACCGGCAGAGCCTTTGGCGTAGAACTGAGATACGTTCTCAATTGTCCAACCGTTGGCACCACGGATCAGGTTAAGACCGTGAAGAACGGTGTCGCCTGATTTAGCGCCGGACATTGGTACGTCAAAGACTTGTGGGTCAGATGCTTTGGTACCGTTCACAACGCGGAAGTGGGCGTTCTTGGCGGAAGAAAGGTCTGCACCACGGTAAGCGATGATACCGATTGCGATGGAAGTAATGTCGGCTTCAACTTTGTCGAGGTCGATCATCATGTTTTCGTCGT
>Ga0075160_10001816_pt1 | contig 12946 bp, 14 predicted proteins | sample JI91814C2DNA_FD_70969 | JGI IMG/M metagenome (GOLD analysis project Ga0075160, IMG submission 70969) | Wastewater effluent complex algal communities from Wisconsin, to seasonally profile nutrient transformation and Carbon sequestration -... | ecosystem: Engineered > WWTP > Effluent > Algae...
GCGGCGGTGATCGCCCGCAGCTTCGCGCGCATCCACGAGTCGAACCTGAAGAAGCAGGGCCTGCTGGCGCTGACGTTCGCCGATCCGGCAGACTACGAGCGCGTCCGCCAGGGCGACCGGGTGAGCCTCACCGGCCTGGCCGCCCTGGCTCCCGGCGCTCCGGTCGCCTGCACCTTGCAGCACGCGGACGGTAGCAGCGAGACCTTGCAGCTCCATCACTCCTACAGCACCGCGCAGCTGCAGTGGTTCCGCCGCGGCTCCGCCCTGAACGCGGCGCGCGGCTGCTGAGCGGCCAGGGCAGCGCTGCTCCGAGTTCCATGATGCGGGCGCCGCGGGCAGGGCGGAGCCGCGGCGCTCACCGGACGGCGGCGAAGGCGAACGGGTAGGTCACGCGGACCTCGCCGCCGTCCGGGGGGGCGGGGAACTGCGCCGCATACATGGTCTCCTGCACGCACTCGCGCAGCGCGGGATCGGCGATCGTACTGTGGGCGTCATTTATCGTGCTCTCGCTCACCAGCCCGCCGATGTCTGGCTCGGCGATGATGGTGAAGTCGACCACCAGCTTGCCGGCGAGCGTCGGCTGCGCGAAAAGGGCGTTCTCATAGCACTCCTTGATGAGCGGCAGCAGCGCGGCGATCTGCGCCCGGATGTAGTCCTTATCCAGCTCCGAAGCATCCCCGGCGGAGGCGCCGGCGGTCGGCGTCGGCACTCGATGCGAGGCGGCCAGGCGCTGCAGCAGCTGCGTGCGCTGCTGCCGGTCGAGCTGCCGCAGCGTCGCGGCGGGCGGCGGCCCCTGCGGTCGAATCGCCGCCACGGACGCCGCCGGCTGCGTGAGCGCCGGAGCCGGAGCGGTCCTGGGCCTTGTCGCAAGCAGGCCACCGACCACCCCAACCAGGATGACGGCTGCCGAGAGCAAGGGCTTTGCCAGCAGGCCTCTTGCGGCGCGGGTCAGGCCGGACAGGACCCCCGGACCGGGCGTCTCGGTCGGCCAGGCGCCAAGGGGGGCCAGGGCGAGCTGCCAGGCGCGCCGGTCGCCGTCGCGACTGCGGTCGAGCTCCGTGCGCAGCCGATCGAGCGCCATCTTCAGCCGCCAGCGCACGGTCCCCGCCGGCACGCCCTGGCGGGCGGCGATGTCGGCGGCGCTCAGCCCTTCATAGAAGCGCAAGAGCACAGTCGCCCGGTACGGCTCGGCCAGAGCCACGACCAGGCTGGCGAGGCTCTGGTGGGCCTGGGCGCGCGCGACCAGCTGCTCGGGCGACTCGACCGGGTCGGCGGGGTCGGCGGCCTCTTCCCGCGCCCCGCGGCGGCGCTCCCCGCGAGCCCGCATGCGCACGAGGTTGCGCACCACCTGGCCCAGCCAGGGACGCGGCGGGAGCTCCGCGGCCGGGGGGTGGCGGAGCGCTGCCAGGAAGGTCTCTTGAGTCAGATCGTCGGCCAGGGCGTCATCGCGGACCAGGCACCCGGCGAGGCGCCGGACCCAGGCGGCGTGCGCGAGCAGGGCAGGCAGGTCGGTACCGTCTACAGCTGTATTCATGAGCGAGGACCTTTGTCCCCACTATGCCGCCGGCCCGAGAAGTGTTGGCGAAGTGTTGGCGAAATGTCGCGGCGCGCGAGCTGGTCCGCCGGTCGGCGGGGAGACTGGTGGTCCTTGGCAGCGTGGCTGGCAGCGCGCCTAGTTGCGCGGCTGCGCCTGCTCTTCGACGACCGGCCGACCCCCCTGGGTGAGGTAGCGCTGCGGCTCGCGCTCGAAACGATTTTTGCACTCGGCCGAGCAGAAATACAGCGTCCGGTTCGCGGCGCTGCTCTTGAACTCGGCCCGCTTCTCATCGACCTGCATCCCACACACTGGATCTTGCGGCTTCAACATGGGACACCTCCTCTTGGCGGACTGGCGCTCACAGGGTCGCGTGATGCTCGTTGCCGTTCCGCTCGTCCTGCAGCTGCTGGCAGTCGGCGCAGCGCTCGGCATAGGGGATGCTCAGCAGGCGGCGCTCGGCGATGGGCTTGTCACAGTCGCTGCAAAGCCCGTAGGAGCCGTCGGCGATCCGCGCCAGCGCGGCGTCCAGCAGATAAACCTCGGCGGTCGCCCGCTGGGCATCGCTCAGCCGCGCGTCCTGCGCCACCTCGCGCACCGAGTTGTCCCCCGGGTCTTGAGTCTCGCGCAGCCCTTCGCTGGCCGCGGTCGAGTCGCGCTCGGCCAGCGCCCGGTCATCGATGCGCATGAGCGAGGCGCGGCGGCGCTCGAGCAGCAAGTTCTGGAAGTAGGCGATATCGAGCAGACTGGCCGGCATCCTGACCTCCCAATCAGTGAGAACCATCTCCTGATAGAACCATGGTCCCGACGGCGGCGAGCGCAACCGAAAAACCAGTCTTTTCGCGGTGCCGGCAACGCGTCCAGCGCCCGCGGGCGGGCCCCGCGCGTGGGTCCGCCGGGCTCGGGAGTCGGCAATTCGCAGCGTCAGCCGGCGCTACTGACCAAGGCGCGCCTGCTGGACGGCGCGGGCGGCGATGACCTGCGCCGCGGCGACGGCCGCCCCGCCGCTGCCGGACGAGCGCGCGGCCGGGGCGGCCACCGGAGCGGTGCCCCCAAGGCTGGAGACCGCGGCGGCCGGTGCGGCGGCGCGGGCCCCCTTGGGCTCGCAGACGCAGCCGGTCGTGTTCAGGATGACGACGACCGCGGACATCTGCAGATCGAGCTTGGTGCAGATCTCCTGACACTCGGTGGCCCGCTCGCGCGGGACTTCGTACAAGGAACCGGTGGCGCGGCCGACGACGCAGCCGGAGCCGGCCAGGCACAAGGCGAGGAAAATCCAGGGTGTACGCATGGGAACCTCATCTTCGTAGGCCGCATCTTCGGACAAGCTGCCGCGGCTGTCCAAAAGCCCGCTCCGCTCAGGCGGGGCCTAGGCGCGGTGGGCAGCGATCACGAGCTCCACGACGTGGGTGAACGTCTCGGCGAAGTGATCGGGCTGGGCGTCGAGGAGGCGGGCGCGCGGGATCTCGCTCCAGGCGACCGCGCAGGTGCGCATCCCGGCGGCGCGACCGGCGAGGATGTCGAACTCGGTGTCGCCGACCATCAAGCCCCGGAGCGGGTCGCGGGTCGCCGCGCTCTCGCCGGCGTCGCGCCCGAGCGCCGCCAGGGTCACGTGCAGCACCTGCGGATCGGGCTTCACGCGCAGCCCGTCAGAGCCCTGCACCCAATCGAAGAACTCGCCCAGCCCGAGCTCGGTGACCATGCGGCGGGCGGTGGCGGTCAGCTTGGTCGTCGCCACCGCGAGCCGCAGGCGCGGCGTCCCGTCGGGATGGCGGGTGCGGGCGCGCAGCTGCGCGAGGCGCGTGAGGCCCTCGACCACCCCGGGAAAAGGGTGCGTGGTGTCGAGCAGGTGGCTGTGGTAGTGCTGCCGGTAGGCGGCGACAAAGGCGCGCATGCCGGCCTCACTGCCGCGCGGCCGGACCCGGCGAAAAAATCCGTCCAGGGCCAGCCCGTGCGCCCCCAGGCGCAGCTCCGCTTCGTCGGCGTCATGGCTGTGCCGCCCGTCGGCGACTTCCTGCAGCGCGACCCGCAGCGCCGCGTGGATGTCGCCGCTGGAGTCGACTAGCGTACCGTCGAGATCGAAGATGACGGTGGTGAAATCGGCCGGGCCCTCTGCGCGGCAGGCCCGAAGATCGTCGGTTGCGGAGCTGGACATCGACCTGGGCGGCACCCTACCACAGCCGCGCGGCCGCGGCGCGCCTACAGCGAGTCCATGAAGCTGCGGATGATGCGCACCGCGCGCTGATGCAGCGGGCTCGGGACGATCTCGAAGGCGTGCACGGCCAGCGGAACCTCGCACAGGTGGACGCGGGTCGCCCCGGCGTGGCCGAGCTTCTCGAAGAAGTGACGCGCCTCCTCGATCGGGATCAGGCTGTCGTTCTCACCGTGGATGAGCAGGATCGGGGGCGAGTTGGCCGACAGATAGGTCAGCGGCTGCGAGCGGTGGAATAGATCGGGCTCATCGCGAAAGCGCCGCTGGAAGACGACCCGCTCGAGCAGCCAGGAGGCCAGCGGATACAGCGGCTCCTCGACGAGGCCGACCAGGTTGGCGATGCCGTAGAGCACCACCGCGCCGCGCACCCGCGTGCTCTTTTCCTCGAAGCCCGGCTGCAGGTGGGCGATCCCATCGGAGACCGCGAGCATCGCCGCCAGGTGGCCGCCGGCCGAGCCGCCCATGACGATCGCCTCGGCAGTCGCGCCGTACTCCGCCGCGTGCTCGGCCACCCAGGCGATGGCCGCCTTGCAGTCGTACAGCCCCGCCGGCATCGGATGGCGCGGCGCCAGCCGGTAGTCGATCGAGAAGACCACGTAGCCTGCCGAGGCCAGCTCGTACATGAGGTACGGCGATTGGCGGCGCGTGCCGGCAAGCCACGCCCCGCCGTGCAGGTAGACGACCGAGGGCTGCGGGCCGCTGGCGGGGCGCTCTTTTGGCCGGTAGATGTCAAGGCGCAGCTTCTTGCCATCGATGACCCGGTAGATGACGCCGCGAGTGACCTTGATGTCGCGCATCGCCGCGGTCCGCTGGAAAAGGAGCGGCGCGTAGGTGATGCGCATCGGCGGGTAGACGCGGGCGCGATTTTCTTCCTTGATCGGAAAGGGCTCCTCGTCATCGCGCACCGGACGGCCATCCAGGATCGGCAGCACGGTGCGCATGCGCAGAAGATGCAGGCCGAGCAGCGCCCACGCCATCACATGAAAGACCAGCCCGAGCTGCCCAAGCTTGTGGTGCAGCCCGCCCTTCCACCACAGCGCCACCGTCAAGCCGAGCCCGAGGAGCATGAGCTGCGGGGCGAACAGCGCCACCACGATGAACGACATCGAGCCGAGCAGCATGAGGGGCGGTGGGAACAGCCGCGGCTTTACCACTCCGACCGTGTTGACCAGGAGGAAGACCGAGCAGGCGAAGTAGATGTAGACAAGTCCCAGGGTCGTCATATTGGCTTCCGGGGTTCAGCCGATCACGGGGAAGCGGCGCTTGGCATATAGCGCATCGAGCGCGCGCTGCATGGTGTCGCGGATCCGGTGGAAGCAGAAGTCGACCAGCGCCGGGTTGTCAAGATCCTGCTCGGTGAACGGTCGGCCGAGGAAGCTCTGCGCCTGGGCGCGGACGTCGATGGGCGGCAGGACCTGCACCGTGATCTTGGCCGGCAGCGGCAGCTGCGGCAGGCACGCCCCGAGCCAGATCCCGAACGGCAGGCCGGCGACGATGGGGAACACATCGGCGCGGAACAGGCGGGTGAAGCCCAGGCGGTTGGCCAGCCAGGTGCCGCGCCACAGAACCAGGAACGTCTCGTGCACACCGGCCGAGACCACGGGCGTGATCGGCACCCCGCGGTGCAGCGCGTGCTTCACAAAGCCGGTGCGATTGCCCAGGGTAATCTGCTTACGCTCCCAGAACGTGCGGAACGTCTCTCGCGAGGCGCCGGGGTAGACCAGCACCGAGTGACCGGCGTCCATCACCGCCTCGAGGTTCTGGCGGTCGGCGAGCACCGCCCCGGCGCGCCGCAGCCAGGGGGCGAAGCGCAGCACGATGTCGTGACACAGCACGTGCAGCGGCTTGTTGAAGTCATGCCGGTGGTGCCAGCCCGACCCGATGACGATGCCGTCCAGGGGCAGCATTCCGCCGTCGTGGTTGGCGACCAGGATCGCCTGCTCGCTCAGGAAGTTCTCGCTGCCGCGCAGCTCGGCGCGGAAGTACGTCCGCATCAGCGGATCGAGGTAGCGGACCAGGCGGCGGGTAAACGTCGCATCGAACTGGAAGGGATCGCGCATGCGGACCGGCGGTGGGGCTTCCCAATCGGATTTGGTCGTCACCGGAGTCGGGTCCGGCGCCGCCGTTTGGGGCGGCAGAGACGACTGGGGGTTGATAGCAGGGTCCGACTGACCCGAATCGCTCTTATGGATCATGGGGCACATCGCGGTCTCCCTTCTTCGCGGTAGCCCGACCTGGGGAGCGGCTACGGCGAGGCGCTGAGTTGTTGCTTCGGCGAACTGGCTCGGACGCTGATGGTGTGCTCCTGTTCCATGATTCTCTAGGCCGACACGGCCAGGGCCGACGGCTCGGCGTACGTTGGCGTGAGCTCGCGCAGGAACTGCAGCGCCGTCTCGACGACCACCTCGGGCTGCTCGAAGTTGGGCATGTGGCCGCAGCGCGCCAGCGTGCGCACCCGGGCCTGCGGCAGGGTGGCGAGCGCCGGGGTGACCGAGCGCAGGCTGAGCAGGTGATCCTCCTCGCCCCAGATGACCTGCACCGGCAGATCGAGCTCGCGCAGCCGCGGGCCGAGGTCGCCCATCAGATCGGGCAGCATCGGACAGGCGTAGCGGGCAAACTCCCAGGCGTAGCGCGGGTCGTAGCGGTCCAGCACCTGGCTGACGAAACGCTGGGTGCGCGCCGTCGGCTGCGCGAAGATCCGGCGCAGAAGGAGCTTCACCGCCACCACGATCGCCGGCGCCACCACCTGCTCGCGCAGAAGGTACGGAGCCAACATATGCATCCAGCGCGGGTAGGGAAATAGGCCAGCGCTGTTCATGAGCAGAAGGCCCAGGACCCGCGGCCGGTGACTGAGCGCCAGATCCATGGCGATGCGGCCGCCGAACGAGTGCCCGAACAGCACCGCCTGCGACTCGCGCACGTGATCGAGCAGGCCGAGCACCGCCTCATGCATGAGGGGCACCCGGTAGGGGACGCGCGGCTTGGCCGACCGCCCGCAGCCCGGCAGATCGAGGCCAAGGACGCGGGTGTGCTGGGCCAGGGCGGGAGCCACATATTCCCAAGTCGTCATGTTGGTCCCGAGCGCGTGGATGAGGATGATCGGCGGCAGCCCGCGCGGCTTGGGCGGCGGGCCGCTGTCGAAGTAACAGAGCGGGCCGAGCGAGGAGGCGTCCGCAGCGAAGCGGTCCGGGTAGGGAAAGGTCTCCGAGCGCATCGGCTCAGGCGGCATCGCGGCATAGGGCATAAGTCAAAATATAAGCGCGTTTTCGCACATTGCAGGCAGTATTCGCAGAGCACCCTATACATCTGCATGGCGGGCGGCGCGACCGGGCCCGGTGGCTCCATTGGCCGGGCCGCCGATCCATTGCGCCAGGCCACCCCAGGCCACCCCAGGCTACGACTGGACGCCGGCACGCCGCAGGGGGCGGGTCCCGGCGGGCGGAAGACGGCGGCCGAAAGGCTTGCGAAATCGCGGCTCGACGCGGCCCGGCGCGGCAAAAAATGACTGGTCACCGGAGCCTCGACCAGGCATAAAAAGAGGGGAGGCGGCGCGGATGCAGCAGCGGTCTTTAGGAAAACTTGCGTCAGCAGGGCTCTTGGCCTCGGCGGTGGTCGGGATGCTGGCCGCGACGCCGGCCGCGGCCAGCGAGCCAGCCGAGGAGCACCCGGGGACGCCCGAGCCAGCGGCTGCCAGTGCAACCACCGCCGCCGCCGCCCACACCGTGGCCGGCAAGCCGGCGCCGACCCGCGACATCGTCGACACCCTGCTTGGCGACGAGCACTTCGCCACCCTCGCCGAGGCACTGCGCACCGCCGGCCTCATCCAGCTGCTCAAGTCCAAGGGCCCCTACACCTTCTTCGCTCCGACCGAAGAGGCGTGGAAGAAGCTGCCCTCCGGCGCCCGCGACGAGCTCTTTGGTCAGCCGGCGCGACTCAAGGCGGTCCTCACCTATCACATCCTCAAGGGCCGGGTGGACAACGTCGGCCTGCACAAGCTGCGCAACGCCCTGACCATCGGCGGCATCGTCAGCATCGACTACACCAGCGGCGTCAAGGTGAGCGGCGGGGTCGTCACCCACGCCGACATCGCCTGCCGCAACGGCATCATCCACGCGGTCGACAAGGTGCTGATGCCGGTCTCGCGCAGCGGCCCGCGCGCCGTCCCGGGCGGCAAGGCGGTGCACAAGACGGCCTCGGCGCGCGGCCGGGCGACCCCGGCGCCGTCCTCCGCCCTCTGATTTCAGGGTCGGCGGCGCAGCTCGATGCCGAGCAGGATGGCGCTCGCCACCGACAGCCCCAGCCCACCGGCGAGCACCCCGACGCCGACGGTCTTGGTGTCCAGGGCGGTCGGGCACATGGGGGCGGCCGGGCAGCTCTGCATCCCGTCGAGCCCCCACAGCACGCCGCCGGCGATGACGCCGCCCAGGCCGATGCTGCCGAGCACGATGGCGGCCGTGCGTCCGGGTCGGCCGCGCTGCGTCCAGGCCGCGGCGGGCTCGGTCCGCCCGGTGGCCAGGACCAGGTGCAGCTTGCCGGTGTCCCCGGGCTTGAGCCGGACCTCCTGCAGCGCCGAGCGCCCGGCCTGCAGCTCGATGCGGTGGTGACCCGGATCGAGCTCCAGCGGCGCCGTCAGCGGCACCTGACCGACCGGCTTGCCGTCGACCACCACCGTCGCCCCCGGCTCGTCGGCGGTGACCGTCAGCTTGCCGTACTGGGCGCGGAACTGCTCGCGCAGCTTGCCGACTTCCGGGAGCTGCTGCCCCGGCGGCATGCGGTTGGTCGGCACCACCGTCACATAGCGGTCGAGGATCTTCAGCCCCTCGGTCGGGCGCTGCACCTGCAGGTACAGCTCGGCGATGGGCCACAGAAGGGCCGGGTGCGGCGCGCGGTCGTAGGCGTCGACCAGCACCTTCAGGGCCCCCTCGTAGTCGTCGGCGTTGACCTTGGTCTTGGCCTCCTCGACGACCTGGCGGAGCAGGCGGTCGACCTCGTTCTCACCGCCGCCGCCCGGTGCGGCGAAGCTCGGTCCGGCCGTGCACGTCATGAGCAGGCCCAGGGCGAAGGCGCGGAGGCAATGCTGGGTAGGCTGTCTCACGGTCCGCTGCTCACTTTTTCTTGATGATGCTGAGGTTGGGGACCTGTCCCGGGACCAGCTTGACGGTGAACTTGGTCTTGCCCTTTTTGGCGAGCTTGCGAAGCTCGGCGGCGATGAACCCCTGCGTGGTGTAGCCCGGGGCGGTGGCGTCGCAGCGGGCGGTGCCCGGCCCGAGCTTGATCGCGGCTCCCTTGCGCGGGGCGATGACGACCGGCTTCTGCCCGCTGCAGGTGAGCGCGATCTGGACCGCGCTCTCGTTGGCGAACGTGAGCTTGTACGGCGCGCTGTCCGCCTTGGGGCGGCGCTCCTCGGGGTCGGCGGTCTCGCCCGGCTCGGAGCCGGGCCGGGTCTTCGGCTCGCTGTCGGCGGCCTGGACGCCGCCGTCGCTGGCGTCCTTGGGCGAGGCCGCCGGATTGTTGCTCGCCGGGCCGCTCTGCGGGCCGAGGCCAGAGTTCTTGCGCGGGCCGGGCGCCCGCAGCTGCATGACGAGCATGATCACCCCGACCACCAGCAGCCCGGCCGCCGCCCCGAGCCCGCGCCAGATCCACGAGCTGCGCCGGTCGCCCTCAACCTGCGAGCGGGTGGTCACCGCCATCCCCGAGCTGCTCCCCGGCCGCCCGCCGAGCCCCAGGCCCGGTCCGGCTGGGTTTGACCCCGTCCCGCCGCTCTGCGGCTGGGGACCGCTGAACCCCGGGTTCAGCGGGATGACCGCCGAGCTCTCCCCCAGATAGGAGGCGTTGCCCTCGACCTCGGTCTGCAGCGCCTGGGCCAGCTCCTCCATGTTGGCGTAGCGGTTCTCCCGCTTGTTCGCCATCGCCTTGAGGACGATCTGCTCCAGCGACTCGGGGATGTTGAGCTCCGGGTGGCGCTGGCGCGGCGGCACCGGCTTCTCCGTCAGGTGCTTCATCAGCGTCGACATCGGCCCGTTGCCGCGGAACGGCACGTCGCCGGTCAGCATCTCGTACAGGATGCAGCCGAGCGCGTACTGATCCACCCGGGCGTCAATCGGCTCGCCGGCCGCCTGCTCGGGCGAGAGGTACTCGGGCGTGCCGAGCACCGTCCCCTGGGTGGTCGCCCGCATGTTGACCAGCGGCTTCATCTCCTTCTCGGACAGCGCCTCGCGGGTGCCGGCCATCACCTTGGCGATGCCGAAGTCGAGGATCTTGACGAAGTCGCGCTTCTGCCGGTCTAAAAGGAAGATGTTCCCCGGCTTGAGATCGCGGTGCAGGATGCCCTTTTCGTGCACCGCCTGCAGCCCGCGGGCAATCTGCTCGCCGATCCGGCACACCCGCCGCGGCGGCAGCGCCCCGTTGCGGATGACCGCCTCCAGGGTCTTTCCCTGCAGGAACTCCATGACAAGGTAGGCGTGGCCGTCCTCGAGCACGCCGAAGTCGGTGATATCTACTATGTGCTCGTGGCCGATGTGGCAGGCGCTCTTGGCCTCAAGGAGGAACCGCTGCTGGGCGTCTTCGTCCTGGGCCTCGCGCAGGAGCTTGATGGCGATGGGCTTGTCGAGGACGATGTGGCGGGCCTTGTAGACGATGCCCATGCCGCCGCTGGACAGGTAGCTCTCGATCTTGTAGCGCTCACCGAGCACCGCCCCGATCAGGGGGTCGGTCACCGTCGCTTGCTCGGTCGTCTGGGCGACGGGGCAGACGTGCTGTTCCTTGAAGCCATACGACTGATGGCAGTTGGGACAGAAGCGGCTGACGACGGTGGTGGTGACGCTCATCCGCCAGGGCTCCGCGCCATACACCGGTGCCTGCGGCTGCGCAGCTTGGGGGCGTACGTGCTCATGATCCGATAAATCACGCCGAATTTATAAGACGATAAATCGTACCGACAGTCAAGGTTTGCCAACGGCCGTGCACACTTCGCGCTTTTTTGCCACCTTGGAGCCGAGCCCGGCGAGTGGGCGTTACTCAGGAAGCGATGTCAGGGAAGCGCGCACGTGTAGAGCGCCCTGCGACAGACAGAATTGCGAGCGCCAGGGAATCTTACTTAAGGGAATCTTACTTAATAGAGGTGGCTGGCGGCGCTTACCGCCCAGGACAGGTAGATGGCGGTCGCACTGGCGAGCGCGGTCGGGAGGGCGGCGCGATACAGCGCGAACTCCAGGTGGGCGCGCCACTTGGGAATGGGCGGCGGAGCTGCCTGGGCGCTCGCGAGCACGGCGAGCGCGGCGTGGGCGACCTCGTCGGTCAGCTCGCGCGGCGGCGGGAGCGCGGGGAGCTGGCGAAGTTCTTCGAGCAGAGGATCCCGTTCCATCACTTCCTCATATTCATTCTATCTTGTTTTCCCAGGCGCGGTGGAAGCGGACTTCGGATCGGCGGCGGCGTCTTTGTCCAGCCGGTCTTGCAGCTCGGCCCGGGCGCGGGACAGGCGCTGGCGCAGCGCGGCGGGGGTCAGGCCGAGGATGGTGGCGGCGTGCTCTTGCGCCAGACCTTCGACGCCGACCAGGAGCAGGACCTCGCGCTGCGCCTCGCCGAGCTGCGCCAGCGCTTGCTCCAGCCGGCGCCCGAGATCGCCGTGCGCCGCGTGCTCAAAGGGAGTGAGCGGGGTGGGCGGGGCGGCCAGCTGACTGTCGCCGCCGCCCAGGGCCGCCAGCTGCAGCCGCAGCCGCCGCAGCAGCGAGGTCCGCCGGTGGCTGCGGTAGCGGTTGCGGGCCACGGTGTACAGCCAGGCGCCGAGCTCGGTGTCGGGGCGGAGCCGGGGGGCGTGCCGCGCCAGCTGGAGGAAGGTCTCCTGAAACAGGTCATCGGCGAGCTCGCGGCGGCCGCTCAGGCGCACCAGGAACGAATAGATGGGCACCCGGTAGCGCGCGTAGGCCGCGGTGAACGCCCACGACTCGCGCCGCGCCAGCCCGGCGACGAGCTCAGAGTCTGCGAGCGAAGCTTTTTCACCGGCCACGCCTTCATCAACCCGCAAGACGGCAAGCTGTGACAAGAAATATTTCCTGTCACAAGTTCCAAGCAGGCGGGTTGTAGCTTGCAGATGTTTTGGTTCCCCGGGTGGGGACCGTTACCGGAAGACGAATTGGAGTACGACCATGATGACGTTGATGCATGAAGGTGGAGTTCCGATGTGGTTCATCCTCGCGTTCGGGCTGGCGGCGCTGGCGTCGGCGGTCCGCTACGCGCTGCGGCCCGAGGCCAAGCTGCGCGGGCTGATGCTGGGCCTGGCGCTGGCGACGCTGTTTGCCAGCCTGGCGGCGCTGGCGGCCGACCTCGGCGCGACCTTCAACGCCCTGGCCGGGCGGCGCCTGGCGGAGCTGAGCCTGGAGGCGCCGCACGGGGCGCTGACCCTGCTCACCGGGCTGTCCGAGTCCATGAGCCCGCTCATCATGGGCTTCGCCCTGCTCGCCCTGACCTCCATGTTCGGCGCCGTTGGCCGGTTCCGCGAAGCCGCCCAGGGCAAGAGCTAGGCCGGCGCCGCTGGCCAGGCGCTCCAGCTCCGCGCCGAGCGCCGCCGCGTCATCGGGGTGAACCAGCGCGCTCAGCGATCGTCCGTTCAGCTAGCAGACTGCGGATCGAAAAGCAGAGCTCGGTCTTCTGCAGCGGCTGCGCAGGACCTGTGCGCATTCTGAGCACACCTTCGACCGGTAACTATGTTATGGCGCACAGAAGTGATTGCGCTCAATGACATGGCTCGCGGTGCCCGTGGAAGAGTCTGCTGGCCGCTGCTCTTATTTTTTAGCTGCTGGCTCGGGGAAACCCGGGCGGGCGGGGCGCCGGGCGTGGGCGCCGCAGGGTTTACGCCGCAGGCCGGGCTGAAGCTTGAGGAGCTGATGCAGCTCGTGGCGCAGCAGGACCCGACCTTGCAGCAGGAGCTGCTGGCGATCGACGGAGCGCGGGCGCAGGTGCGGCAGAGCCGGCTATGGGAGAACCCGGTCCTTGACGCCGCGGTGGGAACGATCCCGCTCGGCACGCCCAACCCGCCCGAGCTGCCGGCGCCGCTGAGCAACGTGCCAAACTACGGCGTCGGGCTTAGCCTGCATCCGGATCTGGCGCGCCGTCCCCAGCGCCAGGGGCAGGCGCGGGCGCAGCTCGGGGCTGCCCAGGCCCAGCTGCGCGCCTCGATCCGCGAGCGCGCGCTCGGGCTCGCG
>Ga0075160_10001828_pt1 | contig 12919 bp, 5 predicted proteins | sample JI91814C2DNA_FD_70969 | JGI IMG/M metagenome (GOLD analysis project Ga0075160, IMG submission 70969) | Wastewater effluent complex algal communities from Wisconsin, to seasonally profile nutrient transformation and Carbon sequestration -... | ecosystem: Engineered > WWTP > Effluent > Algae...
GCAAAGCCCTCGTCGGGGCACTGCCTGTCTCTGACGAGCCCACCAAATCCGCTGTAGAGCCGAATCACAATGCTGACACCGCTGGAGATGGGCTGCACCTTGGCATCGCTCGGAAGATCGAGTTGCAACGGCAGCGAAGGCAGCGACTGAGGCGTGAGTGCTACTTCGGAAGGAGGGAGACTGCCGTTTGTTTGCGAGCGCTCACAGGAAGTGCTCACTAATGTTACGAGCAGTATCGTCACCGGAACAGCGTGCATGGGCCGCAGCTTAACACATGAGCTATGTCCCATTCCTGAGGGCACCTAAAAATCCTGCCGGGCGCTTCGCGCACCGAGTATCACACCGCTCGAAGTGCCAGTCGCAAGCGCCACTCATCGCTGGTCGCGCCTTTGAAGTGATCTGCACCGACAACCAAGTTCACGCGCGTGAAGCCCAGCGCCTCCGCAAGGCGTAGGGACAGCAAGTCGCGGGTGTCGATAGTCATCACGCAGGTGGTCGAGCATGCGTCGCACCGCCTCGCGGGCGTAGCCTTGGCCGGTGTACGAGGTGCCGAGCAGCCAGGCCAGCTGCGCCGTGGCGTCCAGTCGGACACTTGCCTCGACGCGCCCGATCAGCACCTGATCTTGCTTGCGACGCAGAGCCCACTGCGGCCAGGCCTCGTCTCCGATGGGGGACTGGCGGCTCTTCAGGAACAAACCTGCAGATGTCGCGGTCCTGCCACAGCCCGAACATCTCAGAATGACTGTATACAGCAGGGGATCAACATGCAACCTACGGTATGTAGTCTATGGAGTGAGCTCAGGCCATCAGAGGGGCAAATCACGCAGTTCGCCCGTCCTTCTGGAGACCTTGCAGGGCCGCCCGGGTGCGGGTCACCATGCCGGCGGACTTCAGCTGCTCGAAGGTCACTAGTGCGGCATGGAGGTGGGCCTGGGCACCTTCGCGCACCAAGGGGGCGCCGACTCTGCTTTGGGCGAAACATCCGAACCAGTATTGAGCCATCGCCGACTCGAGCTTCATCCCGAGCTTGCTGGCAGTCGCGATGCTCTTTCGGAACGATTCTGCAGTGCGCTTGGTCGGCCGTCCGCAGCGCCAGTCCGCGACTGCGCCAAAGAGCAGGGCGTCCGGCACGGCTTGCGGGAATCGCCGGGCGAGCCCCTGCAGCTTGGCCAGAGCTAGCTCGATCTGCGCGGCATATTGCTGGGGCTGGGGCGTCATCAGGTAGGCGTCAAGAATGCAGCCAAGCGGGTAGCGTAGCTGCACCAGACTCCAGCGGGCCCGCAGCACGGAGGAAAGGGCCTGGTTCGCCAGCTCCGCAGCCCGATCGAACTGCTCCATATTTCGCCGAGCGCTGGCAATCAGCGCGAGCGTGACCGATTCCGGAATCGGCCCGAGCTCCTGAGGCAGGTAGGCGCGCGCCTTCTCAAGCAGGACGGCCGCATCGGCATACTCTCCCAGGTTGAGCTGCGCCGCGCCCTGGCCGACATAGGCGAGCGCCAGATATCGCGCGTTCTCGGCGCGCACGGCCAGCGGCTCCATCTCTCGGCTTGCCGCCAACATCTGCGCAAAGTCACACAGCCCCGCCGCGGCGAGCTGGAGCTGCAGCAGGCTATTGAGGAGAGCGAAATCGTCTTTGTAGGTCCGCGCGAGCGCCACGGCCTGGGCCGCGTGCTCGGCCGCGCGCTCCAGCTGGCCGTCGTTCAGCTCAACGAGCGCCCGCACGCGCAGGAAGTCGATCTCGGCGTGGGTGCCGGACAGTACGTCGGCGTCGCGGCGCTCGATGTATTCGATATAGCGCAGGCACAGCCCGCGCAGCGGCGTGTGCGACAGGATGAAGAACAACGCCGAGCGGTGATAGTTGCGCCGTGGCGCCATGCCCAGCTGATCTTCGAGACGCAGACCGAACAGGGTGCACAGCAGCGCGAGCTCCGGCTGATCAGTCCAGACAAAGACCTCCTCGACCCCCAGGCCGGTGAGCAGCTCGGCCGCGATGGCCCGCTGATCCGGATCCGGGAGCGAGGTGCCGGCCAGCAGACCCAGCCGCTTTGCCAGGAGCTCGGCGGCAAGGCGCCCGACCATGGACCACAGGCGCAGCGGGTCCGTAGGCAGCGGGGTTCCGGCTGCCGCGCATAGCTGCCGCAGCGCGACCTCGGACTCGCGCAGCCGTCCCAGGCCGAAGCGCGCCTCGGTGAGGCCCCGCCACAGCCGCACCTCGGCCAGCCGCGGCATGGTAGCCTGCGCGTGCAGGAGGCGCGCCTGCTCCAGCAGGGCGGCCGCCTCGCTCGGTGCACCGCGCCGCAGCGCCGCGTCACCGGACAGAGCGTAGAAGTGGGCGGCCTTGACCGGTTCGTGCGCCTCGCGGTAGTGGATGGCCACCTGGGCGAGGCGGCTCTCGTCGCCCGGGTACACCTGCACCAGCGCCTCCGCGATGCGCTGGTGCAGCCGCTTGCGGTCATCGCCGCTCAGCGAGTCGCGCACTCGCTCGCGGAGCTTGTCGTGGCTAAACTGCCAGCGCTGCAGGTGAAGCTCCAAGAGTCCGACATCCGCCAGCGCGCTGATCTGCGCTTCGATATCCGGCAACAGCTGCGCCAGCAGGCGCGGATCGAGCTCGCGCCCGGCGATGGCCGACAGCTGCAGGAGCGGACGCGCCGCTGCCGGGGCGCGCGACAGGCGCCGATCCAGCACCTGCGCGATCCCGCCCGCGAACAGGCGCTCGGGCAGCCCGCCGATTCCGATCTCCGCAAGCGAGCCACGCTCCGCGGCCAGCGCCCGCATCACCTCGACGATGAAATAGGCGTTCCCTTCGGTCTCGGTAGCGACCCGATCGACCAGGGCGCGGTTGCGGGCGATGGGTCCGAGCATCGACTCGCAGAGCTGTTCCATTTCCCGGCGATCCAGTCGGGGTAGCCGCAGCTTGCGCAGCTGGGGGAGCGCCGCCGCAGTCTGCGGGCCCTCCTCCTCGCGGTAGGTGGCGATCAGCAGCAGGGCCCGCCCGGAGACCCCGCTCGCCAGGTGCGAGAGCAGCGCCAGGCTCTCGGAATCCGCCCACTGCAGATCCTCAAGCATCACGAGCGCAGTCCCGGGCAGCCGCGCGAGCAGCGCCTCGACGACGTGGAAGAGGCGCAGGCGCGCGCCCGATGGATCCAGCGCCTGCGGCGCTAGCACCGCGCTCTCGAGCAGCATCGGCAGCTCGGGCAACAGGCGACTCAGGATGCCGGCTTCAAGATCGTCCAGCGGTACCTGCAGCGCCAGCAGCTTCAGCACCTCCCGCCACAGGTGGTAGGCATCGCCACCGGGCATCGCCTGACCGCGCAGGGCCAGCACGCCGGCGCGCAGCGCGCCGCTGCGCAGCTCTTCCAGGAGGCGCGACTTGCCGACTCCGCTCTCACCGTAGATCAGCCATGCCGAGCCAGCGCTCTGCCGCGCGGCCGAGAGCGCCTCCTGCAAGGCGCGCAGCTCCGCTTGCCGCCCGACAAAGCGCGCTGCAATCAGGTAGCTGTCGCGGGTGGCGACCGGCTCACTGCTTAGCGCGAGCCCGGCTGCCGCTGCCAGCTCGCGGCGCAGCGTAGCGGCATCGGCCTGCCGGCGGCTCGGCGCCTTGCTCAGTGCCTGGCCGATCACCGGCTTCATGGCGGCCGGCAGGCGCGCTAGAGCGGGTGCCACGGCCAGGATCTGCTGCAGCAGCGCCGCGGTCCCGTCCTCGGCGGAAAATGGGTAGGCTCCGGTAAACATCTGGTAGGCCATCACGCCGACGGCATATAGATCCGAGAGTTCGCTTGCTCGCTCGCCCCGGAAGAGCTCCGGTGCCATGTAGAGGAGCGTACCGGCCGTCGAAAGGTCCGTGCCGCCCTCGGCATCCACGGCGAGCCCAAAGTCGACGATCTTGGCGACCGGGCCCGCCTCGCCGTGCACCACCAGCACGTTGCTCGGGCTCAGATCCCGGTGCACGACACCGCGGCGGTGCAGGTACGCCAGAGCGTCGAGCAGCTGGACCATCAGCTCGGCCTGTTCGACCAGCGAGCGGCCCCGCGCGAACTGCAGGAGGGGCTGCGCCCCAGGCAAGAGCTCCATAGTGTAGAAGGGCCGGCCCTCGCCGTCGAAGCCATAGTCGAAGACGCTGACGATGTGAGGATGGTGCAGGGTCGCGAGCGTCCTGAACTCCTCGGCCAGCATCTTCAGACGCGCCAGCGTGTCATGCCTGTGTCTCGCGATCCGCCCGGCCTGGTCGCGACTCACGATAGCGGTCACGGTGTCGTTGAGCGACGCGGGCGAGGACCAGTCGTCGGACGGGGACGGCAGCAGGACCTGCTTCAGCGCGACTTCGGTTCCCAGCAGGCGATCGTACGCCCGGTGCACGCGCCCCATGCCTCCTTCCCCGAGCAAGCCCAGGATGCGATAGCGACGGATGGTCGGATCGCTACTTCGATTGAGCAGCTGGTCCAGCGGATCGGCTCGACGCGGGGCATCGTTTGGTGCGCCGTACGGCGGGCGCGATGGGGATGAGATGGCCCGTGCCAGGTTCAAGAGGAGCTGGCGACAATCGGCGCACCGGTCGACGTGCGCGTCGATATGCGAGGTCAGATCCGGCGTCGCCGATCCGCTCAGCAGGTCGGCCAGTTGCGAGACGGCAAGACACTCCATGCGGCTCCATTGTAGTCGCTCCGTCGCCTGTTCGGTGCGGCCATCGGCGTCACCTGGCCTTGCCGGAGCGGCGCGAGACTTACAGCGCCTGCGGGGGGCCTTCATATCGGTGTGGGTGGGTCTTCGCTGTCGGCAGCGGTCCGCACTCAATCGCCGTAGCTATCTTTGTGACCGATCTGTCGTTGCCTATTGTTGTGCAACTCTGGGCGGGCTCGTTTCTCTTTATTAAGGATGAGCCGCTCTCCGTGTTTGACCGACACCCAGCTGCTGAGCATCCTGGACGCGCTGGGTCCGCCTGATGAAGCGGCGCGATTCGAAGATCACTTTGATCAGTGCACCGAGTGCCGATCCCTGCTGATCGCTCTGGTGAAGGCGCTACCCGACCTCGCCCCTGGCGAAGGCAAAGCGAACCCGAAGCTGCCCGACTAGCCGGGGACCTCAGGTCTGCGCAAAACGGGGTCCCAACTTTTTTTGCAACTGGCCACTCCCTCCTGACTCTTAAAGACGAAGGCCAAGCCAAGCTCAATCTTGATCCTTCAGCGGAAGCATCCCGGGGGAGGCTGCCGCTCACCCTTTCGGCTCGACACCAACTTGCTCTAGGCACAAGAGGGACACTTTGCGGCGCATCATTTCTATAATATGTCTGCTTGGTGCCCTGGGAATCGGCACGGTCGCCTCCGCGCAGAACCAGGGATTTCAGCTTAACCGCTACGAACCAACGACGGCAGGAGAGTGGTCGTTCTGGGTCGATCACCCGTGGTACTCCTCGACGCGCTACTTCGCCGCCGGGATCACGCTGAACTATGGACATAACCCCCTGGTGTACGGGGTCGGGATGGTCGATGGCTCGTACACGGCGACCAACGTGGTCGTCGCCAACCAGCTGCTTGGTCACATCGATCTAGCGGGCTCCTTTCTCGACCGGGTCAACATCTCGGCCTCACTGCCGATCACCTTGGTGGAAAACGGCACCCCGAGCCCCTATGGCAACGTCGCGCCGATGGACGGCGCCGGGGTCGGCGATCCACGCTTTGGGTTGCTGGTGCGCATCTTCGGCCAGCCCGACCGGAGTTCAGTCTCGCTGAGCGCGGGCGCCCAGCTATGGGTACCGCTGCGCGGGTTTAACAGCAGCCTGGCACCTACGGTAAGTGATCAGGCAGTCAGGGTCCTCCCCAAGCTAATCCTTGCCGGCTATAGCCACCACGTGCGCTGGTCGTTCAGCGGTGGCTTCCTATACCGGCCCGCGGCGCAGCTCGGCAACATCGCCCCCGAAGGGAGCACTGCCGGCTCGGAGCTTCAGCTTGGGGCGGCGATCAGCTACGCCGATCAGGAGCGCCGCTTCGCCATCGGGCCCGAGGCCGTACTGGCCACCCTGCTCGTTCCGAGCCGCGCGTTCAAGGCGGATGCCACCAGTCTCGAGCTGCTGCTCGGGGCTCACTACAACATAGCCAGCCAGGTCCAGCTTGGACTTGCCGGCGGGCTGGGAATCCTGCGGCAGCCCGGCACGCCGGATTTTCGCATGCTGCTGCGCATTGCCTACGCGCCGATCCGCAAGCTGAATCGCGATGCGGATGGCGATGGAGTCCTTGACAGCGACGACGCCTGCCCCACCGAGGCGGGCGCTCGCACGGGCAATCCCAAGACCAACGGCTGCCCGGTCGATACCGACAAAGACGGGATCTTCGACAGCGAGGACGCCTGTCCAGACGTAGCTGGTCTACGTACGACAAATGCCCAGACCAATGGCTGCCCAGCCGACCAAGATGGCGATGGTGTCCCCGATAGCGCCGACCTGTGCCCGGGGGTCCCGGCGGGCAGTCATAAAGACCCCCAGCGGCCGGGCTGCCCGCTGGCCGCCGATGCCGACGGAGACGGCGTTCCCGACAGTGAGGATCTGTGCCCGAGCACGCCGGCCGGTGCGCACCCCGATCCGCAGAAGCGCGGCTGTCCGGCTGCCGACAGCGATGGCGATGGCATCTTTGACTACCAGGACCAGTGCCCGAGCACGCCGGCCGGTGCGCACCCCGATCCGCAGAAGCTGGGCTGCCCGGCGGCCGACCGCGACAGGGACGGAGTCTATGACTATGAAGACCAGTGTCCAGAGGTCCCGGCTGGCCTCAAGCCCGATCCGCAGAAGCCGGGATGCCCGGCGGCCGACCGCGATCAGGACTCGGTGAGCGATGCGCAGGATGCCTGTCCGGACAAGGCCGGCGCCCCCAGCCTCGATCCCAAGAAGAACGGCTGCCCCGGCATGGTGGTAATCAAGGGCGGAAAGATCACCGTGCTCCAGCCCGTGTTCTTCGCCACCAATAAGGACGCCATCCTCAAGAAGTCCTTCCCGCTGCTCGCGGCGATGGCGGATGCGCTCAAGGCCACGCCGCAGATCAAGAAGATCCGCATCGAGGGCCACAGTGATAACCGCGGCAAGCGCGAATACAACATCGAGCTGTCGGATCGGCGGGTACAGAGCGTGCGCAAGTCGCTGGAGCAAGCGGGCATTGCGGATAGTCGGATGGCGGCCCAAGGCTTCGGTCCCGATGTTCCCATCGCCGACAATGCCACGGCGCAGGGACGCGCCGCCAACCGTCGCGTGGACTTTGTGATCATCGATCCGCCGCAGCTGCAGTCTGACGCCAAGCCTGCACCGGTCGTGGCACCTGAGGTCATCGACAAAGACCCCGACAAGAAAGCGCGGAGGCACCGTAAGAGCTTCCAGAGTCCTTAAGTCACGCGTTCAGCCCGGGAAGCTGACCCGGGCGGCAGTTAATTTGGAGGAATATCAATGCAACGCAAGTGGGCTGGATTATTTACCGGATGGCTATGCGGGGCAGCGCTGTGCAGCGGCTGTTCACCAACGGAGCCTATCGCCACGCAGCAAGCTGCGGTGATCGGTGCGAGCGGCGATCATGCAATCACGGGGCAGGAAGTAGTAAACCAGTACACGGTGCTGGCCGCCAATGCGGCGGCGGGGGGCAAGACCCTCACCGTCCAGAGTCTGTCCGCGCTCCCGGGACTTCAGGCCGGCGACGTCCTGTTCATCATCCAGATGCAGGGCGCCGACATCGACCGGCTCTCGGACTCCCCCCGGTACGGGGAAGTAATGGACATCAGGACGGCCGGTCACTATGAGTTCCTTACCGTGACCGGTGTGGATGCGGCAACTGCTACCGTGCAGGTCAGCAGTACCGGGGGGAAAGGGCTAAAGCTTGACTACGCGGCGGCGGGGCGCACGCAGGTCATCGTCGTTCCGCAGTATCGGAATCTGACCGTGGCCGCTGGTGCCACCCTGAGCGCGACTCCCTGGAACGGCAGCATCGGCGGCGTGGTCGTGGTCACCGCGGATACCGTGCAAGTCGATGGGACGATCTCGGCAAGCGGCCTGGGATTTCGCGGCGGCCAGCTGCAGAACGGCGGCAGCGTGAACTTTCCGGGATTTCGCCTTCCGAGCTCTGCGATAGGTGGCGAGCGCGGCGAAGGCGTCGGCGGCAGTCAGCTTGACTATGACGCGCTCAATGGCCGCTATGGACGCGGGGCCGCGGGCAACGGCGGCGGTGGCGGGAACAGCCAGAACTGCGCCGGGGGCGGGGGGGCCAACGCGCTGGCGGCGGGCAAGGTCTGGAACGGCCAGGGGGTCATGGACGTCTCGACTGCAGACTTGAAGCTGGCGTGGGCCCTGGACCCGGCGTACGCGGCGCTCGGCAACATGTTCGCCGATTCCGCCGGCGGTGGACGCGGGGGCTACGGCTGCAGCGCGGCTGCCTTGGATCCGACGGTCAATGCCCCGCTGGCGGCTGGCTGGGGCTGCGGCAGCCGCGCTCCTTATGGCGGCTTCGGGGGACGGCCCCTTACAAACGATGTCAGTCAGCGCCTGTATTTCGGCGGCGGCGGCGGCGCCGGTCATGGGGACAGCGGAAACTCCGGTGCCGGCGGCAACGGCGGTGGCCTGGTGTTCGTGCTGGCCCGCAACATAAAGGGCCAAGGACGCATCACCGCCGACGGCGCTCCCGGTGGGGTCGCCGGAGCGGGAGGCAGCGCCGCACTGGACGGCCCCGGCGGGGCCGGCGGCGGCGGCGCGGTGGTGCTGATGGCGTCAGAGTCGATCTCTGCGGTCCAGCTCTCGGCGGCTGGAGGCGCTGGCGGCAATCACCGTAACCCGAGCTCTGCTGAGGGTGAAGGCGGCGGCGGCGGCGGCGGCGGCGGCTTCGCAGCGACCGTAGGCCAGAGCAGCGCCCAGCTGGCAGTGACCGGCGGCAAGTCGGGGACGACCAACGTGCCAGGCTTTGCCAAGATGCCCACCAATGGCGGCACCGATGGCGCAAGCGGCGAGCTGACCCAGGTCGCGAGCTTCAGCCCAGACTTTCTGCCCCCGATTCAGGCCGTTGATATGGAAATCACGCTGGGGTTTGGCTCGAGCAAGCGGCCTGGTTATACGGTGGCGCCTATATTTGCCACAGTCACAAACCTGGGTCCGGATCCGGCCGTCAACGTGCAGACCACCATCACGCTGCCGCCGGGCATCCCAGGGATGGCGGCCCGCAGCAAAGATTACGCATGCTCCCAGCAAGACCAGACCATCAGCTGCACCCTCCCGACGCTCGACGCCGGCATCAGCGCATCGGTCGAGGTCCTGCTCGACCTGCCGCGCGAACCGCAAGGACCCTTTACGGTGAGCTCGACGGTCACAGGTGGCGGCTTTGACTACGTAGGCGGGAATAACCAGGCGCAGCTATCGGCGGAAATCCTTGGCTTTGCCGCGCTGTCTGGTCACGGCTTCAGCTGCACGATGAGCGATCGCACGGAGAGAAGCTCCGCTGTGGGCTGGCTCGTGCTGAGCGCGTCCCTGCTGATGTTCTTCGCTCGGCGGCGGACGGCCAGCATCCTGGCAATGCTGGTCGGCTTGCTCTGCACCCAGGCGTGTTCGCCTTCCCCGGTGCCGGTAAGACTTGCCGTCACGGTGATGGGGCAGGGCTCGATAAGCTCGAACGATGGGACGATCGACTGCGGGGCCCAGTGCACGCGGGAGGCCCTGCCGGGAACGACGACGAGGCTGATTGCGACTCCGGCAAGCCGCCAGCGCTTCGTGAGCTGGGAAGGTCGCTGTACGGGGACAGTACCGACGTGCGATCTGACGCTGCTGGACGACTCGCAGGCAGTGGCGACGTTTGCCGCGATTCCAGACTCGTGCTTCGACGGCGTCATGAACACCACCGAGACCGATGTCGACTGCGGCGGCTCGTGCGCCCCCTGTGAGACCGGAAAGTCCTGCCGGGTCGTCGGCGACTGCCAGAACGCGCAGTGCATCAGCGGACTGTGCTCGACCTGCACGCTCGGCACCAACCTGATTATCAACGGGGACGCCGAGATCCCGGGAAACGCCCAGTATCTGCTCGGCTGGAGCTCCAATAGTCTGGAGACCGTTGGCTATGACACCGGGCTTCTTGCCTCCACGGCTCCCGGGCCGACGAGCCGGGGCAAGTATCACTTTGCCGGCGGCGTGACCAGCATGGGCCAGGCTACGCAAGGAATCGACATCCGCTCTTGCGCTGCGCTCATCGACAAAGGACTGCTGACCTATCAGCTCGTCGGCTGGCTGGGCGGATACAGTGCCCAAAATGACAATGCTCGGGTGAAGGTTGACTTCCAGGACAACCAAATGGGGGCGCGGTCGTCGACTACCATCGGCCCCGTGCTGAGCGCCGATCGGGGCGGCGTGGATTCCCTGCTCATGCGCACCGATGCAGGAGACGTCCCGGCCGCCAGCCGCTACATCGGGGTCACCGTGACCGTCACCCGCACCGATGGCGCATATTGCGACGGCTACGCCGATAACCTCTCCTTGGTGCTCAATCTTAAGCCCTGATAAGGAGGACCTGTTTTATGAAAAAACTTTGTAGTCTTATCACCTTGGGAGCTGTCTTGGGGTTTGTCGTCGGCTACTACTCAAGCTGCGGTAGCACCAAGTCGGCCTGTCCCTCCGGCAACTGTCCGCCCACCTGCAGCGACGGGGTGTTCACCTCGCCCGAGACCGACATCGACTGCGGCGGCGACGTCTGCGCGCCCTGCGCCCTTTACAAGAAGTGCCAGGTGGGTACGGACTGCAGCTCGGGCGTCTGTCTGGCCGGGGTCTGCACGCTGCCGAGCTGCACCGACGGTGTCAAGAGCGGCACTGAGACCGACCTCGACTGCGGCGGCAGCTGCCCGGCGTGCAGCAATGGTCAGGCTTGCGACGTAGATCATGACTGCTCTTCCCGGCTGTGCAGCGGAGGCCGCTGCAAGATGCCCTCGTGCACAGATGGGCTCAAAAATGCAAGCGAGACGGACATCGACTGTGGCGGCACCGCCTGCGGGGGCTGCCAGCTCGGTCAGGCGTGCGCGGTCAACGCCGACTGTGCGGGGACGCAGAAGTGCGCGGCCCAGAAATGCACCTCTCCGACCAGCTGCTCCGAGATTCGCACCCTCTACCCGAGCCTGCCGAGCGGCGTATATAAGGTTGATCCAGACGGTCTTGGGGGGAGCGAACCGCTTTCGACCTACTGCGACATGACCACCGATGGTGGAGGCTGGACGCTGGTGCTGAGCTACGCCCACGCTGGGGGGACTAACCCGGCGCTGGTTCCGGGCGTGCCGCCGCTCGACCCGACTAGCGGGTTCAGTCATTACTCGACAGTCCAGCTCCAGCAGTTGGCATTTTCCACCCTTCGCTACTACTGCGAGACTTCCGCACACGCTCGGATCGTCCACTTCAAGACCGCCGCGATCGGTGCGGTTACTTATGTTAAGGGGCAGGGAAACAATGACCCCACTTTCTGGAACATGGGGGCAACGCTGTTTGCGGACCATACCGCGAATCTTCCCACCATGGTGGATACGGCGGCAACCGTACCCTCAACGCCCCTGACGGAGTTTCCTTTCTATAGGGGCGGAGCGTACCACTGGGGTGTCCGTGGCGGCAACGTGCGTTGGGAGTGTGATGATTTCCCCAATTCTGCCGCGGAGACGACCCTGCACCAGGTGTGGGTCCGCTAGCCGGCAGGGGCTAGGGCGAGCTAGGGCGAGCTCACACTCCGTGCGCGGAGCCGCCAAGCGGTGGATCGTCCTCCACCGCCTGCTTGAGCAGGTTGGCCAGGTTGATGCCGAGCTGACTGCGGATGAGCTCCATGAGCTGGGGGATACTCTCCAGGCGCGTCGGGACGCTCAACAGGAAGCGCTTGCGGGTCTGCGTCGCCAACCGCTCCCGCGCCTGCGCTACCCAGCGGAATGCGGTGACTCTGTGGACGCGATAGATGGTTCCTATCTGATCGATGGTCAATCCAGACAGGTAGTGAAAGCGCAGCAGGTTGCGCTCACGGCTGGTCAGCGTGGCCGATGCTTCTCGGAATGCCGCATCGAACGCCTCTTTCAGCTGCCCTTTAAGCAGCATCAGCTCAGGGCTCTGGCCTGGGTCGAGCAGGATGGCGTCCGACGCCTGCTCCAGGGCGACCTCTCGCTTGTCACGCTTTCGCCGTCGACTGGCCTCATGAACGGCGCAGGTACAGAGCCAGCCAAGGAGTGCCCCGCGCCCCGCGTAGCCGCGCCGAACCTCCGGTACATCCTGCGGCGCGTTCTGTCTCTCCAGTAGCCGGCTATAAAGTGCCTGAGTGATATCTTGGATCAGCGGCTCGGGAGTATCGAGCTTGAGCAGTGCGAGCCGTACCGCAGGCATATACTTTGTCTCCAGCTCGGCAAGCGCGGCGCGGTGCCCTTGCCCGGCAGCGCACAGCAAGTACAGATCTGCTGCCCGGAGGGACAGAAATTCTGGCGCACCCATCGATTCGGGAGGCAGCTGCTTGGCGAGAAATAGCACAAATGCCTCAGGCGTGACAGCGAGCTCCGGCCAGCCGGCCTGCCCGGCGTGTACCAACCGCCAGAGTTCCACCTCCAGAGTCTCGTGCGATGGAAAGGCCGCACTGACCGAGGGGGCTGCATGTTGGTGAAAGAGCTGCGCGAGTGTCATCAGATGCCTTGTTGAAAAAATAGAGCTTGCGCATCTATTAAATCATGATCGGCGACGAAACCGTATGACATTTGCAGAGGGGGCCGGCTTGTGATCGCGGTCACGCTCCAAGCGCCGCCTACGACAGCGCCGTGTTGTACATGTCACAGACCTACTATTTTCGTAAGCGGACACTGTTGGCCAAAAGGTCCGAGAACTGTTGTAGTTGATTTTGAGGACCCTCCAGGGCTCGGCCAACCCGGTCGCTGCCGCCACCACGGCCTGGTTCCGCTACAGCCCCACCAA
>Ga0075160_10001830_pt1 | contig 12916 bp, 7 predicted proteins | sample JI91814C2DNA_FD_70969 | JGI IMG/M metagenome (GOLD analysis project Ga0075160, IMG submission 70969) | Wastewater effluent complex algal communities from Wisconsin, to seasonally profile nutrient transformation and Carbon sequestration -... | ecosystem: Engineered > WWTP > Effluent > Algae...
ATTCCTCCTGAACTTAATCACCCGGATCATTTGATTGTTCCCGCAGGAGGATATGGCATTACTGGAGCCACTGGTGCGGCTGATATCCTTACTCATTGCAGTAATAAAGAAAGCTACACGCATCTCTGCTGCGCGGTGGGAACCGGCACCATGATGGCAGGGTTACTGAAAGCCAAAGAAAAACATCAACAGGTAACGGGCATCAGTGTGATGCGGAATAATCATACCCTGGAAAACGAAATGAAAGAACTCCTTCCTGACTGTCCGCCCGAATACAGTCTTCACCATGACTATCATTTCGGGGGTTATGCAAAGTATACCGATGAATTAATCCACTTCATGAATGAATGGTACCGGCAAACCGGCATCCCTACTGATTTTGTGTATACCGGTAAACTCATGTTCGCGATAAGTGATCTGGCCACAAAGGGCTTCTTTCCCGAAGGAAGCAAACTACTGCTGATTCATAGCGGCGGATTAACGGGAAATGCATCCTTGGGCAAGGGAAAGTTAATATTTTAGGCATTTCCCACCCCTGCCCTATCTTTGTTTTAACCACAAATAAGATCCAGTCCGGTTCTGAAATGAAGATGAAAAAACTGATACCGTTCACCCTTCTCCTGCCTCTTTTGTTTTCAGGGTTCCTGAAGGCACAGGACACGCTGCCCAAATTCTCTTTGATCAATGCTGGCAATAACCGGGTGATCATTGGCTGGGTGAATAAACTGGAAAATGTAAAACAGATCAGCATCCAGCGTTCCTTTGACAGCCTGACCGGTTATAAATCCATCCTCACGGTAGCCGATCCCAGTACCCCCCTCAATGGTTTCATGGATACAAAAGCACCCAGTGACCGGATGTTTTACCGTATCTATATTATGCTGGACAAAGGCATGTATCTATTTACTGATGCCAAACGTCCGGCAAAAGATACTTTACGTGTATCGGGGCCGTCAATTTTGGTCAGACCTGATAGCGCTACCTCTAAAATCAAACCAGTTAATCCAAGAGATCCGGCAGTACCTGACTCTGTAGAACGTGCTAAACCAGTAGTGATCCAGTTAAATGGATTTCCCGGCAATACAGATTCTGTGGCCGTTCCCACTCCGGTAACGCTCCGCAACAAGCCCAATGCTTTTGTGCCATCCATCTATGTATACACTGGTCGCGATGGTCTGGTGAACATTAATCTACCCGATGAAGAAAAGCCAAAGAAATACAGCATCAAATTTTTTGAGGAAGAGACCCTGCTTTTTGAATTGAGAGAGATCAAAGAAAAAGAATTCAAACTGGATAAGTCCAATTTTTACCATGCCGGCTGGTTCCGATTTGAGTTGTATGAAGATGGCAAACTACTGGAGAAACACAAATTCTTTCTAGAGAAGGATTTCTGATACCAGATCCGCTTCGAATACTTCCCCGAAATGATGGCGGATTTTTTCTTTCACTTCTTCCATTAATACCACCCTTCCCAGTTCTTTTTCCAGGGAAGTCACCTGCTTATTGACAATACCGCAGGGAATAATATGATTGAAATAAGATAGATCAGTGCTTACGTTCAGCGCAAAACCATGCATGGTGATCCAGCGGCTGCAGCGCACCCCGATGGCACAGATTTTTCTTTCTTTCCCTGGAATGGCCGGATCGATCCACACACCGGTTTCCCCTGCTGAACGTTCCCCTTTTAATCCATAATCAGACAAAGTACGAATGATTACTTCTTCGATATTGCGCAGGTACCGACCGATATCGGTGCCAAATTTTTCAAGATCCAGGATGGGATAACCCACTACCTGTCCCGCTCCGTGAAAAGTAATATCTCCTCCCCGGTTGGTATGAAAGAACTGGATATTTCTTTCCTGCAGTTCGGTATCGTTGAGAAGGACGTTTTCTTTGTTTCCGCTTTTTCCCAGGGTATATACGGCAGGATGTTCTACAAAAAGCAGGTAGTGCCGGGTTGGCAGTGCATGGACATTCTGATGTTGATGAAACTGGGCTGATTTAATTTGAACATTCTCCTGTAGCAGTTGCTCCTGATAGGTCCAGGCAGCCTGGTAGTCCAACTGCCCCATATCCCTGCATATAATCTTTTCTCTGGCCATGACGGGAAGCAAATGTAACAACAAATCCCCATCCGGTTCCTTATGCAGGACTGCCCGCTTACCCATACCTTTGCGCGAATGCAGGAAGAACAAAGCCAATTGAACCCGGAATCGACCGACAATAATGATGAACTGTATGAACGGTTCAGTATTACTATTGATAAGGGACAGGAACCGCTTCGGATTGATAAATTCCTGATGCAAAGACTGGAAAATGCCACCCGAAATAAACTGCAGCAGGCGATTAATACCGGGATGGTGCTGGTTAACGGTAAAGAAATCAGACCCAACTATAAGATCAGGCCCCTGGATCAGGTAGTGATTTACTCAGATATGAGTCCTGAACAAACTGATGTACAGCCTGAACCCATTCCATTGAATATCGTATACGAGGATGAACACCTGATGCTGATCAATAAACCCGCAGGAATGGTGGTTCATCCGGGGAGTGGGAATTATACTGGTACCCTGCTTAATGGTGTGGCCTGGCACCTGAAACAAATCAAACCGGATCTGACGGAAGATGCCCTCCCCCGTTTTGGACTGGTTCACCGCATTGATAAAAATACCAGTGGTTTGCTCGTACTGGCCAAATCAGATATCGCCATGCGTCACCTGGCCAAACAGTTCTTTGACCATAGTATCAGCCGGAAATATGTAGCCCTGGTGTGGGGTGATGTAGAACAAGACAGCGGTACCATTATTGCACATGTAGGCAGGCACCAGCGATTCCGTAAACTCTTTGAAGCCTACCCCGAAGGAGATCATGGAAAGGAGGCGATAACGCATTATAAAGTACTGGAACGTTTTGGATATGTGACCCTCGTGGAATGCATACTGGAAACAGGTCGTACCCACCAGATCCGGGTACACATGAAATACCTTGGTCATCCTTTATTCAGTGATGATTTTTATGGGGGCGACAAAATTGTAAAAGGGACGGTGTATGCGCGGTATAAACAATTTGTAGATAACTGTTTTGCAATTTGCCCGCGTCAGGCCCTGCATGCAAAGACCCTCGGTTTTATTCATCCGGGCACCGGGAAAGAAATACTCTTTGAATCTGAATTACCTCCTGATATTACAGAAGTAATTGAACGCTGGCGTAACTACAGTCAGTCAGTTGGAAAAGTTAAATAAGGTAGCGGTAAAATTGCTTCTCTCTCTTTTCTTGAAAACAACATCCCAGTTACCGGTATACCGGAGCAGTTTAGGAACCAGGTAGTCACCGAATTTAGTCATCTGCACTTCCATGTGTACATCAAAATCGTATACACCGGCATCATAACTCATATCATAGTTGCGGGCCATCACTTCCATGGTTTTGGTATGAAACCATGTCACCATTTTATCAATCACAATGGCATTGCGTTTACCACCCAGTTTTTCTTTGGCCTGGATTGTGAAAATGTAACAGGATTCCCCTTCATAATCATCATAGCCAATACTGAAATCATATAATGCCGCCCGATCCGGGTCAAAAATGTCAATCTTATCACCGATAAACGGAATACCCGGGATTTTTTTACCGGGGTTAAAGAATAGCATTTTCAATTGTTCCTTATGCTTGGCCATGCCACTTTTGGAGCGGGGCCGGAAATCATATCCTTTCACAATATTACTTTCTCCGCAAACTTTACCGGTGGTAAAAAACAAACCGGCATATAATTCACCGGTGTAGTAATTGTAATTTCCTGATTCGTCAAAAAAATCACCGCTGCTTGTCTGGTCCACCACTTCCATTGTACGGCAGCCTCCCGAATGCATTTGCCGGGTTTTGCTTTGCAATGAGGCTTTTGTATTTCCTTTCTTATCGCGGATCCGGATATCATTCCAGGACGTGAAGCCCAGTACACGCAGATTCCGGAATGCTTTATAGAAACTGGTATCCTTTTTTACCTGGTCCATAAAAAGAGCCACATCCAGCTTATTCCGGATTACCACTTCCGACAAACTCACCATTTTCGCCAGCCGCTCATTGTCAAGCGAATCTTCCTGCCCCTGTCCCAAAAAGGGGAGAAAAAATACCGCCGGAATTAGTAAATAAAGCCTGTACATCCTGCAAGTTAACCCCTGTAAATGAATGCCAAAAAATCGACCGAAATTTACCCGGGATACCCTATTTTTATCTGCTGTATCATTCATACTACCGGCCAATGATACAAGCAGGAAAGGGCCGGCTATCAAACCTTATTCAAAAACAAATGAAACAGATGAAAAAGATCGTACCGGTTATTGCCGGATTATTGCTGTTCGGATCCGCCCAGTCACAGGAAGCCGAATCGCTCAAGAAACATTACCTGAAGACCTATGACAATGCCCTCAGGTATAATGACATCAGTGTAGCAATTAATGCACTTCATGGTTATGTGGCCATTGACAGTGGATTAACTTACAAAGACACTTTGTCCATTCTTTACTTCAACGCCAAGTCTTATGTCAGTTCCCTGATCCTTGCAGAAGAAGTGTACAAAGGCCAGGCTGCGAATACGGAAGCAATGGCCAGAGCTGCAGAATGCTATGATGAACTGGGAGATCCTAAAACAGCCGTTGGATTGTATGAGCAGGTGGTACCCAAGACCAAAAGCCCCTACCATATTTATAAATTGGCTGTAGGACAGTACCAGTTAAAAAGAACACTGGAATGTGAAGCTTCAGCCCGTGCAGTGATAGCTGATACCAGCAGCAAGAAGATTGGTGTACTTTTTACATCAGCAGATGGCAGCCAGCAGGCGGTTCCTGTGAATGCAGCAGCAGCTAATCTGATGGGGGTACTGAAAATGGATACTAAAAATTATGCAGGTGCGAAGGCAGATTTTCAGAAAGCGCTTGAATTCTTTCCTTCATTTGCAGGTGCCAAGGGCAACCTGGATGTATGTGATAAGAACCTGAAAGGAGGTGCAAAACCAACTGCTAAACCGGTAGTGAAGCCAAAGAGTTAGTAAAACATATTTCAAATAAAAAAAGAGGATGATAATCATCCTCTTTTTTTATTTGAAGCCACTGCTTTTTCCAAGTAACAATTGAGGGAAGACCTGGTCTTCCCTCAATTGTTATTTGGCGAATGGTTTACTCACCTTGACTCCCCTGAACTTTCTTTTCAGTAACGGGTGCAGCTTTATCGTCGATTGAGCCGCCTTTATCTGTACGATTTCTCACCGGTTTGCTGGCAGGCTGGTTCTCAATGGAACCACCCTTATCTTCAACTTTCGGTTTGGATGATGGCGCTACCGGATCCAGGCTGCCTCCTGTATTAGCCTCAGTAGGTATGGTCTTTACAGACTTTGTTTCAGTTGGTTTTAAACTACCATCGTTCTCTGATTTGGAAACTACCTTACCGGGCTTTGACAGCGTGTTCGGGTCTGTGGAACCGGCATTATCTTCATTGGTACCACGACTGGCAGGCATGTTATAGGCCTCCGGAGAGAAGTATTTTCCTTTGATACCGGCAGGTTTTACTTCTTCTGCTTTCAGTTTATATACATTTTGCATGTATGCATCATTTCTGACGCCTTTGATCTCCCAGCTGACTTCAACATTAGGCAGGCTGGTAGCAATTTCAAATTGGTTATTGCTGACTTTTTTGGAAATAATAGCCTGAGCAAAGGAACCGATCACGGTTAACTGATAACGAAAATCTTTGTTGATTGCTTCAAAATAATCCGGAAGTTTCACTACCACTTTACCACTGGCATCGGTGGTGGCATTACCGCTATAGCTGTTCAGCACTTCATTACTTTCTACAGCAAAATGGCGAAGCATTTTATTTTCCGGGTCAAGTGGATGATCGATGGTAAAAGCTTTAACTCCGGAGGCAGTGAAATCGCCGATCACGTGAAGACGTACGGTTGGCGTAGATGTATTGATACCCACAAAACCGGTGGCATCCTGGATACGTAATCGTGAAGCTGATCCCAGTTCAAAAATTTCATAATCATCGGTGGATGGATTATTCCTGGTATTCCACATTCCGGTTCCGTTTTTTTGGAAACGGAGGGCGGCATCTCCGCTGAATGCATCGATATCTACTGTGGAGAAGCTGGCAGATGATTCAACTTTAATGCCGGTGCTTCCCCCATGCAATACATGTAATGCATGTGTCGGCGTTACTCCGCCAATGGCTATATTGCCTGTTCCGTTTTCAATACTGAATCTTTCTCCGCCACCGCCCAGTTCAAATATCTGCAGGTTATCGGTACCCGGCTGATTACGGAGATTCCATTGATTCGTACCATTATTCGCAAATCGGATGGCCGCATCACCGGTAGCACCATCAATATCAAAAGCCGAATAAGAAGAAGTAGATTTATTGCGGATACCCGTACTGCCTCCATGCAGGATATCCAGTTTATAGGTTGGTGTACTTCCGGCACCTATAGAAATATTTCCAGTTCCATTTTCAATCACAAATCTTTCACCACCGCCTCCCAGTTCAAAGATCTGGAGATTATCAGTACCAGGTTGATTACGCAAATTCCACTGATTGACCCCATTATTGGCAAAGCGGATAGCGGCATCGCCTGTGGCACCATCAATATCAAAAGCCGAATAAGAAGAGGTAGATTTATTCCGGATACCGGTACTGCCGCCATGCAGGATATCCAGTTTATAGGTTGGTGTACTTCCCGCACCAATAGAAATATTTCCAGTACCGTTTTCAATCACAAATCTTTCTCCACCACCGCCGAGTTCAAAAATCTGGAGGTTATCGGTGCCGGGCTGATTCCGGAGATTCCATTGATTAACACCCGCATTGGCGAACCGAATCGCTGCATCACCTGAAGCTGCGTCAATATCCAATACGGAGAAACTGGCAGCAGACTCAATTTTAATACCGGTACTTCCACCATGAAATACATGCAGGCGATGGGTGGGAACTGATCCCCCGATAGAAATATTCCCGGTTGCGTTTTCAATATGCATTCTTTCTCCTCCACCACCCAATTCAAAAATCTGGAGGTTATCTGTTCCCGGCTGATTGCGCAGGTTCCACTGATTGACTCCTGCATTGGCGAAACGAATGGCTGCATCACCACTGGCCGCATTAATATCCAAAACTGAAAATCCGGAAGTTGAAGTAATACCAATGCCCGTACTGCCACCATGCACTACATTAAAGCGATGAGAAGGAGTAGTGGTGCCAAGTCCCACTGCGCTTCCATCATCAAACAATAATGAATTGCCGAGGTTGGTACCATCCGGTGTCCATTTAGAAACAAAATTGAGGGTTCCGGAACCTCCGATACCTACACCACCACCGAGGGCCTGCCAGGTTGCATTTCCGGAAGCATCAGATGTTAATACTCTGTTGGCTGCTTCACCTATCCCCTGCAATCTTACTCCACCGGTTGTATGAATGGCAAGTCCGGATGTGGTTGTAAAACGTCCGCCTGTTCCGGAATTAGATGTACCATTTACACCAATTCCACTGTTGGCAGAACCATTCACACCGATACCACCATTGGCCGTTCCATATACACCCCAGCCGCTGCCGGCCTGAGATCCCCATACACCAATTCCCAGTCCGCCAGTACCATTATTGATACCGCGAACACCGGCAGAAAACCCACCAGGTGAAGTTGAACTGATAACACCCTGAACAGCAACCGCGCTGGGATCAGCACTGGTACTGTTTCCCAGTACAGCCGCTGCGGTGCCGGTTGTGGCCGTTTTGTTGCCCACAACAGCAGATCCACTTCCATTTGTATTTGCTTCTACTGTGTTTGCCGTACTGGCAGCATTAGTAATATTGAATAAACCGGCACGGCCCAAGCCTGCCTGGTTTGACTGAAGGTTATTAGATGTATTGGTAGCGTTGGTTTGCTGAAACAGACCAGCACCATTGGTACCGCTACTGATACCACGGATGGCCCAGCTGGCACCTGTACCCGCAGTAGTAGCGCGAAGGGCATCTGCGGTACTGGCGGTATTCGTCACTTCAAATAATCCGGCATTTCCTGTACTACTAATACCATACACCCCTGTTCCGGATCCATTAGATAAACCATACATTCCAAAACCGGTATTTGTTGAACCATGTACTCCTATACCACCGGGCGTGGTACCATATACACCCCAGCCGCTACCGTTCTGGGAACCATATACTCCAATTCCTAATCCACTCGTACCATTATTGATACCACGTACACCCGCTGAAAAGCCACCGGGGGCTGTATTAGACACTGTACCAACTACAGCAGAAGCATTGCCTGCTGTACTGTTTGTTACTCCTTCCAGTGCTGTGCTGCCAGTTCCGTTTCCACTGTTTGTGACCCGGAACAAAGTACCTGCATCTGCCTGTGTTTTATTGAACGGCAGGACCAGGTCATTGGATAAGGATGAATACAATGAATAAGGTACACTCGCCAGTTGCGCTGTACCAATATTGATAAATGTGGATCCACCATTGGGATCAATTTCTACCTGGATAAATTTAAGACCAACACCCCAGGGTACTCCGGCAATCGTGCCGCTTACTCCTGCAGCACCGGGGCTACCCAGCTGCACATTGAATAATCCAAATGGATTCGTAGTAACCTGACGGGTTTCTGAATACACCACCGGACCGGCCGCTGACCCGTCATGGATCGTCAAGCGAAGGCTGATGTTCTTATTCACCAGCACATTGCCTACGCTGTTGCGGGCAACCCCCTGGTAGTTCAGTATTCCGGGGGCCGGTGACTGGGCATTCATCCCTGCTACCGCCAGCAGTAATACTGATAATAAGGATAATAATTTTTTCATTTGTTCTGGTTTAATTGATTGATGTGATTGATCTGTTTAATGCAAGTCAGGCATCCGCCTTTTGCACTCTCATTCTTACTGGTCTATCTTGACCACTTTCAGTCCACTGTGACGTACAACTTCTAACCCGTCCGCTCTGGGCGTATCAGGACGAAGATCAGCCACCACAAAATAAACGCCCGACGGACGGCCCGTCAGGTCAAATAATTCGATCCGGCAACAACCATCGTAGTGATAACTCCTTGACTCCAGTATCTGACCAATTGAATTGATCAGCTGCAAACTCATCTGACCAGGAGTGGTCACAAAAAAGTTCAGCTCAAACTTCCCGGAAGTCGGGTTGGGAAACAACTTGTAATCTCCTGCTTCAAATAACAGGGAATAAGGGGATGGACCAATCTTGTCCGTACACGGCTGCAGCACACCCTGCGTAACCAGTATCGAACTGTCCGGCGGCGCAAAGGCCTGTACCAGCACCAGCTCCCCAAAACTCCATTCATAACGGTAATACGACAACGCATTGTCATAGGTACCTCCGGCACTGTTCATCACAGCCGGTACTACACCATTATACGGAATCACTGAGGGAACCTGGGATCGGGCAGAAAATGAAATGGCAAGGAATACTGCCATCAGTGGAAGAAAAAGCATTCTTCTCATAAGCGTTGGTTTAAATGGTTAACTGAATACCTCCGGCCTAAAAGGCATACCCGTTTGTATCGGAGATTTCGTACTTAATTTACAACGATTTTAGAAAATAAAAAAAAGGAAGGCCATAAACGGCCTTCCTTTTTTTTATAGCTATAAAAATAGCTTAATTATTCACCCTGGGTGCTGCCACCTTTCACTTCCACTTTCTTATTATTCTCAGCAGGTTTTGGCATTTCATCCAGACTGCCACCTTTTGCATCAGGAGCAGCTTTGGTAGACTTCGTCGCAGGAACATCTTCTGTGCTGCCACCTTTCGCTGCTGGTTTATTTGCAGTAGGAGCTACAGGAATTTGTTCAAGGCTGGTGCCTTTCACATTCACAACCTTGTTCAGTACAGGAGGCACGATGGCTCCCTGATCCAGGCTACCACCGGTAGTAGGAGGTGTTGCTTTAGACTGAACAGGTTTATTATCATTCAAAGATGATTCGATGTTCGCATCATAACTAACATGCTTGCTCATTGGCTGGTTGTGAGCGATCGGATCAAGATATTTTCCTTTTTGTGCAGCTGATTTTTCCTGTTCTGCTACATAAGGGAACATCTTGAAACGGGCATCATTACGTACACCTTTTACTTCCCAGCTTACTTTTACATTCGGGATGCTGGTAGAAATCTCAAACATGTTACCAGCTACTTCTTTACTGATAATGGCCTGAGCAAAAGATCCGATAACAGTTAACTGATAACGGGGATCTTTATTCAGCGCTTCAAAATAATCAGGAAGACTTACAACAGCTTTACCACTGGCATCAGTAGTAATATTTCCGCTGTAAAAGTTGATTACTTCATTACTTTCCGCAGCAGCGTGACGCAGGATTTTATTCGCAGGATCCAATGGGTGATCCATTGCGAAATTCTTGGCACCCAACACATCCAGATCATTATTGATCCATACATGACCAGTTGTGTTATCAATCCTCATTCTTTCACCACCACCACCAAGTTCAAAAATCTGGTAGTCATCGGTAGCGGGGTTATTACGGGTATTCCACTGGTTTACACCGGCTTTGGCAAAACGCAGGGCAGCATCACCATTCGCCGCATCAATATCCATCAAAGAGAATGTTCCGGAAGAACGGCTTCTGATACCAGTGGCACCACCATGCAATACATCCAGTTTGTAAGTGGGATTGGTTGTTTCACCGATACCCACATTACCAGTTCCATCCTGGATCACCAACCGGCTTCCGCCACCACCCAGTTCAAAAATTTCATAATAATCATCGGCAGGACGGTTACGGGTGTTCCACTGGTTTACACCGGCTTTGGCAAAACGCAGAGCGGCATCACCATTGGCTGCATCAATATCCATCAATGAGAAAGTACCGGAAGAACGGCTACGGATACCGGTAGCACCACCATGTAATACATCCAGTTTGTAAGTTGGATTCGTTGTTTCACCAATACCTACATTACCAGTTGCATCCTGAATTACTACGCGGCTTCCACCACCACCTAATTCAAAAATTTCAAAATAATCATCAGCAGGACGGTTACGAACATTCCACTGATTTACGCCGGCATTGGCAAAACGCAGGGCAGCATCTCCGGAAGCACCATCAATATCCACTACAGAGAATGATCCGGAAGAACGGCTGCGGATACCGGTTGAACCGCCATGTAATACATCCAGTTTGTAGGTTGGGTTCGTTGTTTCACCAATACCTACATTACCAGTACCATCCTGAATAACAACACGGCTTCCGCCACCACCTAATTCAAAAATTTCATAGTAATCATCGGCAGGACGGTTGCGGGTATTCCACTGACCTGCTCCTGCTTTCTGGAAACGAAGGGCTGCATCACCGTTAGCAGCATCAATATCAATTACAGAAAATGTGCCGGTAGACTTGCTACGGATACCCGTTGCACCACCATGCTCAACATCCAACTGGTAAGAAGGAGCAGCAGTAGCACCTGGGCCACCGATACCTACAAAACCAGTTGCATCCTGAATTACGAAACGGCTTCCGCCACCACCTAATTCAAAAATTTCATAATAATCATCAGCTGGACGATTTCGTGTATTCCATTGGCCTGCTCCGGCTTTCTGAAAACGCAGAGCAGCATCACCTGAAGCAGCATCGATATCCACCACGGAGAATGATCCGGAAGAACGGCTGCGGATACCGGTTGAACCACCATGCAACACATCCAGTTTGTAAGTTGGATTCGCTGTCTCACCAATACCTACATTACCAGTTGCGTCCTGGATCACAACACGACTTCCGCCACCACCCAGTTCAAAAATCTCGAGGTAGTTGTCACCTGGACGGTTACGCAAATTCCATTGATTAACTCCGGCATTACCGAAACGAATAGCTGCATCTCCACTGGCTGCATTGATATCCAATACAGAAAAACTTGATGTGGAATTGATACCAATACCGGTACTGCCACCATGTGTTACATCAAAACGATGGGTAGGGGTTGTAGTACCTAAACCAACAGATGTGCCATTATCAAATAATAATGAATTACCGAGATTGGTACCAACCGGTGTCCATTTTGGAACAAAATTTAAAGTTCCACTACCAGTTACTACTCCTACGGCTGCAGCAGACTGCCAGGTGGCATTACCAACCGCATCTGAAGTCAGTAAACGGTTAGCAGCTTCATTGATTCCTGTAAGCTGTACTCCACCAACTGTTTGTAATGCTTTTGGCGCACCATTGGTGCTGGCAATACGTAAACCGAAACCAGTACCAGCCACATTGATATCTACTGCATTGGCAGTGCTGGCAGCATTGGTTGAATTGAATAAACCGGCACGGCCTAAACCAGCCTGATTTGACTGAAGGTTATTCGCCGTATTAGTCGCATTGGTTTGCTGAAATAAACCAGCACCATTGGTTCCACTACTGATACCACGAATGGCCCAGCTGGCACCTGTACCCGCAGTTGTTGCCCGGAGGGCATCGGAAGTACTGGCAGAATTTGTTACTTCAAAAAAACCTGGAAAACCTGTTGAGCTGGTACCATATACACCAGATCCGGAGGTAGAACTACCAAATACGCCGAATCCGGAACCAGAAGCACCATTAACACCGATACCACTGGGTGTAGTTCCATAGACACCCCAGCCACTTCCGTTTTGTGAACCATATACTCCAATTCCTAATCCGCTAGTACCATTGTTGATACCACGCACCCCTGCAGAAAATCCGCCGGGACCGGTACTGGTAACTGTACCAATGATCGCAGAAGCATTACCGGCTGTACTATTAGTCAAACCTTCAAGAGCTGTACTGCCAGTTCCGTTTCCACTGTTTGTGACCCGGAACAAAGTACCTGCATCTGCCTGTGTTTTATTGAACGGCAGGACCAGGTCATTGGATAAGGATGAATACAATGAATA
>Ga0075160_10001834_pt1 | contig 12902 bp, 29 predicted proteins | sample JI91814C2DNA_FD_70969 | JGI IMG/M metagenome (GOLD analysis project Ga0075160, IMG submission 70969) | Wastewater effluent complex algal communities from Wisconsin, to seasonally profile nutrient transformation and Carbon sequestration -... | ecosystem: Engineered > WWTP > Effluent > Algae...
GGGACGAACCCCACAGGCTCGTGCTGCTGCTGGCCGCGCTCTTGCCGTAGCAGGTATGCCCTGGCTACCATTGCATCAGCGACTGCAAAGCAATACTCGGCAAGGGCCCTTGCCGAGCTGTTTTCAAGGAAGTCCGCATCGAGACCGGCTAGCAGCTGCCCTGCGTAGTACTCCCGTAGGGTGGCCTCATCCATTGCCACTCCCCGCCGTACCACGTAGTATACTCTCCACCACCGCAGCGTAGCAGTCCCAATCGCTCTCTACCACTGCGCACTTCAGAGGGGCCTTACCTCGGCCTGCGCGATACTGCGTAACACGCTCACAGATAGCGGCCAAGGCCCTGGCCTCACTATCGCTAAGTCCCGCATGCCTAAGGTCTGAAAGCTTCAGGACAATGTAGCGAGTTTCCAGCGAGATGCTTCCCATCTTGAGAGACGCGTTGTACAAGGCAACAACCACGCCCTTGCTCGCCTCGCTATCCCCTAAGGAGCCTTGGATAGCCAGAAGGCCGGTTAGCGCCGTGACGGTGGTGTCAAGCGCGTCAAGATCCCACTTACGCGCATCTGCCTCGCGGTGAATAAGGAGAACCAGCTCAGCAACCTCCGCTGCTGCCTTGTCGGTCCCCTCCTTGTCGTCTTTGGCGACCTCCCCGTAATCCAGGAGACCGTTTAGGAGCTGGTTACAGTGTTTAAAGAGCTGCTCCTTCCGCTTAGGGCCATAATCTTCATGCATTGCTACACTCCTTCCAATCAAGACGCCGACGTTCGCGAGAGAAGCAGCGCGTACCTCGGTAGGCATCCATGATAGCCTGCTCCAAGGTCTCCCGATCGGAGTTCAGACCTGTACGCGACAGGTTAGCAGCAACCAGGCGGGCCGCAAGCCGAATGGATGGCCTGGAGCGCCCTTCACCGAAGTTAATCACGAGCTGTGCAACCAGATACGCATCCATCGCTTGGATCTCGTCATCTGGGGTACCTTGAGGTATTATCTGTTCTGGCGACGGAATACCGCCGTAAGCCACCAGCCCTGCTTGAATGAGCATGGCACACTTGTCGCGAAGCTTCAAGTACCGTAGCATCTTCGCTTTTTCTTTACTTTGTCGCATTTTACCTCCTTTTCAAAGGTTGTGATAGCTGCACCTGGGCGCATTCGTACAGCTTTTTGATGATCCGAATGGCAGTTTCCTTGTCGCCCAGCTCGCCGGCGGTGGCGACGAGACTAGCCACGCTACCAACCGCACGAGTCAATACCTCACGATTACGCTCCCAGCCGCTGGACATAGCAAGCTCCTGGATGATCCCCGTCAGGTCAGCCGCGCGTGGCCCATAGACCTTGATGTTGGCCCGCTCATCAGCGTCGAACTTGTAGTGATGCGCGAAAGCGTAGTAGATCATCTGGAGGTACTCCATGAACTGGTCCGCAAACGCCGGGTTCCGACTGGTATTCGCGAACACCAATGCCCCAAAGGCCTTCTCGGCTTCGTCCGGATTTGACAGGTCGTCCTCGTCCTCCGCAAGAATCCGCTGACGCTCTTCCACCATCATTGATGCAATGGAGTAGGCGTCAGTTACCACATCCGTTGTCGACACAGGATCCCCTCGGCGTAGCAATGCAGCCATCGCCTGCGCCGCAAAGATATCCAAAAGGCTAACCTCAGTTTTATTGTACATAGTACCCCCTTGTAGCGTTTAGATTACGCGGTTGATCCAGGCGGCTCGTCGTCGGGATACACCCTCGCGGCCGCACTTAGCGATACGTTACCGGCCCTGCTCAGCGGGACCATTGCAGCGCGGCGATCTGCTTCACGCAGACGCTCGCCTTCCTTGAGCACCTCGTCGGCAAGCGCGTAGCAGTCTTGAGCGGCCTTCGCAGCGTTCAGTCTGCCAAAGGTCCAGCCATGTATCGCGGCTAACAATATCTTCTTTGCCAGCGCATCCCGTTTATCCGCAACCAGGTCATTCATAGTTACACCTCGTGTATAAGTTTGTAAACGTCGTCCTCAAGCGCCTTGATTCGTGCCTGAGCCTGCTGAAGCTGCTCCTCCAGCAATGTCGTGTTAGCGCTTTCGTAGACTGCTACCTGCTCGAGTCTGTTGTACAGGATCTTCTCCCGAAGCGTGACGGGAGTGATCGAGTCGAGCAGCTCCTCTGTAGTCATCCAGTCCTTAGGTGAATGCCACATTGTTAGACTACCGTACCAGGGGACGCTCACTCCCTTGGCTCCAGGTGCACCTCCAGCAACTCTTCCAGGGAGTCATAGTTACCCTCGGTATTACAGGTATCGAACCAGATCGCCAACGCCTCCTTGCGATTCCTGGTTTGGTGCAGCTGAGTACCCTTGAACCGAATCCTGTAGAACCCCGCGCTGTCAGGCCCGTTGAAGCCTACGAGCTTCTTGGCGTGACGTAGGGTCTTCAGGTTAGCTTCGAGCATTGTGGGCTCAGCGAGGGTTTCCTTAGGGCGTAGCGCGTTGGTAACCGGGTAGCCGTTTCTGAGCTTCCACTCATGGACGACCTTCTCCACAGCGTGTGATGCAGCGAGCTCGGTCTTGAAGCCTTGCGCCCTGTAACGCTCTTCACCCATGCTCACGTCGTACGCCCAAACGTCCCCCGCACAACTCACAAACCGGTACTTCGACGTCGGGTTGAGCGTGTTACGGTGGAACTTGTAGAGATGCGAAAGCCCCCGCGGTATCACAAACAGGTTGTCCTTCCGGAAGAGGCGGTTGCGATACAGCAGGATAACCGACTCCGTGAATACAGGGACGTAGTGATGGTAGATGTACCAAGCAAGGCGAGCTGCCTGAACCGTAGCCAACGGGCAGATGAGCTTTTCGGACCCATGCACCTCGATCGGCAGTTGTTTGCAGAGCAGCTGATGCCCAGGCGGAGCGGACATATACTCCATGATCGGCTCGCTAAGCCGATAGCTCTTGTCCTTCCCCCTGCCGACGACATCGATGTGGTACTTCCCTTGACCGAGTTTGCCATAATAGACCTTGGCCTCGGGCACCGGCACCTGAGGCATGAAATAGCCATAGAGGTCGATGTTGTGCATGTCGCCGTACGAGTGGCGCATCTCCAAGGGCGATGAATAGGGCCTGAACTTGTTTTGCCAAAACCGCCCCGTTTCCGCGTCAAGGTAGAAGTACCGTAACGCATTGCGATAGAAGGACTCGTCCATCGACTGCATGGGCTTTTCCTTCGGCCTACCTGAAAACTTCATAAACGGTGGCTCCTTTTAGTGATAGTACAAGATATGGCGGTAAAGCTGCAGTAGGTCCATCCGGCGACCGCAAAAGGGGCAGTTCCCGGGGCGGCGTACCTTTGCACCTACAGCGCCAGAAGGGTGACTACAACAGCTGCACTCGCGAGGGATGCCGTCGCCAGGGTCTTCGAAAGTACTGCCGCACGTAGCGCAGACACGCCCCTCCAGCACCGCGGGAGGGTGACACGGGAGTTCGCGGATGATGGCTGCCACGCCCTTGCGACGGACAGTGGCTGTGCTCTCCGCCAAAGCGGTTCGTAGCTCAACCCAACGCTTCATAGTCATCGCTAGCCCCCGCGAGCACATCGTGCTTGTGGAACATGTGCTGAGCAAGGCCGCCGATCTTTACCTGGCGTTCGCACTTGGGGCACTGTACCTTACCCTCCCGTACCGGCAAAGGATGGTCATGGCGATGTAGGCGGTGCTGATCAAGGCCGCTCCAAGCTACCTTAGCCTTACATTCAGGGCACTCCGCCTTAGGCCCGCCGAGCTCTTTCACAAGCTTGCCTACAATATCTACGAACTCAGTATCTGCTGTACAGCGAGGGCAAGTCCTGGGATAGCCTGTCGCAGGGCCCAGGTAAACGCCGCAAAGCGAGCAGGACTCGCCGTAGATCATTGAATCTGCAATTTCACCCATAGTTGTCTCCTTAAAGCCCGTGCCCGGGGTTGTAGTAATTGCTGAGCGTTCTCGCGCGAGCCTCCTCGACATCGCGCTTTTGGAGCTCCGCAAGAGAGGCTTGCATCGCCAGCTCGTCTTTGTGCACCTTGCAGTATTGGTTGTAGATCGCTGTGAGATCATTGATCCATGGTCCCTCATGGATCCAGAAAGGGCTCGCCGAGGTCTCCAGTACTTTAACGGCAGTAGGAGGGAGCAAGTCCTCCCCTTCTACCGGGTTAGTGTCCGGCAGCACGTATACACGAAGAAAAACGCCATTGCGAGGCCCGTAGTACACGACAACGAACAGACTGCCGAACTGTCGTCTGGGAAGGAGCCCTCGAAAGTGCTCCGCTGGAAGCGAAAAGTGGGTTTTGGTACTCATGTCTTAGTGCTCCAGGGGCGCTCGGGGTAAGATGACAGGGTCTTCTCCCTGCGCTGCTGCTGTACGGCTGTGAGCTGGGCGATCCGTCTCGACTCCTCCCGGATACGCTGGTCTTCCTTACGGACCGCGTCCACCAGCCTGTCCTTTTGACGTTGCACAAGACGTTCAGTGTACAGCTGGACAAGATCCTCGTAGTCCCGAATCCACGGCCCTGTGTGTAGCCAGGAATACCATCCGGAGGTCAGGTGGAGACCGAACACCGGGACAGCGGTAGCAGGGAGGTTCAGAGAGGGATCGTGCGTGTAGCCCTCAGGCAACACCCAGACAGACAGACTTTGCAGGCCATCGTCTGAGGTGTTCTCAGTGTAGAGCCTGCCGTACTGGCCCGTTGGGACTACACCGAAGAGCTCTCGTGGAGAGTAGCGTCGTTGGTATTCCATCACGCACCTCCGATCCCAGGGTGGAGCGTCTGGAACAAAACGGGGTTGGTTAAGAGTTGCTCGCCGTCCACCGTATTGGCGAGCGCCACTGGTGACTGCTCGCCGTCCACCGTACTGGCATAGAGCGACACTGGCGGCTGCTTGCTGAACTGTACTTCCGTATTGGCGGGCGCCATGATGATCAGGTCCGCCATCTCCCTGAGGTAATTCAGGTAGCGCTGCTTGTCGGCCTTGTGATCCATCTCGGCGATACCTTTTGACACGGCGCTAGCCAGTGTCAACAGTCGCAGACGCTCATGCTGTTCGCGCGTCGTAATAGTCATTTTCGTTTCTCCATAAAGCGGGTTTGCACCCAAATCAGTATATCGCCCTCACAATTCACCACCTCAATGCGAGGTGCGTATCCGGCACGGAACCGAGAGAGCGTCCAGAGGTTTGTATCGTCTTGCTGAATTGTAAGCCAGGCTTGCTTAGATATTACAGGTATGAAAAGGTGACCTTTCCCCAGATGCACCATCGTGCTAGGAGGAGCTATTTTGAAGAGCAGCTCCTGGAGACGGTGTTGCAAAGACCGTATCTCCTCAGCCATGTGCTACCGACTCATGTACGCATGGAGACGTTCAAATAGCGCAGGCGCGAGTTCGCGGCAGGTCTCGTCGTTGTAGATGTCGCCTAGCAAACGTGACATGCCTACCTTTTGCACGATAAGCTGGTCAAGCTCGTTTTGAAGTTCGTCGAGCCTTAGGGTAAGTTTCGCGACATCCACGGAGGGGTGTGGGGCACTAACGAGGTAACATTTGTTGATTGCAACTTTCATAGTAAACTCCTATCTAGTGCGAAACGTCTAGGGCTTAATAGAGGGCAGCGCTTTGAAGACGATCTCGCGCGTACGCTCAGACAGCTTAGCACTGCCGATGTCCGCCATCACCTTCTCAACCACACCCTCGAGCTGCAGGATGCGTATAAGCCTCTCACTTGAGATGCTGCGTTGCCTTTGCGCTTCTGAATTCCAGCTTTCGCGCTCCTGTAACAGACGCTTGATCTCTTCCATACAGGCACGGAGAAGGGTGGCATCGTCGTATTTGAAGCGCTTCTCGAGCTTCGCCAAAATTGGTTTCATGTCTTCTTCCTTTCCAAGTCTTCGAAGCAACCCTCCACCTCCTCATAGGTCGCCTTAGTCAGACTCTTGAACTGAGCGTCGTTGCGAACCTCGCAAAGGATGTCGTGCATCGTCATCCCGACGGTCTTATATGCCTTAAGGTCATCCTCTGCATGGTGCAGCTCAGCAATTCGACGCTCTAAGGCGTTGAGCCGTTGGCGGTAGTCCGATTGAGCCGCACACAGTTGCTTGTAAGCCGCCTTTAGGAGCTTACGCGGTTTGTAGCGGTAGCGGTCTGCAAGAACGGCTACGATGGGAATGGCTTTCATGCCGGTTTCCTTTCCAGCTGTTTATAGTAGGTGTCGACTTTGCTGAGAGTTTCCTCTTGCAGGCTGCTATATAATGGATCAGCTTGTATACAGGAGATCACCTGCTGAAGCTGCGCAATGTGTGAGAGTAGCTCAGGGAACTGAGGGGCTGTGGGAACCTTCTTGAGCTCTCTCAGGGAGACCACCTCGTCGTTCAGTACACAGAGGTGGTAGGCGGCCTCCTTCAGAAGGGTGTCTGTGTCCCGGTCAACCCGAGAGTTGATCTCCCCAATTAGGGAGATGACCGGGTTCCTACGCGGCGCGGGCATGGGACCCCCCTACAACGGAAGACAGCCGGCTGCGTAAGCGCAGCACGCTCCGCCAGATTCAGCTCTGCGCCGTCTATATGCGTAACTTCGCAGAAGGCAGCGTACTGCCCGGGTGTGCCGAGCGTGTACCCATTCTCCAACATCCACTCGCGCACTTCTTCGAGGGTTTTGCAAAGTACCATGGTGAGCCGCCCACAGCTGCGTGTGTAATCAATTACGTACTTGTCGCCAGTCCTCATGAAGCCCCCTAAAAAAGGTAAATGGTGTCGCGCCCATCAAGTAAAAGGTTAAATACATCTGCGGCAATGGGGTAGCAGGACGTGTCGAAGCCGTTCCAAAAGTGGGTACCGTACTGCCGCAAGTCGGCACTGCACCATGCCCGATAGGCAGCGTATGCGGTGGTGTAACCGTGCTCATGCTGCCATGCACCGTAGCGCATGTACTTAGCAGTCCAGGTACCGTCCCTTGCTAGGGTCACACACGGTGCAGCTTGGAGAGGCGGAGGTGGAAACTTCGGCAACGGCATATTGGACTTTGCCGCATTGTTTGGGTTGCCGTCGATAGGTTTCGGGAAGGGATTCTCGACGTAGCCATAGAACATGACGTAGGCGATGATGTAAGTCCGGTACCATATGTTGTCAATCAAGACGCGTCTGCCGGACACCTTATGTGGATGCCCAACAATACTGCCAACAACGACACCCTCTCGCCAAGACCGGTACACAAGCCTGCCGTCGATTACGTCAAAGAGCGCACTCCAACGTCTCTCCTGATGGTAGTTAGGTTTCATGTTAGTTCGTGGAGAGGGCGCAGAGGGTACGGCGTGTCCTCAGTCCCTTTCATGATCAGTGGACCTCGCATTTCGACATCCTTCAGGTGACGCCAACGCCCTTCGAAGAGCCGAGTGCACTCACGCTTGGCCTCGGTCAGGTTCAGGGCATAGAAGTCGTACCTTGCAGGCTCACCTTCGCGAGGACCGCGTGTAACCACGGTGCTCACTGAGTACAGCCTCATGGGTTCCGTATAGATGTACGCAACCTTCTCCTCGTGTACGAACGACAGCTTGTGCTCGATACGGGTAACACGCACAACCAATCCCGGACGCTCCGAGTTCCGCCCGGATTGATAGAGCGTATCGCCCTTCACAGGGAGGCTGTAGAAGGACGCCGCGTAAGGAAAGGTGGAGTCAGGGAAGAAGATTGCCGCAGGGATCTTCGGCGTTTTCATAGTACCAGTTCTGGGTTTGTAGTAATCCATTACATTCTCCTAGATGATGTCAGAAAGAACTGTGTAAGGGCCGCCGGTTTCGAACGCATCCCACGAAAGAACACGAAGCTGTGACCAGCGACCAATGAAGAGATTGTTAGCGATGTCCTCCGCATTTGCGAGGTGGCGAGCGAAGAACGTATAGGTGATGGCTTCTGCGCTCTTCCGCAGAACGATGTCGCAGGCGTAGGGCTTCAGCACTGCCAGGGAGATGTGGATCTCGTGAGTGTGCAGCGTGCACGTGTGCTGCACGGTGACCACCTCGAACGGATGCGAGAAAGCCCCTGATACGAGGTAGATATGGTCGCCAGTAGAAGGTAGGACCTGGACCCTCCGTTTGGTACGGGAGGCATCAGGGAGGACGAAAGTTACTGTGGTCAGAACGATGTTCATAGGTGGCCCTTGGCACGTGAGAGGAGGGTGAATTGGCGGAAGTTCTCGTCAGCTGCGACGATGCCGAAGCGTTCTTGCAATGTTGATTTGACGGTAGACAAGTACTCTTCCTGTACGTAAATAAAGCAGTCGGGGACGTAGGCAGCCCCGGTAAACACACCTGACACAGGGTTGTACCAGCCGGCCCGAGACCGCAAAGCGAGATTGCTCATAGTCCTGGCAAACGTATTGTCCAGCCGTCCGGAGGCAGGCCAGGAAGGGACCCAGTCATTTATGTCTTGGTACGTACCGACAAGGCCAATGTGACCATTCAAGTGGTGCCCCGGCCAGTGAACCACGACCTGGGTACCTACAACCAGGCGGCTGGCCTCAGCGAGCCATTTGTTATGCGTGTCAACGGTGGCTTGAGCCTCCTCGGCAGACTCGCAGGTCTTGATCAGAATTCGCCCTCGACCTGCATCAGCCTCCGTAAACAGCGCGTAGACCTTACCCTGCTCAGCCGCGTGGGTAGCCTCACGGTCCTCAAGCGTCCACCGGGCAGTGCTGGTGGTCAGTAAAAGACGACCCCGCTGCCATTTGAGATTGGCGTACTTCTCCTCATTCTCCATCGAGAGTATCCTCGACACGTATACGAACAGCAATCCTGGTGGACGACGTGGCAACCGCGTTCACGACAAAGCCGAGCTTGATGAGTCGGGCAATGACTTGTGATGCCAACGCAGGAATGTAGCCGAGATGAAGGTCGTCTACACACACCTTAAGCGCGTGTTGGTCCTTCGGGTTCTCAGGCTCAGGTACGAGCTTGAGAGGCGTGTGCGCCTGTAGCGTGTAGGTATTGTTCGCGGGGCGGAAGCGCATACCAGCTATTTCGGTACGCAGAATGATTTTCATTGCGGCCATAGTGATCTCCAGAAAGAGGGCCGAAGCCCTCGGTACATTAGGCTTGTACGAAGTAGTAACCGGCGTCTGATCTCGCCCAGTCACGGACGCGTTTGAGGTTCTTACGCTGACGCTTTGCTTCAGCCAGTGCAAACCGGCTTGCACCCACCACACTCATGCTATCAACGAGCGGAGCCAGCCGTGCACGGCTGTGGGAGGGACGGGCAAGCAGATCACCTTCGTCCAGTGTTGCTGTGAAGACATGCTCGCTGAGGGCTTCCTGCAAACGGCTGAGAACGCTGAGGTCTGCAGCGCCAAAGAGGACAGCAATAGCAGTGCGAATAAAGCTCATAGTTATTCCTTTAGTTCAAGAGGAAGGGTTGATAGGTACGTCGGGCAGTGGTCGTCGGGGGGGCAGCATGGCTCATCAGCACCCCATATGGTCTGCTTAAAGTGTGCCAAGGCTGCCGCAGCTAGCTCCTGCGTATGCTCTGTCATCTGACCGGCCATAAGCATGTCCAAATAACGAAGACGCGCTAGCTTTTCGCCGATCGGTGGCCACCACGCATCACTTGGGCGCACGGGAAAAGAGACCAAGACCTCACCGTCGTCCAGAACCCAGTGAACTCCCGAGAAGCCTTTATAGAACTCAGGAAAGAGGTCTGCCAGCCTGGATAGACCGAGGCCAGGGACGCCGCCAGATAGGCCTAGCACCTCTTCAGCGGCGTCCTCCAGCGCGAAGCAAAGATATGTGGTATGGCCGCTCTCGATGTTGCTTCGGGCGAGCATATAGATTTCCCTTTTAATATCGTCCATCGATCTACGACCTCCGAGAGTGAATCAATGCGTATAGGCCGTGCCACAGCGGCGCTTCCGTCATTTGACCTGCCATAATCATGCGGAGATACCTCAGCCGTGCGGGGCGCCCTCCTCGTGGCCACCAGCTGTGTTGTTCGGGTATCTTGTCGACATGCCGCACCTCCCCATCACGCTCGTCCCAGACGACACCTGAGAAGCCTTCAAAGAACTCCGGGAAGAGCTTCTTGAGGGTGTCATAATCGTCGGTGCCTACGTAGAGGCCTATCACTTCCCTCGTGGCGTAGATGAGTGCGCAGCAGAGGAAGTTAGTCTCTCCTCCCAGAATCAAGGCCTCCGCACGCATATAGATTTCCTTTTTAATGGAGTCCATTCTTGCCCTCCTTAATATTGCGCAAGATTTCCTGGACTTCCGGCGAAACCTCTACTGTCTCGTCTCGTAACGCGGCAGCTTCTTGGACGAGATGGCGGGCGATTTCGGGAAGCTGCTCGAATTCCGCAATGAACTGCTGCCCTTGTGGGGTGTCATCCAAGGCTGCACTGAGAAGGTGGCGGTCCCGAAGGTTAGCCAGCCATTTGACCTGGCCATCCAAGAGGCTGGTGGGGAAATGCTCGATCTCCTCACAATTAGCGAAGTAGAGATACATCACAGCCTCCTCGCCGTTGGCCTCTCGCCGGAGGCGGACCTGGACAGCCCTGACATCAAGCCGCTTCATCAGGGTAGCATTGGTCAAGACGCAGCTCTTTTGATGGTGCAGGAGAGCAAGGAGAGGGTCAGGGATCTCGATAGTCGATTTTGGCTGGAGATCAACCATGTCGTGTATAATGATAAGCATTGTAGCTCCATAGGTGTGTAAAAAACCCCACCCCGGTGAAGGGGTGGGGCGGGTACTGCAGGCACTACGAGGAATACTGCTTAGCTGGCGTTCGCGATGACCGCCGAACGATCGCCCTTGGCGTCAGCCTTCGGGTCGCCTTTGAGGGCCTCCAGACGAGCTTCGGCGGCGGCCAGCTGAACTTCGAGGTCGGCACGCGCAGCTTCGGTGGTGGACGGGCTCTTGAGCAGGGCCTTGATGGCACCGAGTTCGCGGGCAATCGTCAGGCGCACGGTCGCCGTCGCCTTCTGGGCATCGGTCATCGGAGCACGGGTCTTCTTGGCAGCGTCGAGCGCGGTGGCCAGGCCTTCCTTGTTCTCGTACAGCCAGTTGACCAGCTGATCCGCATTCTCGGATTCGCCGACCAGAGCCTTGAGGGCTTCCTTGACGAGGTAACCACGGGCATGCTCAGCGGCGGCCGCCTGTGTTTCCCAGATGGTGCCGTCTGGGCACTGGAAGATGGCCCTGCGCTCGAAGCCATTCTCCAGGAAGAACTTCGACTTCTGAGCTCCCGGCTCGTCGTCCTGGCCGTCGTCGGTTTCACCGGCTTCGATCTGGCTGTCAATCACTTGCTCTTCGGTGCCGGTTTCGTTGGTATCGTTTTCGGTAACTTGGGTGTTCATGCTGATTTCCTCAAATAGTGAGAGCCGGAGAGTACATCTCCCCTAGAAGCTCCTGAATTGCGGGGCAACGACCCCTTTATTCTTAGATTACTCGCTCGTCTACAAAACGGGAGTTTTCCTCGAACGCTTTTTGCTACTGCCAAGGAGGCCGATAGATTGACCTCCTTGGTACTACATGGACAGACTCATTCCTGGGCGCCGTCCAAATCTGGCTTACGGATTGTACCTAAGGCCTTCGCACACAGTGTACGTGCGGCCTCGAGACGTTCCGGAGGTACTTCCTTCCCTTCGCAAACGCACTCCAAGAGATTACAAGACACCTCGAGGGCGGCAGCGATTCGAGTGAAACGTTTGTTGAGGCGGCGAACCTTGTAATGCGTGTCCGTCTTGTGGCGGTCTAGCAGCGTCGACAGTTCCTTTATGTGCGCATCGACAGATGCTGCCACCTCCATGCAATCCTTCAGTGTACGCGCGTCAGGGTCGCATTGTGTCATTTGCCTCCTTTTGCAAGTAAGTACTACACCACAGGGGGTACGGGGATCTTGAAGCCGGCCGCATGCTTGTGACCGTTACCGCCGTAGATGCGCGCGATTCGGGCCACGTCCGTGCCGTCAGGCAGGCTACGCAGGCTGAAGTTACGCGTCTTCTCATGATCGTAGTAGCTGGCTGTGAAGGTATTGGTTTCACTCACCAGATGCAACGCCTCGCAGACATCGTTTGCCAGGAGACCCGGCACGTTGGCGACGGGTACCTGGTACCCACCGATATTTCTGAGGCGGTGCGCTGAGACGGCGTAGCGGATGACACCCTGCTGGTAGCGGCGGATTGCCTTGCCGTCGCGTACCATTGCCTCACGCCCGGCCGCCGTTTGGCAACGATTGACCTCGCCCTCCATGTCGCGGAAGTCGGTGATGTGGCTGATCGACAGAATGATCTCGCGAGTCCCCGCCAACTCGAACTTCCAGAGGTCGTAGTCCTGCACGTGGTTGATCAAGCGGGGCACTACTTTCTTGCCGCCGTAGACAGCTGCCATATAGGAATACGCCAACGCCGCGCCACTGTAGCTGTAGTCACACCGCAGATCGATGTTCTCGTGACGAAGCGCACAGATGGCATCCACCGCAGCTTTGTGGTGATCGATGACAGTCACCTTGGCTGCGTATTCTGCAACCATCGCCATGACTGTCGGCGGATAGGAGAAGTCTACAAGGAAGACGTTCCTGTTATAGCAATATGGCGGCGGCTCGTTGTAGACACCGGCGTGGTATTGGGCGTTCTCGCCGAAGTGCTTCCAGAAACACCAGGCACCCAGGAGGCCGTCGGGACAGCCTTTGTGGTAGATCACCAGCGGCATATCGACGAGCGGGAGGGCGAGTGGAGGCTCAGCGTCAGCAGCTGCGATGATGCCCTGGGACTTGTCTTTGATTTCGTTCATAGTGACTCCTTACGTGTGAAGAATGGCGTAGAGACCGGAGGCACCGACTCCGAGGAAAATAGCGCCGGAGAAGAAGCTTGCAACAGCGGTGGACATCGCCCCTGCTGTTTTAAACGGGACGTGAAACCAT